>Ga0007870_1000486_pt1 | contig 12516 bp, 15 predicted proteins | sample CryBogCBH04Jul08_FD_71207 | JGI IMG/M metagenome (GOLD analysis project Ga0007870, IMG submission 71207) | Freshwater microbial communities from Crystal Bog, Wisconsin, USA - CBH04Jul08 | ecosystem: Environmental > Aquatic > Freshwater > Lake | place: Crystal Bog, Wisconsin, USA | collected...
TGTTGCAAAATGTTATTAATATAATTATTTATTTTATCATCGCTATAATCATTATGATATTTTTCATGCCAGCTATTGTTTCTTACAAATATCTATCTTAATGGAATACCCGTTCTTATCGCAATACCAGTCCCCATTGATGTTTTTAATCGATAATAAGTATCCGTCTTACTATCATAAAACCATTTATTTAAGCTTTTTTTAGGTTTTTCAACATGCTTCAAAACCCAACCACCAAACCAACGTTGCTTAATCAATATATATTGAGGACTTCCCGATGTCCAAGTAATGGAACAGACGATAAAAATAAATATAAATACATATATTCTTATATACAACCTAATTGACTATAATATTGTTAACAGTTAAAAAATCCTAAAATGTTTCCTTACAATGTGGTTTTAAATAAAAACCACCTGGAGCAACCCAAGGAATGTATGAAAGATCATAATTATATCCAAAAAGACAAGCATCCCCACCAGAATACACACCATGACCAACTGAATTAAAAGGAACATAACCCCCCGCTCTTCCGGATTTGCAATCCCTACATAAATTAGTTGTACAAACCACTTTAATCAATTGATATTCAATGATTTATAGTGGTTTGTATAAAAATGCAAATCTCCAATTTGCATACATTTTGCACACTTTTAACCCGCTCTTCCGGATTTGCAATCCGGAAGCATCTGGGCTGGGATTTGTAATCCCATAGTCCCTGTGAGAGCGTCCATTGTGCCACCTGTTCTGCACTGTTTATCTCTCGTTTTACATTCGGCATTCACAAAAAATAATTTAACTTTCACAAAATTACAATAAATTTTTATTAACTATTATGGGATTGAAAAACAGAATTGATATTGGTAGTACTTATTTCCTTACAATGACTTTTGTAGATTGGGTAGATGTTTTTTTCGAGGGCTGCATACAAACCCGTTGTTCCGGATTCAAAAATATGCGAAATATTGAAAGCAATGAACAACTTGATTATCAGCACTTTAGCAAGCTGTTGTACAGAATGTTCCGCAGGGCATCCGGAACTGCAGATATAACGCCGTTTGTAACGGACTTCCTATTGCTGAAGATGCGGAATGCATGGCTGCTTTTAATGATCATTTTGCCAGACATTTTCCATTTGCAAATTTCTGGAATTCTACAGGGTCTTAGCAAAAATAATTGAGCTTTCTACCAATGAATACGTTCGCAGAACGGTTTTTATTGTTACTTCCGGATGCGCTTCGCAACATCCGGAAGAACACGGCTTTCTACCAATAAGTACGTTCGCAGAACGGATTTTATTGTTACTTCCGGATGCGCTTCGCAACATCCGGAAGAACACGTGAATCGCGTTCAAAACGCGCTGCCGTGACGTCCGCGATGCAATCGCGGACGAGTGAGGACTGCGCATTCTCTTTATCCTAACCACTGTTTGTTGGTTCCTAAGACCATAGAACTGACGTAAGCTATATATCCTCGCAAACGGATAAGGTGACGGAAACTACAAATCATTAATCAGAATTTAACTTTCCATTCCGTATTTTCCTGTAAATTCGTGGCTTAAAACATAAAAACATGGAACTAAAGCAAGCATTTATTGCAGAACTGCAACACGAAGCGGCAAACACGCGTAAGATCCTCGGCGAGGTAGATATGACGCGTCAGGATTACAAACCACACGAAAAATCGATGCCATTGGGCAAACTCGCCGTTCACGTTGCCGACCTGCCAGGATGGGTATCTTTTACTTTGGAAGCCGATGAACTGGACTTGTCGAAAATGCATTATGTTGCGCCCACATTTACTACTAATGAGGAACTGATTGCGCACCTCGACGCTAATATAAACAAAGCAATTGCTTCGCTGGAGAAAACAAATCCTGAAGATTTTTTCAAAATGTGGACGTTGCGCCAGGGCGATCATGTGATCTTCACTATGCCTAAAGCTGCAGTGGTACGTTCTATGGCTTTGAGCCATTTATACCACCACCGTGGTCAGTTGAGCGTTTATGTTCGCATGACCGATTCATTTGTTCCCGGCATGTACGGCCCAAGTAAAGACGACCAACTGGCACAGAAGGCAGCTATGGAAGCCGCTAACTAGTTTTGTTTGGACAAAGCCTGCATTTTTTGGCGCAGTTCTAATTGAAGTTTCTTATTTATCGATACAGACATAGTAGCCACGACTTAAAAGTCGTGGCTACTAAAAAGTCCCGATGCACGAATTCCCTTTTAGAATAGCGCCTATTTTTTTGAGAATAAAATATTTGGATTTCAAAAAGAAATTTTTCTTAACTTTGCCATCCGCTAAAAAGTCAAAAAGATTTACTTTTTGACTTTTTACTTTTTGACGCAGTTATTCATTCAACCGGATATAGTTTCAGGAAGTGGTATTGGCAAATACGGGCATAGTTCAATGGTAGAATAGAGGTCTCCAAAACCTTAGATCGTGGTTCGAATCCGCGTGCCCGTGCTGGGTTTTAACCGGCTATTCCGGTTAAAATATTAATTTATTTAATTTTTTTATGATGAGCGTCAATTTCTTTAGTAAGCTTGGAACCTATGTACAGGATGCATATGACGAATTATTGCACAAGGTATCCTGGCCAACCTGGGACGAATTACAGCAAACTACTTTTATCGTGCTTGTTGCCCTGGCACTGGTTACGCTTGTTGTGTTTGGTATGGACCTGGTATCTGAGAACGTACTCACATTTATTTATAAACTTTTAGGCAGATAATTGACAGATGAGCGAGGTGGTAGCAGCAGCAACGGGGGAAAAGCCGGCACAGGAAACCAAATGGTACGTGATACGCGTAGTAAGTGGTAAAGAGCGGAAAATAAAAGAGTATATAGACAAAGAAACTAAAATAAACCACTGGGAAAACACCGTGGTGCAAGTACTTTGTCCGGTAGAAAAGGTATTTAAAGTGCTCAATGGTAAAAAAGTGCTGCGCGAAAAAACCCTGTTTCCCGGTTATATCCTGCTCGAGGCTTTTGATGGCAAATTTTCTGATACCGTGAAGCATGGCATTACCAATATCAATGGCGTCATCCACTTTCTGGGTAAGGAAAACCCTACAGCGCTCCGCAAATCGGAAGTGAACAAGATGTTTGGCCGGATGGACGAAGTAGGCGAACAAGGCATCAGCTACGCCGATCCGTTCATCGTGAACGAAACTGTTAAGATTATTGACGGTCCGTTCAATGACTTCAACGGCACGGTAGAAGAAATAAACGACGAGAAAAAGAAACTGAAAGTAGTAGTAAAAATCTTTGGTCGCGCTACGCCTGTGGAACTCAACTACTCGCAGGTAGAGAAAATCTCGTAGGGAGCGCAAAGCACTTTTTGGCGTACGCCATAAAAGCGTTTTTGGATCCGGACAAATAGCTTAATATATTCTTATCCTATTTTTCTAACCACGACCCTAGGTCGTGGTTAGTCATTTCGGCAAAGTTCTTGCCGATATTTGGCAAACATATCGCTACCCATTGAAATCATAATTCAAAAAAAATAACCTCTCTGAATCAGAGAGGTTATTTTTTTGAATAACAGTTACAGCAAATTATTGTACTTCCAACTTGCCTTTTTGTACGGAATTACCTGCTTTATCAGAAATGCCGTAGAAATAAGTGCCTTTGGCTAGTTTCGAAACATCCATCTGGCACTTGCCTGAAATTGTTTTAGTAAGCGCCAACTGGCCGTTCACAGAATACAACTCAATATTCATGAGTTCGTTAGAATTGCAATTGATATTAAACACATCATGTGCAGGATTAGGATAAATATCAACCGGTTCAAATGTCATCAACGGAATTTCTGTACCCATTGGGATCATCACCATTGCTACGTCATCCACATTTAACACCGAACTGTCTCTTGACGCTGTACCGGGCACACCTGCGTGTACGCTACTGGATAAGGTGATTTGCAAAGTATCCGGCACTGTGTCCAACATTGTATAAGTGATGTTGCAGGTTACCTGCTGCCATGCGGATGTTGAATCAATCAACACATAACCGGTGCCCATAACAGAATCGACACCGCCAATGCGTTTAAGACAACTTACTGAGAGCACAGCGGTATCGGGAGTGCTATCGTTTCTGTACTGGTATTTTACCCAGGCAGTGACGTAACGAACCCGCTGAGTAATTGGTAAGCCTCCGGCAAATGAAAAACTGTAGCCCGAAGCACTGACGTGCGCAAAAGTCTGATAATTAGCAATTGCACCTCCGAAAAAACCTAAAGTGTCCTGCTTTACAGTAACCAACTTTGCACTGGCAGTTCCGCCGTGGTAATTCATGGTATCTTTAAAAACCTGAGCATGATAATCATTGCCATTACCAAAACCAACAATAGGCAAAGAAGCGACATATTCGCCTTCATAAATAATGAGCGAATCGATACCATACCACCCATAAGGCGCATGTATACTCCTTACAGAAAAACCACCGCTGCCGCCAGAGGTGCCGCTGCGCCATGTCTCCATATCACCACCTGGTATAGTTTGTGCATTAACAGTTGCGCAGATGATAGCGCTCAATAACAAGAGATAGATTTTCTTCATAAAATAAATTTTTATTGGTGCAAATTAAATACAATTTATCAAACAAGCAATACTTTTATTTGGCATCAGGCTCTCGATTACAAACTTTTCAAACAAGCCTGAACAGCATCGAAGTTGGGCACATCGCCAGCAACTTCCAAAACCTCGGCATAACGGACAGTGCCCTCTTTGTCCAGAACAAAAGCCGATCTTTTTGATACGCCTTTCATATCAAACGCAAAAGTCTCATACAACGCTCCATAAGCAGCAGATACTTCTTTGTTGAAATCGCTGAGCAGGCTGAAATTATAATTTTGCTCTGCTTTGAATTTTGCCAAAGTCGGCACCGTGTCTACAGAGATGCCAAAAACAACAGCATCAAGACCGGAATAGATATTCATATTGTCCCGGATACCACAAAGCTCTTTGGTGCAAACACCTGTAAATGCCATTGGGAAAAACAGGAGCACAACGTTTTTGCCTTTTTGTTCGCTCAGGGTTACTTTCTGTTTGTTATCATCAAACAACGTAAAATCGGGGGCCGGTTGGCCAATTTGGATCGCCATAATTCTTCTTTTTGTGAGTAAAGGTAGATAAACACTGCCTAAAGAAAGATTAAAAAATAGTTACTGCTCCAGTACTATTATGGAACGCAGATAACGCAGACAAATATGATAATCGCTGATTTGCGATTTATCTACGATAATATTGCAAAATTAAAATAAAATCTTATTTTATCATAATAATCAGTCTCATCTGTGTTCCATTTGAAGAAGAGCAGTTACAAAAAATAGCTAACCTTTTGTTACCGGTAGCATGACTCTTTTGTGTCCTTCGCACTTCGCGATTCCCGAAAAAAAGAGTGGCTCAAATATAGATATAACCAAAACACATCTTTAAGCATCGAAAATCCAGCAAAATACTTATTCTTTGCAAAAAGCAAATTTGCTGCTCCCCCCTACTTCTTCATATACATCACCTCTTTCACCACCTTTACCACATTGGCAACTCCGGGCAGATATTGTGCTACAAGGTTTGGCGCATAGTGCATATTGGTATCGGCACTGGCAAGGCGGCGAATTGGAGCATCCAGATAGTCGAACATTTCTTTTTGTATGCGGTAGCTTATCTCAGCAGCAACACCACCATAAGGCCATTGTTCTTCCACAATCACAAGCCTGTTGGTTTTTTTTACAGATTCGGCAATCGTTTGCCAGTCCAATGGACGGATGGTGCGCAGATCTATCACTTCAGCATCAATATTGTCTGCTGCCAGTTCGGCGGCAGCAGCAAGCGCCACTTTCATCATTTTATTGTATGATACTATCGTCACGTCTTTACCCTCGCGTTTTACGTCCGCCTTACCAATGGGTATCAGATATTCTTCATCGGGTACGTCGCCGGTATCGCCATAACTTGTTTCGCTTTCCATGAACACAACCGGATCATTGTCCCGGATTGCCGATTTCAGCAATCCTTTGGCATCGTAGGGATTTATGGTCGATATTACTTTCAGTCCCGGCACATTGGCAAACCAGTTTTCGAATGCCTGTGAGTGTTGCGCGCCAAGCTGCCCTGCCGACCCATTCGGGCCCCGAAACACGATGGGGCAGTTGAACTGACCACCGCTCATTGAAAGCATTTTCGCAGCATGATTCACTATCTGATCTATGGCCAGTTCAGCAAAATTCCAGGTCATGAACTCCACAATCGGACGTGTGTTGTTGATGGCGGCGCCAACGGCAATAGCAGTAAAGCCCAATTCAGCAATCGGCGTATCTATCACTCTTTTAGGGCCAAACTCAGCCAGCATACCCTGGCTAACTTTGTAGGCACCATTATACTGGGCTACTTCTTCGCCCATCAGGAATACAGTTGGGTCGCGGCGCATTTCTTCTTCCATGGCTTCGCGTAGCGCCTGGCGTAATGGTATGTTTCGCATGATCTGCAATTTATAATCTTATGTCTTGTGAACGGGTGTAAAGATAATCAACCGGATGAAAATGCACGCGTACCCGCTATAAAGGATGGTTATAGGTTGCCACCGTGGCCTCAAAACCCTTCCAGGGCTAATAAAGTTATTACGTTAGCGCCATTACTATTCCATTGCCTTAATCTTTTGCAACGTTACTATACTCGAATCATTACTGGTCCAGATTTTAAACTTCAATATTTTGTCGTTGATATCCACAATCTCCATTTTCTTAACTGCCCGGCCTCCTGCCTGAGACCTGTCTTCCAGCAACAAATAGCCGTCCTCATCAAAACTCCATTGGGCGGTATCTGTATTTTTAAAATTATTGAACGTCACATAGGCCATTTTGTCTTTTTCAAAGCGAAAAACTGTATTGGTGATATTCATCCTTTTTGCGGCCCATGCGCTATCGTGTTGCGATTGCAGTGCGCGGCGCAGGCTATCCATATTATAAGTGCCGTAAAAGTCATAGTTTTCGTCGGGCGTATTGTTGCGGCCCATGGTATCTATAAAATGCTGGCTCTTTATGAAAAGACTGTCCATTCGCGCATTTTCCAGTTGCATTCCCTTCCAGTCGCCCAAAATCAGGTCTCTGCGGGAGTGCGTACACGAAAGCATAATCACTGTATTGGATATAGCCAGAAAAGCAAAAATGAATATATTATTCCTCAGCCTCATTTTTCCCTTATTTTGTTGAGATATGTTCTGGATACCAGATCGTATAATTCATAACCCGTATCTGACTTGTAAAGTAAAAACCCACGCTCGCCATTGTCAGGCACATCAATGCTGTATCCAATCGGGGTATATTTATTTTGCTCAAACAATATTTCAATAATATACGTTCCTTTTTCCAATGCAGGCACGATACAGTAATTTTTGCTGTAGCGGGGCGCCATCATGCCGTTCACCCGCACATAAAATGGCGTCACCTTATCTCCCTGCACATAAATATAAGAATTTCCCTGCGCTGCCACAAAACAAACCCCGGCAAAAAACAGGATAAACGTTAAGAAGACCAACCGGATACCACGCACGCCATTCATAATTGTTCTTCAGGCGCCCATCTCCAACAATACAGCGCCTTTTTCTACCGCTGTTTTTTCAGCCACTTTTATTGTTTTAATGGTGCAGTCTTCATTGGCTTTCAGCGTGTTTTCCATTTTCATGGCTTCAAGCACCAACAAACCGTCTCCTTTTTTCACTTGCTGACCGGCTTCTACCAAAATGCGCAACACAAGCCCCGGCATAGGCGCCTTCAGCACATCGGCCTTTGCTTTAACTTTCATATCCATGCCCATATTGCTCAGCAATACGTCTATTGGCTCTTTGATGGTTGTTTTATACACTTCCCCATTTATGCGCACGGTCACTTCCTTGCTTTTGTAGTCTATACTTTCCAACATGCCGGTATAGCTTTTTCCGTCTTTCAGCACACTAATCAGCCCATTTGGTTGCAGGCTCACATCAAGGTCCATTGGTTTTCCATCCATGTGCCACTGGTTTTCGGCTTTCTCAATGCCAAAAGTGCTTTTACCATTTACTTGTATTTCGAGCATTACTATTATGATTTATTAGATTCACAAAAATAGTGATTCGGGTTGAAATGCCCTGCGAATTGTTTTGGAGGATACCTTTTCAAATAGCCATATTTCAATCGAATCCATAACCGGTGGACACAAGTTGCCTGAACATAGTATATATTTTTTACCAGTATGAAGTTTATTTACTGAAACTGCTAAAGCGAGAGCGACAACTACGTTAGACATGCTTTGCGAGGCATTCCTTTCGGGATTTGGCTATGGCGGTAAAGAGTGTGTTGAAGAAGCGATTGCGCTCGCGCTCTGCAACCGTGCTGATGAGGATTGATTTTTTCATGTTGTTTTCCAGCGAGCGGCGGGTGTAGTCGCAGAATTTGGGGTCATGCGTCATCAGGTAGTTGAGCACTGCATGGTTGAGAAAGGCAGTCGATACATCATCAGTCTCCACCATAATCGAGTTGTGCCCCAGATATACTTCATTGAAGTAGAGGTAGTAATTGGTTGTTTGTTCGGCAGGTTTTTCACCGTCAAGGAATTTATTGCCGCATTCTGCCTGCACTTTGATGTGCTCGATCAGCCGCTCCACGTCATTGTACAGCACATCTATCGTTTCCTTTTTACGAATTACGCCCGAATAGGTGTAATATTCTATCTGACGCAGGGTTGTGGTGATGCTCTCCTCCACCCAGATTTCCGACGAAGGAATTTTGTTGTACTCGCGGGTAATCTCCTTGCCGAGTTGAAAAAGTTCAGGCGGCAGCCCACAATCTTCATAGGTCATCCTGCTGAACTCATTGTAATAAAGCACTGATTTCATCCAGAAGAAATATTTGAAATTGGCGAGCGCCTCGTACTGAAAGTGGTGGAAGATAGGGATATCTCTGGCCTCATAATACATCATTCTCTTATTGGCCTTGTTGAAGGTTTTGAGATTGACCAACATATCTGTGAGATAATTTCTGAAATCGAAACTGACGGCATCTACATTTTTCCCAAAGAATACGGTGCTTTCTGTGCCGAGATCCATGACCTGATCCAGAGATATTCGGTATTTTTTTGCGAGGATCTCAATTTCATCAAACGTCAACGGCTTATCGCCTCTGAGCCTGCGGTAAGCACTATCGTCGCTGATGTTGAGGAGCGTAGCTATTTCATCGACCAACGAGATGTTTGGCGGAATGATTGACTTGATGCTTCTGAAAAACCTGGCTTGCAGTCCGGACTCGTCCATTACCGGAAAATTTTTGCGAAAGTTACAAATTATATCGGTCGCTTTTGTAAAAACTGCAACTGAAGGTTTTTTGAAAAATGATGTTTGCAAATAACGGCATCATAAAGACGGCAGGCGCACGTGTATTGCAGAAATGGTAAAACGAGGCTGATTGCCTATAAAAATCAATTATGCGATGCAGGATAAGGTATGGAGTTTTGTGGCTGATTAAAAAAACAAAAATCAGAATTTATGAAACACACATCAGGAATGATTAAATGGTCAATTTTATTATTGTTTTGCGCATCAGTATTCGGGACGTATGCGCAAACATCGCCCAAAACAACAATCGCTGTCTTGAATATCGACAGCCGGGGTCTGCCGGAAAGTTCGGAAACTCTGGGGTATATGGTGAGGCTGGAACTGGAAAAAACGGGGCTTTACAATGTGCTGGACAGGTACGAAGCCAATGAGCTGCTTGTAAAAAGCCCGGTGGATATTAAAAATTGTTTTTCCAAAACATGTCTCACATCGGCAGGTAAGTTGCTGAAGGTCGAAAAAATGCTTGGCGGCAGCGCAGAACTGGTGGGAGACAGAGTAGTGATAGAACTGCGCCTGGTGGACGTAGCCACCGGAACCGTGGAAAAAAGCGATGCTACCGAATACATAAACATACATGAATTGCAGAAAATGTTGCGGATATCGGTACAAAAGATTGCAGGGGTGAAACCCGATGAGTTGCTGGTGAACCAACTGATAGACTATGACGTGCCGATACAAAGCCCCAGAAGCACGCTGAGGCTGAATGGACCCAGAATGGGTTTTGCCTATACGACTGGTATGAACGCACAGATATTGCAGGCCAAGCGGTATAATGGCGGCTTTGATATGTCGCCTGTTACTTTCCAGTTTGGGTGGCAACAGGAGTTTCAGTATATCAGTTCGGGTAATTTTCAGGCGCTGGTTGAGAACATCTTTTTGATTTCCGGTCTGGAAAGCGGCGTTGTAATACCCAGCTATACGCCATTGCTGGGATTCAGATTTGGAAAGAACGCCTGGGAATTTGCCTTTGGCCCGGTGTTCAAGGAGACGACCACGGCAAGCGGATATTATGATGCTGCGGGCAACTGGCATCTGGTAAGTGAGGGTATGCCGGCAAATGCTCTTGTAGAAACCAGGCTTGACTCAAGGGGCACTGCGCAGCTATCAACAGGATTGGTGATAGCTGCCGGACGGACATTTCATTCCGGCTATCTCAACATTCCGGTGAACATCTATGTAGCTCCCGACAAGAATGGCATCTCTTATGGCGCCAATTTTGGCTTCAATGTGCAGAAAAAAGACAAAACCAGCCGTAAGATGCATATTGATAGTAAAAAGAACGACTAAACAAATCGTAGCGCCCGATGTTAGTGATAGTGCATCCAGAACTCCGGATAATACGCCGTTTGTACAAACCCTATATTGCTGAAGCTGATGTTTAAATTTATGCTTGCTGCTATCATTTTTACTTACCAATTTGTATATATAAAGGCAATAATTTTTTATTTTGCATTAGCAAAATAGCCGGGGCTGCTGCCAAAGATTATGCTCACAACCCCAGCATTCAAATTTGACCACGCTTTTAGGCGTGGTCAAATTTCATAACCTCAAAACAGCACAAGCCCTGTCTATGCTTTAATCCTTAAAATCGTGTTCAGACCTACTCCTTCACCACCTTCCCTACCTGAGTCTCGGCCTTTGTAACCACCTGATACAAATACATACCGGGCGCATAGCCCGCTATATTGATAGTGGCTATAGTTGCATTGTTCACCGGAACGGTTTGCAGTACCTGCGCCTCTATATTGGTGATTTTTATAGTGGCATCTACCGGAGTCGAAAACTGGAAGTTGATGAGGGTGTTGGCGGGGTTAGGATAAACACTTACAATGCTCAAGCTCTCCTCTCTCCGCACCTCGCTCTGTTTTAGCGGTACTCCTACATTCGTTACCTTCCTGACCCTGTTGTTATATAAATCAGCTATATACAAATTACCACAAACATCAAAAGCTACACCACAAGGGCTATTTAATTCTGCAGCGGTGGCTGGTCCACCATCACCTGAAAATCCACCAAGGGGACGTAATGTAATGCTATCAATTAGTCCTGCGCCATAGCCATTACCCACAACTGTAGTGATAATGCCAAAAGTATCTATTTTCCTTATTACATTATTACCTGCATCGGCAATAAAAATATTGCCTGCGCCATCAGAAGTAATACCTTCCAAAAAATTAAATGTAGCATTGGTGGCAGATCCGTTATCTCCTGTATACCCCGAACCGCCATTGCCGGCATAAGTGCTGATGATACCGGCGGTGTCAACCTTCCTGATACGATTACTGAAAGACTCAACTAAATATAAGTTTCCTTTGGGATCAAAAGTAACATCAATTGTATGATTTATTGATGCTAACGTTGCCGGTCCTCCATCACCAGCAAAACTATCAATAAAGTTACCCGCCACTAAATAAATATTTCCATTCGTATCTATCTTCCTTACAACTCCGTAAGCATCATCGGCATAATAAATATTTCCTGCTTTATCAGTATGAACACCAAATGGCGTACCTATTTTGGCAAGTGTAGCAGCACCGCCATCGCCGGTAGCACCCTCAATTCCAGTACCGGCTATAGTATTGATAATACCCGTATTCAGATTAATCAACCTAAGACGATAATTAACATCATCCGGAAGATATAAATTTGTATCGCGATCTACATATAGGTAGCCAATTTCATTAAAAACGGCAGCAGTAGCTGGTCCACCATCACCTCCATACCCAAATGCGCCATGCCCGGCTATAGTTGTGATAATGCCTGCTGTATCCACTTTCCTTATTCTTCCATTTCCATAATCGAAAATATATAATTGCCCTTTTTTATCAACAGTTACACTAAGCGCTCCACATATCGTTGCTAAAGTAGCCGGTCCATTTTCACCAGTGAGGCTACAGGTATCCGGAGGCCCACCGTAAAAACCGTAACCGGCAACGGTGGTAATAATCTGCCCCCAACTGAGTTGAGGACAGATTATAAATAATAAAAACCAAGTTTTTAGTCTCATTCTACGATGAATTTGATAATGTAATTTTTACCTTCCGCGTCACTTACCTGCTCTTCCGGATTTGCAATCTGGAAGCATCTGGGCCGGGATTTGTAATCCCATAGTCCCTGAGATACCGTCCATTATGCCACCTATTC
>Ga0007870_1000488_pt1 | contig 12452 bp, 7 predicted proteins | sample CryBogCBH04Jul08_FD_71207 | JGI IMG/M metagenome (GOLD analysis project Ga0007870, IMG submission 71207) | Freshwater microbial communities from Crystal Bog, Wisconsin, USA - CBH04Jul08 | ecosystem: Environmental > Aquatic > Freshwater > Lake | place: Crystal Bog, Wisconsin, USA | collected...
CGGCAGCAAAAAACAATATGTCTAACCTGTTTGACAACCTGGCCTACGAAGTTTATGCCACAAATTCCAATATCACGCTGCATAATAATATCTTTGTAAATCCACTCCGCTTTCAACACATAGTGCTTGGCTCCTATGGCATAAACCTGGGTGGGTATGGCGTTACAGGTATGATGAACGATGGCAATAAATACCAAATGACACTGGAACCGACTACTACGCCGGTTACGGGCGGCGCGGCCAATACCGTGAATGCCTTTTATGGCTGCCGTTATGGTGTGTATAACAACAATTATTTTCACATAACCGGCAACAATTCGTATATTGTTACCGATCAGGACTATTCATTGCCGGGTTATGATGCCAATGTTTATGGTTACCTGGTAAAATCGTTGGCGTACGATAATGTGACATTCAACAACAACAACATTACCAATACGCCCAATGGCATATCGTTTACCTCTACTTTTGCGCCGGGACATTATGTAGGTGCTTTTACGCATGCTACCTGGATACCGCCAATACAGTATGCAGGGCCCATACAGGTGAACAACAATACCATACAGGCGGCTTTTCATACACCGGAAATTGCCGCGCTGCACCGCCGGAATGGTTTTGGCATCTCTGTGCAAAATACCATTAGCCCGAGCGGTACGGTTGTCTATACCAGCACCGTGCAAACCAACAGCAACACCATAAACGACGCCAACCATGGCATTACAGTGAACGGCTATAAAGCACAGCCTGCGCAAACTGCCGATAATATGATAACAGTAATCTCAGACCCCATAAAAAGATGGGCTTGCTGGGGCATAAACCACACCAACAACCAGAACAATACGGTGGTGCACAATACTGTGACGGGCGATAACCCCGGTCTTGCCACCGACCCGACGGCGGATATTAACAAAGACAGTTTGAGGGCGTTTATTACTGCAGGTTGTATCAATCCGGAGTTGAATTGCAACGGGGCGGTAAGCACAAACAGAGGTTATGAATTTTTCCTGCAAAATTTGTATGCCCAGTGGAATAACAACCACATGAACAACAATGAGAAAGGTTTTTTAATCAACAAAGCTGTATTAGGACCGCAGGGAGGTATGGGTAATGCTATGCAGAATGACTGGGATATTTCAGGTAGCTCGATATGGAATGGCACATTTATGGAGACTTTTGTTATTGGTTCATTCAGCGCGAGCGCCTCGCCATTTTTTGTTGTTGATGCACCAATTACTAATCCGTTGGCTACTCCTGGTACCAACGGCGGACCTTTTGTCGAAAGTTATGCCGGAGCCTCAGGAGCAGTAACTACAACCACACCAAGCAGTACCTGGAACCCTTTGTTATGTATACAAATGAACGGCGGCGGCGGTAGCGGTGGTGGGTCAACGGGTACTTTAGCATCGGGCGAAGCCATGGCTTATGAACCAATAGCGCGGAACGATACGCCATTTGCTAATGCCGACCCGCAGGTGCGCGCCTGGATAGGGCAATATGCCGCATGGCAGGATATAAATATTGATACGGCATTGATGGATAGTTCAGCTACAATGGATTCCTTCTTAGTGTTAGCGCAAAATAGCAGGTATGCTTACCTCTCTACCCTAGAAGATTCCATTATTACAGGAAATTATACTATAGCAAGCGCTATGATATCTTCCCCGCCGCCGCCACTGGTCGGTTCGGGACAATATTTTGATTCTGTGACCGGCGTTACGATTGTAGATGATAGCACCAATAACTATATTATCAATAATTATTTCATGTTCTACAACACCTATATCAATTATATCAACGGTGGTATGACGTGTGTAGATAGCGCCAATCTGCAATATATGGCAAACCTTTGTCCTCAATTGTATGGCACGGCTGTATATCAGAGCCGTGCGTTATATACGGCGGTATTCGATGAACTGCGGGTGTGGAATGATGACAGTTGCTTCGTAGCGCCTGATTCTGCACAATGCCAGTGCGGCGGCAATAATGGGCGAAAAGCAAGATTTGCAAACAACAAAACATCACAAAGCAATTTCAATCAGCATTATATACTCAAACCGAATCCCAATAATGGCAGTTTTGTACTACAGCAATTAGTATCAGACATTAATCCTGTTTCTACTGAAATTTGGAATGAAATAGGGCAAAAAGTATTTGATGATCAAATTTATTTTTCTGGCAATGTTAGCAATATCAGTATGACAAATATTGTTCCAGGATTATATTTATTGAAACTCACGGATATTAATGGGCGCAATTTCACATTTAAATTTTTAGTTCAATGAAAAAGCTAATTTTTTGTATTTGTGCATGTATCCAGTTTTGCGGGATACATGCACAAATTATTACGACAATTGCAGGGTCAGGTCCCTGGTTTGGCGCTGGGCATGGTGCATTTTCAGGTGATGGCGGACCGGCGACGAACGCAGAATTTTTTCAACCAGCGAGTCTTGCTTTTGACAATATAGGTAATTTGTATATTGCGGATGAATATAATTTTAGAATACGCAAAATTGATACTATAGGTATAATAAATACTATAGCCGGAACCGGCGTTTCCGGGTATGGAGGCGACGATAGCATAGCTACTGTTGCGAAATTTTGCGATTTAGGCTTTATAAAAATTGGTTATGATGGAAATTTGTATATACCAGACATTTGCAATAATAGGATTAGAAAAATAACATTAGCTACTAATATTATTACTACCTATGCAGGAGTAGGGGAAAAAAATTGTGACGGCGATACCGGAATTGCAACATCTGCAAAATTTAATTACCCTGTTGGCATAACATTTGACCATTCCGGAAATTTATATTTTGGAGATGGGTGTAATCACATAGATAGGATAAACGAAGTTGGGAATATGGCAAGAATGGCAGGTTCTGATTCATTAGATGCATGTTGTGGGGATGGTGGACCTGCAATCGCTGCAAAATTTGGTCTGCCTGCAGATATATCTTTTGATCAAAAAGGTAATTTATTTATTTCTGACCTAAATAATGATATAATTCGCAAAATTGATACATCTGGTAATATTTCCAGATATGCCGGGACGGATACTACTTTTGGTTATTATGGCAATGGTGGTCCTGCAACCTTGGCACAATTATTTTATCCGGAAGGAATAGTAACTGATGGAGATGATAATATTTTTTTTTCTGATGAATATAATAATGTAATTAGGAGAATAGACCATGCTACGGGTATTATCACTACCATAGCAGGTAATGGCACGTATGGGTTTTATGGTGATGGCGGTCTTGCTACTGATGCAGAATTGGGAGAACCTGCCGGTCTTGCTTTTGATAAATATGGCAATCTGTATATAGCAGATTGGTATAATAACAGGATAAGGAAGGTAACGAATGTGGGAGTACCTTTGGGAGTGCGGGGTAATTCACCCCTATCCCCTAAAGGGGGACCGATGGACTGCCAGGTATTTCCAAACCCGGCGAGCGGGCAGGTGACGGTGGCTTGTCCTTCGGCGGGGTCAGGGATGGGAGATTGTGAGGTGGTATTGTATGATTTGGTTGGGGAGGAGGTGAGAAAGGCAGTTTGTCAAAAAAATATAGCAAATATCGATATTTCTACTTTGCCCAATGGCATTTATTTTGTAGCGGTTTGCAATAAAGAAACAGGAGAAAAAGTGGTGAAGAAAATACAGAAGGAATGAACAGAATGCGGGAATGTCCATCGGTCCCCCTTCAGGTAATGGCGCTAACTTAACAACTTTATTAGCCCTGTAAGGGCGGCATATGTCAGCGATGGGCAACGCCCATCGAGCGAAACAGAATAAGTTATGAGCCCTGTAAGGGCGGAATTATTTCACTAAGTGAGCGCCATTACCCCTTCAGGGGATAGGGGTAATAACAAATAAGTCCATCGGTTCCCCTTCAGGGGATAGGGGTAAACAACATCGGGGGTTCTACCCGATTTTGCGAAACGCATCCGGAAGTAATAAAAAAAACCGTTTTGCAAAAGTATTCATGGGCAGGAAGCTGAAAATTATTGCCTAAGCTAAATATTGATCATAGTAACAACAGCAGTACATTCCTGATCCCAGCAATATGAAGTCCGTTGCAAACGGCTTTCCATTGGGAGTACCCGATGCGCTACCGCTAACATCGGGAACAAACCGGGTTGCAATCGTTATACACCTTTGCATCCGTGGATTCCGTGTCATCCTTTTCATCCGTGATTCAGACAACAATCGTGTTCAAACAATTTTCCATGGCATGACACAAAATGTCATACCACAGTACAAAAACGGTCATACCATGGAATATATTTTTGCCCCTAAACTGTACATGCGCTAACTTGCGTCGTCATAACTCTGGCGATTAGCCCAATGGGAACAAATACATAATCCACAATGTGGTTAGAGATGCAACCTGAACAAACCCAAACCACCCAAGCCCTTGAAAAAGCGGCAAACGCCAGTCCCGACCTGAGGTTGGGAGCATCGCTCCATCGAACAAACATGCAAGAAACAAATTAACCAATAAACAACCAAATCCTGATTTTTTTTAGAAAAAAAAGTGCTGTAAAATAAAGATGAAGAAAGAAACAACGCTATAAACACAAAAAAACCAAGAACAAACATATGCTTGCTAAAAAATAATATGGTAATTTCAAGCAAAAAATTACCCAAAATTACCCGACAATTACCCGGTTATTACCCTGAATTACCCAAAATTACCCGGATATTACCCGAAAATAACCACCCCATGAACCTCAAAACTTACCCCCTGACTTTTTGAATAACACAAGTAAAAAGATTTTTACTATTTTTACGCATATCAATTAGGTAAGTTCAATTATCACTTTATGTTTTGGTCCTTAAAAACAAATTTAGCTGTAGCCTGTTTATTGATTGCCGGCCTCACTGGGCCCTCTGCCAAAGGGCAGAAAGCCAATGAAGCGCCCGACACCTCGCTTCCAAAACCCATTCTGGTAGCGCCTTTGGTGCCACACACACATAGTTTTGCTTTGGGTGCCGGTATTGGCGTAGCCACCATGTATGGAGACCTGAATATACACATACCGGAACCGGGCTACAGAATAGGGCTTGGGCGCCACATCACCAATAGTCTGCTGGTAGGCGTTGAGTATTTTAGTGGCAGTCTCAGCAGTCAGGAAAGCCCCAATGGTTGGACAGCGGGCTTTACCATGAAAAGCAAGTTTTACTCTATGGGCGCAGATGCCAAAGTGAACATGAGCGTGTTTTTCAGTAATATGGATGGTAAGCTGGTGGGCATTCTCAGCGCCTTTTACTTCGGTAGTGGTTTTGGGTATGTAAGCTCGACCACAACCGGCTTTCAGGAAAACAGGTATTCTAATCACCCCAACGATACCATCCCGGCCAATGCATTAAAAAACCATGAGGAGTCTTATTACATACCGCTTATTCTGGGCGTAAGGATCCCGGTACATAAGTTTCTGGGTGGTGATAATGCGCAATTTATGATTAACTACAGTGAATGCTATACGAATTCTGATTTTCTGAATGGTGTGGATCTGGGAAAAATTAATCACAATCTGGACAAGCGTTTTCACAATGTTTATTCTATGCTTACGCTGGGAGTTAGCCTTAGTCTGGTGCGTGCCAAAAGCCAGATAAAGGAGATAAGATACAAACCCATTAAGAAAAAAAGCGCCGATGCCGACGAAGAGGAAGACGATAAAAAAGCTGCAGAACCCCAGCCCGCCAAACAACCTGTACGCAAGCCGCAACCTAAACCAAAGCCCATAATAGACCCGGAGATTTTCAAATAGTATTTAGGTTTTATTTTTTGAGGTAAAGTAGCTACTAAAGGGAGGTAACAAAACCAAGAATAAATATAATTTTACTAAATATTATTCACAAAACACATGTACTGAGGAGCTATAACTCGCGCATGCTTCAGGCTTATCAGAATTCGTCGTGGTGATCGTGACTTTTATTGTGTCCGTCTTATATGGGGGATAACCCGCTTGAATAGACTCATAGCATGTGCAAAGGTAAGTATGGTACTTGGTACAGGATTGGTTGATACACATTCCCCAGATTAGCAAAATGCCGATGATAAGTCTTTTATATGTTTTCATGAAAAAAAATAAGCATTTGTTTGGGTTTTATAACAGAGAAATTAAAGATATTTTCTCAAACTGCGCTACTTATTTTCCAGCGATACATCCTTATAGATATCCTCAAAACGCATAGACAGATTGAGCGATTCTATTTGCATAACACCATCACTGCCGGAGGATTCAGTTATTTTCAATTTGTTATCGGCATCACGGGACACCATTCTGCACCACGCTGTCGTGCTATCTATCATAATATATTCGCGAAGAGAGGGAATCCGGAGGTATAGCCAAAACTTTTCGCCAATATCCCTTGCCTGAGTAGAAGGACTCAAAATCTCGATAATCACAGATGGATTGGTGAGGGTATCCTTGTCGTCTTCCGAACTTTCCCATTCACCACAAGCGACAACGATGTCAGGATACATATAGGAATCAAAAAAAGGCGTGGCAATCCTTTGATCTGCGCCTAATACATGACAACCCGTCTCCTTCAATGCATTCCGCATGTGCCATGCAAGGTTCATAAAAATAAAATTATGACTCTTTGATGCACCTGCCATATTCACAATTTCTCCATTCAGAAATTCGTGCTTCTCCGGCGATGCGATTTCAAATTGCAGAAACTCATCAGGAGTAATTGATTTGTAAGCTCTCAGTCCCATAATGTGCAGATTGAATGTTGACCAATAATTGTCCTACAAAAATAACGGATATTTTCGGTTAGTGCCACTTTCAGTTTTGGCAGTTGTTTCACAACACCATCCTTCGTTTACCCAACCATTTCGTACCCTTTTGGTATCTTTGTATACAAAATAGGATATTGATGACGCAATCCATAGATAATTACGAATCACCCTTTCACTACGACAGATACGATCCCAGAAACAAAGACTATTCCCAACAAGGCCTTCATGCGGTTTTTGGCACGGTTTCCCGCTCGTATCTTAACGAATTCAAGCTATACACCACCCGCTACAATGCCATCCCTAACATACATCAGGAAATAAAAATAGATTGTAAAAAGGCGATACATTGGTTCAGAGCGCACTATGCAAATGATATACAGGATCAGCATTTTTCAAAAGTGTACTATGATAGCCAGAAAAATGCTGAGGTAGACGACGTATTCTTTTACTTGTACGATGATCTACTGGTAGACTTTGATACAAACCAGAGCGAGGTGCGCATCCTGTTTCGCAAAACGCCGCAGGAAACGCTGGACAAGTTGGTACATGACCTGAAAAAATTCCGGAAGAAAAAGAAAAAAGACGCTCCGGAGTTTCAGGTGCTCATTTATTCTCAGGGCTCGCTCGAAATTCGCCCGTTCAAGATCACGAAACCAAAACTCAGCATTGCAGACAATTATAATGAAGACTTCCTGCCCGTACACGATATCATCCTGAAACGCCTTTCGAAAAAAGGGGAAAAAGGATTGGTGCTGCTACATGGCAAGCCGGGTACGGGCAAAACCAACTATGTGCGCTACCTGATATCGTCCCTTAAAAAAGAGGTGATCTTCCTACCGCCTACGCTGGCAGGTTCTGTAACCAATCCCGATCTGATGCAGATATTGGTGCACAGCCCAAACTCGGTGCTAGTGATAGAAGATGCTGAGAACATTATAACCGATCGGGAACAAAACGGGCATTCGCCCGTATCGGCATTGCTCAACCTGTCTGATGGCATCTTGTCCGACTGCCTGAATATTCAGGTGGTATGCTCGTTCAACACCGATATATCACGTATCGATCCTGCCCTGATGCGCAAGGGGCGTTTGATAGCCAAATATGAATTTAAAGAATTGGAGAAGGAAAAGGCTGCAGCTCTGTCAGCCAAATTGGGTTTCAAAACCGATATTACGGGGCCGATGACGCTTACGGATATTTACAATCAAAATGAAGCCAAATTCGAACAGCCCAAACAATCGCAAATTGGGTTCAGGAAATACAATGGTTAACGGCCGCCGGGAACTATGGCGCTTTTTTCAAATAAAACGCTGTCCTTACCAGGAATGACTTTTTTGCAAGTCGTTCCAAATGCCTGAATTTATACTATTACCGAATAGTTAAAAACATCTCACCGACAAGAAACAAATCGGTACCGGACTGAGCTTAGACAAATACTTAAAAAGCAAGCTATTGCTCATTGCCAATCTGAACAATATTCAGTCCTTTCAAATAATGCTGAAATAATAAAAGCTGCACCAAAATAGTGCAGCTCTTATTATATACAAACAATAATAAATACTATATTTTCACGACCTTCACCTGCTCAGTTTTTATAGGCTGTAGAGTGGTATGACCCGCATCGTTTTTGTGCAGATTTGCAATGGTTGGTGCAATAACCAATGCTACGATACTCATCAGCTTAATCAGAATGTTCATCGAAGGACCAGAGGTGTCTTTGAAAGGATCGCCCACTGTATCACCGGTAACCGAAGCCTTGTGGGGTTCAGATTTTTTGTAGTAGATCTGGCCGTTTATTTCCACCCCTTTTTCAAAGGATTTTTTAGCATTATCCCAGGCGCCTCCTGCATTGTTCTGGAACATCCCCATCAGCACGCCGCTCACGGTTGCGCCAGCCAGAAAACCGCCCAAAACCTCAGGACCTAACACAAATCCAATAAGCAACGGAGAAACGATGGCTATAGCCCCAGGCAACATCATCTTCTTGATCGATGCATTGGTAGAGATAGCCACGCATTTGTCATACTCGGGTTTGCCGGTGCCATCCATAATGCCGGGAATGGTGCGGAACTGCCGGCGCACTTCTTCCACCATGGCCATAGCTGCCTGTCCCACAGCACGAATAGCGAGTGAAGAGAATATGAAAGGTATCATGCCACCAACAAACAAACCCGCCAGCACATCAGCATGATAAATATTGATTGCGTCATTCAGTTTAAAACCATTTTTTTCAACAACACCTACATAGGCAGCAAACAGAGCCAGCGAAGTAAGTGCGGCAGAAGCTATCGCAAAGCCCTTACCGGTAGCCGCCGTAGTATTACCCACTGCATCAAGGATATCGGTTTTTTCACGCACTTCTTTCTCCAGTTCGCTCATTTCGGCAATGCCACCTGCGTTATCGGCTATGGGGCCAAAAGCGTCTATTGCCAGTTGCATCGCAGTGGTAGCCATCATGCCGGCTGCAGCAATAGCTACACCATACAAGCCTGCACACGCATGAGCAGAATAAATACCGGCCGCAAGAACAAGGATCGGCAGGAATGTAGATTCCATACCCACTGCCAGACCGCCAATAATATTGGTAGCATGACCTGTAGACGATTGCTTGATGATAGACAACACCGGAGCTTTGCCCATTGCCGTATAATATTCGGTTATCATACTCATCAGCGTACCCACTGCAAGACCAATCATTATGGCTGCAATAACCCCATTTTTTGTAAACGGAACACCGCGAAGCGTCATGGTATCCGGCAAAAGATAGTTTACCAGAAGAAAACTACCGATTGCGGTCAGCACTATTGAGCCCCAGTTGCCCATATTCAGCGCTTTTTGCACTGCTGCAGTGCTGATGGCCGCTGTTTCAGATATTTTTACAAATAGAGTTCCGATGATTGAGAAAACAATGCCGCACCCTGCTATCAACATAGGCAATAATATTGGAGCGAAACCGCCAAACTGATCAACAGACACAGTTTCACGACCCAGAACCATGGTTGCAAGCACGGTAGCCACATAAGAGCCAAACAAGTCGGCACCCATACCGGCTACATCGCCCACATTGTCGCCCACGTTATCGGCAATTGTCGCGGGATTACGGGGATCATCCTCAGGAATGCCTGCTTCTACTTTACCCACAAGATCAGCACCTACGTCGGCTGCCTTGGTATAGATACCGCCGCCAACACGGGCAAACAGCGCAATACTTTCTGCGCCAAGTGAAAAGCCGGTGAGCACTTCAATGGTACGCTCCATTTCAAGGCTGTCTACAGCGGCATTTGGCGCAAAAACCATTTTCAAAATTATGAACAAGCCGCCGAGCCCCAAAACTGCCAGGCCCGCCACGCCGAGACCCATCACGCTGCCACCTCCAAAAGATACGGCCAGCGCTTTGCTCAGGCTGGTGCGTGCCGCATGTGCTGTGCGCACATTTGCTTTAGTGGCTATGCGCATTCCGTTGTAGCCCGCTGCAGCGCTCAATACAGCGCCGAAAATAAAAGCCACAGCGATCATCCACGACGAATTGGGATTGGACGCGCCCATAACGCCAAGCAGCAGAGCAGCTATCACCACGAAGTAAGCCAATACTTTGTATTCTGCCTTCAGAAATGCCATTGCACCCTCCGCGATGTAGTTGGAGATTTCGCGCATACGGTCATTGCCGGCTTCCTGTTTTCTAACCCATGCGCCTTTCATAGCAGTGTACAACAATGCCAGAACGCCAAATACCGGAACGAGGTAAAACATCATCATAATATTAATTTAATCTATAGTTTGGTGCAAATATAGTCGTTTGATTGGAAAATCAGCAAAATCGGCCACCAATGTTTTGATTTGTATGCCCAGATCAACTGCCTAAAATATAACTAACCAGCAAAAGCTGCAATCATTTTCTTTAATTACAGCAGCAAAAACAATGTGGGTAATACATTTTAGTCATAAATTGCGGCAGTTATCTCCCCTCTACATTTGAAGAACCGAGGCATTTACATAGCACTAACATTCATCATAAGTATTCCCTTATTGTTGGCACTATTAAATGTCAGTGTCAACATGAGCACAGGTGATCGTATATACACTGATGTAAAAACAATCCCCAAAAATGAAGTCGGCTTGCTGCTTGGCACGGCTAAATACAAAGACCGGGCCAGGAAAATTATTAATGAGTATTATCAAAATCGCATCAATGCAGCCGCAGCGCTTTACATGGCAGGTAAAATAGACTATATAATTGTGAGTGGCGACAGCTCGATGGGCTACAGCGAGCCCAACGAAATGCGCAACGACCTTTTGGCTATGGGCGTACCTTCCTCAAAGATTTTTATGGACAATGCAGGGTTCCGTACTCTGGATAGCGTGCTCCGGTGCCACGATATTTTCGGACAGACAAAATTCACCATCATTTCGCAGGAGTTTCACAACCGTCGGGCACTTTTTATCGGGTTGAGCAAACAAATGGACGTAGTGGCTTTTAATGCTGACGACGGAAATCAATATATGGCCGTCAATTTCCGCGAACAGTTTGCCAGGGTGCGGATGGTGATGGATCTCATTACAGACAAAAAAGCGCGTGTATACGGCGGGAAGGTGGAGATCCGGTAGTGACATTTTGAGGTAAAAATGTACTTTTTGACTTGTAAAGATTTTTCTCACATCTGTTTGTGATGAGCAATGATGCTAGCTACACAGCTTTATTGGTGGAATGCATATTAAATTGGCTGCCTTTCCCGGACGGGGCTCATTAAGGTTCTTCGAAGCCGAACAGCAAGTAATTTCAGGGTAATTTTCAGGTAAGATCTGGTAATTCAGGGTAATTTCCGGGTAATTTTCAGGTAATTTTCAGGTAATTTTGGGTAATTTTTTAGTGAAAATTACCATATTTTTTTTCTGTAAGCATATATTAGTGATTGGTTTTGTGTGGTTTATAGCGCTGATTATTGCTTCTTATTTATTTTTCGGCACTTTTTTTCGGGAAAAAATCTCGTTTTGGTTGTTTGTTGGTTAATTGGTTAGTTTTATTTATTTCAATGAACTGATTATTTCCTTATTTTGATTGCACAAGGTTGTCGTCCTGGGCTATTATGATGCAAATTAGGAATCTTGTGGTTTGAGCGCAAGATTATTTTACATTGCATGACACTTATTGTACTGTGGCAGTACATTTTGTGTCATGCCATGGAAAATAGTCTGAATTTATTAGGGGCGTTATAAACGCAGCACCGTGGCATCCGCGATACAATCGCGGACGAGTATAGGAAATTGTCTGAACCAGGATTAAACTGATTTTTTTGATTTCGCTGACTCAAGCCGGCTGACTTAAACCATTCAGGATGTCGTGCAATGTTGAAACCTATATAGCAACTCCCAATTCTATTATAAAACTACATAAATAATTATAAATCTATACTTTACATACTATAAATTGCTTAATTACATATCATCTAGCAACAATAACAAAACATTTTGTTAAAATATAGCCGATTGTTAATATAATTGCATTAACATAAATTTCGTATTAACTATTAATAATATTATTCTAAGAGTAATAAAAATATGTATTAAATTATTTTGTTTTGTGACACAAAACGCTAATTTTAGGTCTCAATTTTAAAACTATTGTTTATTAAGAAAAACAGATTAACTTTCTACGCTTCGCGTAAGAACTGCGCTTTTAGCCCCCCCTCCCCCCGCATC
>Ga0007870_1000490_pt1 | contig 12443 bp, 17 predicted proteins | sample CryBogCBH04Jul08_FD_71207 | JGI IMG/M metagenome (GOLD analysis project Ga0007870, IMG submission 71207) | Freshwater microbial communities from Crystal Bog, Wisconsin, USA - CBH04Jul08 | ecosystem: Environmental > Aquatic > Freshwater > Lake | place: Crystal Bog, Wisconsin, USA | collected...
ACCAGTATCTCTACTCTCTGCTTGGGCATAATCAGATTCCATAATAAAAAACCCATCGTCAGCTACCATGAACTCTTTAATACCGCCAACTCTAGGAATATTTTGAATATTAGCTCCATAACTTTCCCATTTAGTACCTGGAGTATTTCTGGTAAAGTGATGTGAACTACTTTTGTTTCTTCCAGTATCAGTAGTTGGACTAATAGAATATAGCATTCTTCCATTGAATAGCTTATCTTCATTAAGATAAGTAGATACTAGCTTTGCTGCTTTACGGTATCCTACAATGGATTCAATAATAACACCATTAAATGGATGTCTAAATGCTGCTCTACTTAATGCTTTAGCATCTGCATTTTTTAGGTCAGTACATCCTAATATCTTTAATACATTATGGGTTTGTTGAGAACTTCCTGGATTAAAATTTTTATTAGCCACCATTAACTTACACTCTTTTTCCGTTTCATGTTTGATAGCTAATTGTTTACTTCTAATCTCTTCAAACTTAATTGGGTCTGTATTAAGACCTGTGGATTCCATTAAGAAGTTAGGATGTATTACAGGAAATTCTAATAGGTAATTATTCTTTGCCCATTCAGGAGCTTCTAATAACCATTGTAGAAATACACATGAAGTACCCCATGTATCAAGTGCATTGTATTTATATAGATCATATTCATTACCGGTGTCACCCTCATTCTTCCAGAAGTGAGATTCTCTAATATAGAATACACCTAATGAACCTAAGTCTTTAGGCAGTTCTGAATACCAGCAATGATGACAAACAGCAGTATCCCATAGATAGGACATTATTGGTACATTATAGTATTGAAAATATGAGCAGTCATACTTACCGTTTTGGAATATCTTATCAGTAGATACTTTATTAAACTTTTCTATCCAGTGAAATTGATATTCATAGTAATCAGATTCTTTTCCATGAGGAAGTGGTACTACAAATGTTTCTATTCTATAATTTGCACCTATTTCTAAGAAATCAGTCCAGTCATCTTTAAATCTTAATATACATGAATAGCTGACAGAACTAATTGACATATCTTTTCTAGTTTCTATATCAACAGCAATAGCCATAGCGGCATTCATAAACATTAATGCAGCCTCAAAATCCATCTCACTTTCTAATATCTTAAAAGAGAATGGAATTTTGGGCAGCCACTTCTCTGGCTTAAATATCTTTGATACATATCTATCTAATAAGAACTGTCCGTAGTTTACTGTAATAGCTTGTTTGAGCGGGTGAACCACTAGAAACCAAGCATTAACTTTTTCATTAAAAATATAACTACCTGCATAGTCCTCAATAGTTTGTTTTGTATCCGATACTGTATGAAATAATAAAGGCAGTAACTGCTCTTGAGTTATAATAAAATGGGTAATCCCTTGTGACTTAACTATTACTGATAACTCTGTAATAAAGTCTATTTTTCTTAAAGATACTGATACTAACTTAGCATTAGTTTCCCCTACAGCTTTTGTTAAACTATATAAATATTCTCTATCAGCTTCTGTACCTAGAAATTTTATTTTCATTTATTTTATATTTCAAATACTTCAGCTAAAAAACTTATATGACTATAAGCATAGCCATAGCTGTTTAATAGATCTAAAGCTTTTTCTCTTAATTCTATGTCCTTATTAATTAATTCTAATGACTCATCGATAGCTTCAAGTTGTTTATTAAATCCTATATGGATAAAATTATTGCCATTCTTACATAAAAGTCTTTTTATTATTATTTCTATAATCTGTTTATTATTTTCAGCAGAATTTTTCGCGCTCATTATATTATGTATCTCTGTTTTTATAGATTTTTTTGCAGTAGATATTATATCTACTGTATAAGGAGTATTATTATCTATAGCTTTCTTTAAAGCTAGTTGTACAGCATTGAAAGCTAATTGAATAGCTGTGTTATTAGTATTATCTACTACTTGTTCTTCGTAACTTCCAGTATTATCATATTTAGCCCTTCTCTTATCATCTGATAATACTTTATAGGCTATTGATACTTGGTAGAATTCTTCTTGGCTCCCGCCTTCTTTATCTGGATGTACCTTGTTAGCTTTATTTTTATATGCTTTCTTTACTTCTTCTTTAGATGCAGTTTTATCAATACCTAAAGTTGAGTATAAGTCTTGTTTTTTACTAGCCATAATTGTTTTTCCTTATTCATTAAGTTAATCTAAAGAAAGCACTCTTAACTATGTTAGCTTAAGAGTGCAGACTTTAAGTTACTTCTTTACTTATTCAGGAATTGCTACGCTTACTATGTTACTGTATGCTCTAGTTTCCCTTGTTTCTTTATTTACTTTCTTAGTAAGATTAGTAACCAATATTATATTCATACCTTTAGCTGCCGCTGCCCAGTCTGTATACTTAGCAGATCCACATGCGATAGCAAACGGAGTACCCAAGTTTTTGATCTCACCTTGAGATCTTCTGGTACTATTTTCATCCTTGCCTACTCTAGCAAAGAACCATTCTTGAATAGCCCCTGGTGCCGGTATATCAGATGTTTCAGTAGCAGCTGCCACTTCTAACACTTCATTAAGTGATACTTTAAATACAATGCCTGGTACTATATTACCGTCACCATATTCGCGGCTATCATCTTCAATAGTTTCTACATTAACAGAGTATACGCCTTTAGGCCATGGAGTAAATGATACGCGATCTGGTAAGTCGTTAAGATCGAAATCAGTATTAGCAGTAAGGTCGATTTGGTTGATTTGATTTGACATGATTTGTTCCTTTGTTAAGAATGTTTTTGAATTAAATGACTTTTTATGTTTGGTACTATCTTATCTATTTGTTCATATAATTTCTCCTTTGTATCGTTGTTGTAAATAAATAAAGTTACTATTAAATTGCCTTTATTATATAAGTCATCTAAATCTATCGTAAAACTATCTTCAGATTCTGGTGGCTTTCTTTTAGAAGCATCAACATAGAGTAAAAGACATTTATACTTTTTAACAATAGCTGCTAATTCTTCGTGACTTCTAATACCACAGTATATATCGTTGTGTTTAAATATCTCATCAGCCAGTTTTGTTTTGTTTTCTTTTGTATACTCGGCTATCAGATTAAACCATTCTGATCTATGGTTAATTCTATCATCATAGCATTCATTTAAATCTCTATATCCATACTTATCTTTTAATGCTGGGTATACTACATGTGTTGCTGCTGCCAGTGATGAGGATTGAAAAGGTATATTATGCTTATCTCTTAAGTATTCGCATACAGTATCTTTACCGTGTTGAGCATGCCCTAGTACTATTACTTTTGGAATCTTATTTTCTTTTTTACTCATATCATTTTCCTGGTAATTTAAGTTTACTTTGCGCTGCTAATAATATATTAGAAGCATTTGTTTTATTACTACCTTGCATTGTAGGTATTGATTTATTAGGAACTTCAACCTCTATCATCTCTGGTTTACTGCCGTCAAAGAATGGTAATAAAGAAGGCTCAACCATATTCTTAATTGATATATCCATATGGCTACCACATTGAATGAAGTTACTATCAGTAGTGGAACTCATGCAGATATGCTTTCCATTCTGCTTGCCACAGTAGACTATATGATTAAAGAATCTACCAACTTTACTACTATAGTTATTAGTTCCAATAGATGGTGTCAGTTGTTTATTCCCTTGTTCATTTTTAGTTTCCTCACAATGGGCTGTCACTATTACATGAAACGGAGCAATTTGTATAGTAGTAAATATCTTATTAAGAAACTTCCACTGTTGTCCCCACTCATCAAAATTTTCCTTATTAGGTAACTTATCAATATCAATAGGAACTTTATTAAGTAAATGTACTGTTGTATTGATTGATGTTGTAAGTTGACTAGCACTATCTATTACAACTATTGTTTGCAGTCCTTCTGGTGTTATTACTTTTGGAATTGATATTGGTATATGAGTATCAGTACCACAAAATTTACAATCAATACTACCATGTGCTTCACATATTCTAAAGTCACCGCCATAAACTATTCTGTCAATAGTAGCGTGCGCTCTGGGGGCATTAGGCATTTCATCTTTAATTCTAATATAGGTAATATTAGCTAATACCTCATCTGGAAATTGCATCAATGTTGATATGCCATTCTCAAGATCAAAGTATATAAGGTGAAATTTCTTAGCTAATTGCCCTATTAATCTAGTCTTACCAGTAAATGGATCACCGAATACACATATATGTTGTGGTGCCATTACTCCATCATTATACTGTTGTTTCTTCTCGAGAAGATTACCTGTTGCCATTAGTTTTCATCATTTCTATTATTCTAGGGTCTTTAGTATTGGTTATTGCCCAGTAATGTTCTGGACAACTACATGAGTTAGGTATTCCTTTAATAGAAGTAAAGTATATTCCATCTTTTTCAGAGAATTTTTTTGATGCTTCAATAGAATCTTCTAGAGTATAATGATATATACCTGTAAATGGAACTAATAGCTTTATATTCGTTCTAAATACTTGTTGTTTTTCTTTATTCATACGATGCTGTATCCTTTAACCTTAAGATAAAATTCTGCTTCTTCATTTGTAATAGGCTCGTCATTCATAGCTTTATTTTCAAGGCTAGCACATACTAAGTCATCTTGAGAAAGTAAATTATTAGTATCTAACTTTTCTATGCTATCTAAATAAGATGATGCTGATACTACTTTAGTTTTGCTTACCTTAGTATTGCTAGTTTTATCTAACACGTCATGCAATTTAAGTTTTAATCTAACCCATCCTGCATCATTATTTATCTTAGATAATAAATACTTTGCCTCTTCATAATCTAAATATATTCTTGGGTTTGCCATAACTACTCCGAATTTAATTGAGATGCTATTAAATCTTCTATCTTAATATGAAAATCATAGTTGAATTCTTTGCTTGAGTTATCTCTCTCATAGTCTAAAGCATCCATTGTTACTTTAGTTCCTATTAAGTTACTTGTTCTCATGTTACAGTAGTCCATAAAATAACATGGCCTTCCGTAAGAATCACAAGCACTGCCCCCATGTTTAGGCCAGTTCTCATATTGAGAGTATAGCTTAATAATCTCAATATCAGTTAATAAATCTTTAATCCATTCAGCACGTTGCAGATAATCAATAGTAAATGTATGTTCTACATATTTATTAACTTCAACACAATATTCAAAGTACATAACATCATAACTATTACATTCCGGTGCTATGTAGTCTAACACTATACTGTACCCTATAGCTTGTGGTGAATGCTGAAATTTATACGGTGTAGAGTATTTCATGTTAGTAGTTTTAACATCTACTACTAATATTCTTCCTGACTGTTTATGTCGTAGTACTATATCCATGTATCCACGATAATAGAATCCATCCGGTAATAAGATACAAAATGATAATTCATTACTCCATTTACCGTTAAATGCTACAGCTTCATATTCTGATAAAAGGATTCTACCAGCAAAGTCGTGAAAGTCTTTAATAGCTTCTAAGCAACCCCAAAAGGTTTTACGCCTCTTAAAGTCATCTATTTCCATAGTCCATTGGGGAATAGCATGAAGCCAAGCATCTTGTAAAGAATCACCTATTAGTAATCTTTGGATACCTTCGCCAAACATTTTACCATAAGATGTATCTACTGTTTCATCTCTAGTATTTTCAGGCCATTGTTTGGTTAGTTGATACTTTCTTGGGCAGCTATGCAGAAGCCCATTGGATGAGTTTGATAGTAATTTAAGTCTGGAATCTATATCAAGCATACCATTTACCTACTTTATTAAAGGCTTCAGTTACTTCTGGGTAACCTAATTCTATTTTCTTTTTGTTAGATTCCATTATTGATTCCTCTTATGGTTGCTAATTCTATCCAAGATTGGTTAATAACACCCGGGTGCCCAAATAGTACTGTTTCTATATTACATAAAGCACCTGATAACAAATACTTAAAATTAATGTATTTACCTTTACACATGCAGCAGTGGTATCTTAATGTTGTTTGGCTATGTTTTACTTTTTCCCGCCCACATATACAAGCATCACCGTCATGAAAAAATTTAGCTGGAATATAGTTAATTAAACTTATTTGTTTTAAGTCTATACTTTCTCTATCAATATCCTTTGCCCATTCGTTGCATATAGTTCTATAGTTAGAGTTCCATGGATTATTGATATCTTGAATGCTTCCACTATCTACATCTTCTTTATATTTTGTTAGTAACAAAGAGAATAAAACTTGAAGATCATTAATCAAAGTCATCTGTAGTTAGTTCACTAACATTAATCTTCTTACCTTTACCAGTACCAGATGCTTTAACAACTTCAATTCCAGTTTGTTTAGAGTACCCAGTAAATATCACACCTCTTTGCTCTGGAGTTAATATAGTTACTATTGCAGGATCTTTAGCTAATTCTCTATGAATGATAATTAAATTTGATCTGATATCAGGATTATTAGCTAATAACTTTTGTTGAAGATCAATAAAATTGGAGGCTACAGCTTGCGGTAAATTTACTAGGTTATCTTCATGTCTATTTTTGATAGTATTATTATCTGCGTCATTAGCCATTTCAATAGGTTTATCAATGGTACTATTATGTTGTTTACTATTGTTAATATTATTGTTAATATTAACAGTGGTATCAGTATTAGTGTGATTGCTATTTTCATTAGTAACACTTTGTACTTTTTCCTTTTGTTTGAAGGCTACAGCTTGCGTTATGCTAGGTTGAGTTTCATTACCGGTCGCCTTCCGGCTCCCTCCAATACTTTCTTTCTTGGCTGGTAACTTTAAATTGTTTACTTTCGGTGGTAATTTTAAGTTCATTTCATATTATCCTCATTATTTAATTAAGTTTTTCTATCATCATCATTTGCTTAACTGTTGAATATAGTTTATGGTTAGCATTATATAGACAGATAATTAACTTATCCTTTTTGGTTAATGATGCTGGGGTTAATTCAGTTCCATACTTGCCAATACAGTATTGTCTAAACGGCATATCATTTTGATGCAATCTAAATAACGCCCGCCTATATTGTTTACTTTCAGTTTCATAATCTAGTTTACCTTTCAATTGAATACTGATTGATAGTTTATACTTTAACTCTATCCATAGGTCAGAATATTTTGATTTTGGTTGATAGCAGTGGATTAACTCATCTATTCTATCTATTTGATCTAGTGTCTTATCCTCCACGCTGTTAATCATGATGGGTTCCTATTTTGTTGTGTTCTCTTACCTTATGTGTAGGCACAAAAAAGCCTCATTAGATCAACTCTAATGAGGCTTATGCTTAGTTTAGACTAGAGTCTGTACTACCCTACAAGGCTTATTCGAACTTGGCTAAGATAGCAGTGTTGTCGATACTTAACCATGTATCTATCCTAGAATTCAACCAGTTAAAATAATCTGTAAAGGTGTCTTGATTATCTTGGCTGGTATTAATAAACCATACACCAGCGTATTGCTGGAATGTCGCCAATCCGTCTTTATTGGTTTTGAATTTTTCAAAATTCTTCTTATCGAAGATAACTGCGGCAACGTTTGCCGCACCTTCATTGGATACTTTTGTACCATGTTTATTTGTAGCAAATTGTGGGATAACTGATATAAAATCTGCCTTTGCGGCTGCGATCAGTTCATCACTAAACTGTTTTCTGTCAACAGGCTCTTTATTAACCAGTTCCCAAATATACAGTTCTGATAGAGTAATATCTGCTTGGTTAAACTTATGCAGGATATTAGATTTAAGCTTGTCATTGAGCTGTTTATTAGCCAATACGGTAATAGCCGAGTTATGGTATTCTGCAAAATACTCTAAGAACTTTGCTAGCTGAATTTCAGCGTCTTTTCTTGCTGATTCTTCGAGTTCCTCACTTTGACTATCAGACCATAGAGAGCTAATGGTGTTGACTATAAATTTACCGTCGATTATGGGTAGATTAGCTATAAATGCCGGTATCCGCTCGGCTTTAACGATGGTTTTATTCCCAGAGATAGTAACTTCCAAAGTGTCGTCTTTATCAGTAATGCCTTCAGTAATATATTTACCTTCAGCATCCAGTAAAGGACGGCGTTTTCGGAAATCTATATTTACTGGGTATGCAGTAACCCCGTCATAAATCTTTTCAACGTTAGCGGCTTCATTATTGGTGGTGCTGGTGGTGCTTTCTGTTTGTTCGGTCATGATTTGTTTCCTTTAAAAAAAATGTTTATTAAATACGTTATCAATTAACGTGGGCATATAGTAAGGTATGCCCACATCTTTTGTCAAACGGTTATTTTATGTGTTATTACTCATCTTCATATTCGTCTATAATAGTATAGACTTTCCCATAGTTTAAAGCCTCACTTCTACATCTTTTACACTTTCTATATGCGTAGAAGTCGGGCAGTTCTTTGTCGTAATCTGGCATAATATCTTTTTGTTTATAATCGCACTGTTGGCAGGTTCTTATCCAATCGCCTTCTTTAAATGTATTTTTACTCATGTTTTTACTCATATTATTAATCCTGTTAGTTATTAGTTAATAGTAAATTATAAGTGGTCTGGTCTATTCTTTGCTTTAATAGTCTCATAGCTAAAATATCTAATAAAGGGATGATTCTTCGCCACATGGGGTAAATCGCTGGGTGATAGCACAATTCCCTTAATCTCAAAGGTTTTAAAGAATTTATTATGTTTTATATCTATTATTTTACATTTAGCAAATGTTATTACTAGGCTAGCTTTGATTATATCTGTATTCTCAAAGTAGTCTAGTAACGCTATTCTTTTTCCACCTTTATCTGTAGAATACAGTGCTATTATCTCATTCATAGCTCTTTACCTTTAAAAAATTCAGCCTTTTCAGCTAGAGTATTACCTTTAATCGCTTGCAAGTTTATTCCCCTATTAAATGTATCTTGTTCACATACTATTATTAATTGCTCTCTTGCTCTGGTAACGGCAGTATATAATAGTTCCCTATTTACCATCACATTATGGCTATTATGTATTAATAAAAACACTTTTAGCCATTCAGAACCTTGCGCTTTGTGGACAGTGCCACTATACGCTAGGTCTATCGACTTTATACCACCCGCCGTATCAACTGTCAACTGATTATCACTGTCTATTAGCTGGATGACGATTGAGTGAGAGCATTCTAATTTTTCGCCTTCATTTTCAGATTCTATTGACATTGATAATAGTTTATCAATGTCGAAGTCAGTATTATTTGTTACGTTATTTTCTCCACTAGAATTATAACCAAAATAATCCAAAGTCAAACTATGTTCTTGGTATGATTTACCAATATAAGTTTGATTCTTTTCGATTGATACTATTATTGCATCTTGTTTATCGTATATTACATAATCACCTACTGAATAATAGAATGTGTTAAACCCTGCTATTATTTCGTATACTTCCCTACTGTTTACTTTAGCAATATGTGAAGCTAAGTATTTATTAAATATACTAGCAGCGAAAGAGTATTTTTCATTCCCTTTATAGTTTACTTGTGGTATTAGTATAGTATGTTCTTCTGGATTATATGTTCCATTATCATAAGCGTGTTTGAACATCTTAACAGCTTCTAGTAAGGCTATTTCGGCTTTATACTTTTTAGGGTATGGGATTATTTGCAGTTTACCGGGTTCGTTATAATCCTTTAATTGATGAGGGAATATTGGCGAACCCGATAATATTCTATGTGCGAATTTAATTATCGGGCTTTCTAATGCCTGCCGATATACTTCAGTTAATTCTATAACTGGTAATTCATTAAGTTTATACCCTAGTATAGCTCTACCAAATGTTGGAGGTAACTGGTTAATATCACCAATAAATATAAAGGTTACATTAGTTGGATTAGGCAAAGCGTCTAATAATTTATTCCATAAATCAACTGACAACATACTAGCTTCATCAATCAATATAACTTTAATATTCTCTGATAATGGGTTTAATGAATTCCTTCTTGGTTCAAATAATCGCTTATTATAAGACTTTCCCGTTTCTTCATTCACACATTCATATATTACTGGCGAATATTCTAATAGTTTATGAACTGTTATACAGTTTTTACTTATATCACCCGATAATTGTCTCTTAATATTCTGTACTGCTCGTCTAGTATAGGCAGTTACTATAATCCCTGGCGAATTATCTGGTATATATTTGTGATGCATATTAATTGTAGGTACTTTACCAGTATTTAATAGGGCTTGAATACCTGCATTAGTACATGTTGTTTTACCAGTACCGGCAGCGCCAATAAGGCAGCATGATACTAGGTTTTCTAAGTATTTCTTAAACTCTAATTGATTAGAGTTTAAAATGATTGTTTTAGGGTTACCATGATTATCGTAAACGATAATCTCATTTTCTGCTAGTTTAGTAATATTATTATTTATTACTTCACTAACTGGATTGTTTGGTTTTTTAGGCGGTAGGGTTAATTTGGCTTTATTTATAGGCGGTAAGTTTAGTTTCATAATGTTAATTATCTTTTTTAGTTAATATGGATAAGAACCCACCTTTATTTGTAGATATAATAAGTAAAGAATTACTTTTACTAACTATTTTATATGCATTATTTAAATCTTCAGGCTCAATTAAATGCAATAACCCCAAACTGGCAAGTAAGTTTAATATTGGCATATTATCTGTACTGCAATTGGCTACTAGATACCCGTTCGATATATAAAGATTTACTTCAGTCATATTAGTATATTCCTTTAATTAGTACAATGTTAATATTTTCAAAACTTCTGAATGATAATGCAACCTTTTTACAGTTGTTATTTATATTATTTACTTTAATCATTTCATACCTAACACCATTATGAGTTAAATAAGTATCATCTGGAAATACTTGTGAAAATAGATAAGATGTTTTCCAGTTAAGTAAATAACTATTAACTTCTTTATATGCTCTTATATCCCACTGATGGTGTATAGCATAGTATATTAGTTCTTTTCTAGTTGCCATTGGTATTATCCTTATCTAGTTTGATTTTATTTTTTTCAGTCATTATATAGTTTTGAAGTCTGGCATTATATAATGCTTTATCTTTTGCAGATGGATTAGCAGGTAATGGGTTATTATTCATGTATTCTTCTCTTAATCTATCTAATATTGGTTTAGTATCTAACTCATAGTCGCCAATAGTCATATATTCAAGGTTAGAGTATTTGAGTTTACCTAAGTTAGTTAATATCTTAGTATCACCTGACATATTAGATAATAATTCAATTACTCTATAATAATGTTGATTTTCCTTTTCAGCAAAGGTTATTCTAATTAAATCGAGTAGTTTGTTTATATAACTAGATTCAGGGTAATATTGAGAAGGTATGTCAATCACATATAAATAATTTTCTGGCGCTAGTATGCCACAATATTCTATTATGTAGATATAATAATCTTTCAATAACATATCAGTATTACCTGATTTATTGGCATTTTTAACAGTTATCTTAGTATTGAGACTTTTATCGGATATACAGTTGACTATATATCTTGCTAACATCTTGTGATACTTATCTGGTCTTTTATATGCAGTTCTAGCGATATTATCTATAGCAGATTGATATAACTCGTGTAATGATGATTTATCCCTATCTATTCTGTTAGTGGAGCATAATTCATTATATTGCTCTTCCCATAGGTCAATATAGTTATTTATATTTGATAGATTATTATTATCTCTATTGATTGATACTCTTGAGAATATATTTAATGGGGCATACTCAAGAGTATCAATAAAGTCTGCTAATCTCGGTAAGGCTATGAGTAATGGCTTAATATCCATATTCATATAGATGGGATAATCTATTCTAACTAAATCTGTCGAATAGAATAAGGCGGCAGTAAGTAATCGAACATCATCTGATTTATTTATCCAAGTATGTGATTTATATATGGATAGTAATTCTCTTTTTGATAAGGTAAATATAGGGTGAACATACTCAAAGCATTGTCGAGTATGTTTAAATTGATTTATTTCAGTAACCATATTGGTTATAGTACATCTTAGTTTCATAGGTTCAATTCCTTTATAGGTTCATAATATTATAGTATCAAATAAAGCCGATAAAGTAAGTTAATACTGCTATCGGCTTTATATCTGTGGTTATATTAAGTTAGCATTATATTTTAATTTGCATCATACCAGCTTATTGGTAGATAATATAATGCTAGCCATCTGGCTACTTTCATTAGAGTATGAATAGAATCGTCATATTCAATAGCTAATTCTTCTTCAAATTCTTTTATAGCAGTTAATAAGGGTTTACCGGTGGCTATTGCAGATCCAATATAATCGTACCAGTTATAATAAAATTTAGTTTTATGTGGAATTACTCCAAACTCTACACATATTCTATTATCAATATCGCTGAAACTATCAAGAATACCTGATTCTCGGTTTATTAAT
>Ga0007870_1000499_pt1 | contig 12305 bp, 8 predicted proteins | sample CryBogCBH04Jul08_FD_71207 | JGI IMG/M metagenome (GOLD analysis project Ga0007870, IMG submission 71207) | Freshwater microbial communities from Crystal Bog, Wisconsin, USA - CBH04Jul08 | ecosystem: Environmental > Aquatic > Freshwater > Lake | place: Crystal Bog, Wisconsin, USA | collected...
TGTGGTCCATCACTATATACTGGTTATTGCCAACCTGAAAGTCTTTGTTGATGGTCACTTTGGGAGTATAGCTTTTCCAGTATTTATTGAGAGAATCAGCGAGTGTCTGCCTGGTGATTACCAATCCGTTTGACGGGAAAACATTGAAGTAGGGCATAGCAGTGATGTCAGGGATGCTAAATAAAGCGCCACCGCCTTTGGGCGACGGTGTATTTATGGCCTGCAAAACAAGCGCATCATATTGAGTCTGGAAGACCGCATAAGGTGTAATAGCAGAATCCTGATACACATTGGTTGTACCAGTGATTGGCGAAGCATATCCTGTTCCATCACCAACACCTCCGCTTAGTGCAAAACCCAGAATATCCTGCAGACCAATATCAACGGTAACAAAAGAAGGGTGAGTATTCCTTACCCTGTAGCCTATTTCATCCAATGGAGTATTTGTAGGTGCATTTTTCAGGAAAAATCTTGCCGCATAAGGGTTAGCCAGAACATAACCTGCTACCGGCAGATCGGCCACCCGCATTCCCGGTACCGCCATATTATTGATCTGGCCATTGTTGTAATTGCTATTTTGCCAGGTGTAGCGGATTGCATCTGTTGGATCCATTACAAAACTGGGGTAGTTTACCGGTATCATAATCGAGTCCATGGTACAGGGATTGAAAAAGCTGCCCAGTACCAGTTTTGCATAGGGGTACCCATTGTTACTGTTCAGCAATGGCTGAACAAAGTAGCTTTTCGACCCACCCGCATCTCCCGGCACTAACTGGAATTGCTGAAACAGCAAGTTGGGGTAAGAATTCACCTGACCAGAAACTTCGAGGCTATTATCAGAAAATCCCCCTGCATATGAGCTGCCAAAAGACATGTAGACAGAAAAGTCGGTATTACCCGAAGATGCAGGAATAGTAACCGTAACATTAGGCCGGCAAGCTGCAAACAAAAAAGATAAACCGAATATGATAGATGCTTTTTTCATTATCACTATTTGTTGAAATTAAAAATTATAATAAACTCCAATTCCGGGAACTGATGCTGTAGACTGATAGGTGCCATAGAATTGAGCGTACTCGTATATTCCGGTACGCTTCACTGTAGTCATACCCTCATAGGCTGCAAGTATGGTCAAACGCGGCATAGGCTTAAAGGCAAATCCACAAGACAGTGTTACGCGGTTGGCATCTGGCAGGTCTGGCGATAAATAATTATCTGGCACCGGGGTTGGATCATAAGCAATACCACCCATAACCGAAAATGCCCTGCTCAGTTTTACATTCACCCCGAGACGCGGTGTAAATACATTTTTGTATTTGCGGGGCGCTGCAATATTCCGAAGGTAAGTCGTTTGCTGGCCGAAATTCACACGGAGTGTATCTAACGAATTCCAACCGGTGTAATTCAGATCAAACTGAAACGTAAGACGCTCACCGGGACGAACAGCAAACCCAAGTGTAGCCACCTGAGGCAATGGAATGGTTGTACCAAAATTCGTATTGGGGAAGTAGTTGCGCAAAGCAAATGGTACATTAAACTGTGCAGATCCACCATTTACATCAAAACTAACCTGGCTCCTGTACGTGAGACCAATTTGCAGACCATCACTCATTTTGAAGTGCACTCCGGCATTGAAACCAACGCCATTCCCGGTTCCATGCAGAACAGCCTGGCCATCATTGCCGTTTTGATCCTGCACCGGCAAAGCACGATTCATATCCAGAGAGCCGAGTGCATATACCATGCCTGCCCCTACCGAAAGCACACTACCAACACGATAACTCAGTGTGGGCTGCACAAAATATACCTTCAAGGTTGTAGACTGATCAATATAACGACCTACCCAATCGCCATTCCATTGCAAACCGTTGCCAAATGGCTCATAAACACCAATCCCTACTGCCCATGGGCTTCCCTGGCGTATGGGACCACCGAGGTAGAAATTTATCGGTGTGAATGTTTTTTTCACAGACATCTGATTTTCAACACCATTGCTATAGCCCGTTCTCGGAATAATATCAATGACATTGCAATAGATCTGAATGTTTTTGAGGCAAGCCAATCCGCCCGGATTATAAAAAATTGTAGATGCGTCCCATACCCATGCAGAGCCGGTGCCACCCATGGCAAGCTGCCGTAAACCTTGCATGTTCAATTGGTAGCCCGCGCCAAAGGCAGCAAGCGAACCCAGGAATAACGACGCAGACAAAAAAAGTTTTTTCATAAACGCAACTGTATATTTCAGTCTTTTCAAAAAAGAGAGGTAAGATAGGGCTATTTTACTTTTTAACCAAGTCCTACCTCGAAATTTGCAAATATAATTACTGGTTTGTAATTAGTGATTCTTTTTTTGGAGGATGGTATGAGTGAGGAAAGGTCTGTTGCCGCTGCCCGGCCGAGCTTCGACAATTTCGGGCTGAGGAGTGCGCTCAGGATGCAATAGAAAGGTTGATTTATCGTGGTATTTTAACTGTGGTAATTGCCAATTTTTTTTCGTAATGGGGTGTGGTTTGGGACTTTGGCAATATAATGATAATGCATATAACATAGTCTGATAAAGGGTTTTGGAGGTTGTATTACTGATAGTATATTTTGACAAAAAGCCTCAAATACCACATTATGCGACAAGGATGGGGCTTAGGATATTTCGTAATATGTAAATACTGATCATGAACTCAGTAGGTGATGCTATACGATCTCTAGTGTAAATTAATTTAGCTGGTCATTCTCACAGGTACTGACATGGATTGTGCGTATTATATAAATATGTGTGTTTTATACAAACATGAATGTACCATTTTTTCCATCTAAGGTATATATTTGTATATTATGGTTTCTACTGTGAAAAAGGAGCGGTTTGCTGAGCTGGACGCCCTGAGAGGGATAGCAAGTCTGATGGTTGTTTTTTTTCATTTTATTGTTCCATTGTACCGGAATCAGCCATTACTGCCGATAAAATATGGAATGACAGGTGTAAACCTTTTTTTTATGATCAGCGGGTTTGTGATACTTATGAGCACAGAACATATAAACAATGGAAAAGAATTTCTTGTGGCCAGATTTGCTAGGATTTACCCGACGTATTTATGGTGCATGAGTCTTACAATGTTGCTGTTTTGTATTAACAAATATAGGCACCTGCATGAATTTCCAGCAAGTGGGGACTGGGCTCTTTACTTCGCCAATACCAGTATGATGGAAAGTTTTATGAATATCAATTTTCTTGATGGCCCTTACTGGTCTCTAATATATGAATTAATGTTTTATGCCACTGTCTACTTAATTTACAAAGCAGGAAAACTGGCCTATCTTGAACACATTCTAGCCTGTATTGTAGCATTTTGGGGCGGCGTGGATCTGCTTTCAATATATCATCCTTACAATCTAACACTACAAAATATAAGCCACTGGGATCAATATTATCCATTATTAAATTATTTGTCGCTGTTCCTGATAGGATCCGCCTTTTACAAAATAAGAATCAAAGGATTTACTTTATTTAGGTGTATATTAGTAATTGTGTGCTATTTTGCCCAGTTACTTGGGTATCACCGATTAAGTGGATTAATTACTTTTAGCATCAGCCAAACCGAATATGGAGTAATATTGCTGGTCTTCATAGGGTTGTTTGTAGCTAGTATTAGCCGTATATTTAAGGTGTTAGCAAACCAACTGCTAATATTCTTTGGCCGAATATCATATGCTTTGTATCTGTTTCATCAATATTTTTGTCTTTCATTCCTGATACCGATTTTTGATACCGACTTTCATTGGCCACACTTTTTGAGCCTTATTATTGCTTTCGTGTTTGCAGTATTCGTAGCCTGGCTTAATACTAAATATGTGGACGAACCCATGAGAAAGAAAATAAAATTGTGGTTACTCCCTGATAGGATGAAGGCGTGATGATGGTTGGTCAATGTTCACCAACGACAACAAATTGGCTGAAACACTGAAAATGAACGCCAATCATGACCAAAGGGCGCCCCCATAACCATGAAATGGAGGTCTGCAGCTGTTGGCCCGACAAGTACTGACTAAAGTTTTATTCCAGTATCAATCAATCCAGCAGTTGACTCATCTACGAATACACATTTGTCGCAAATATATTTTATCGCAACCTCAAAAATCACAGACAAGACACCCGGAGGCACTAAATTTGTGTTCTGACTTGTTTTTTCTAAATAGCGGCAGTCAAACACATGACGAGAAAATTGAGATTTTTTATTGCTTTCACCGGACTAGTTACGTTTTGTATCACTGGCCAGGCAAGGACCTATTACCAGCAGTTTAGTGCGCTCACCTTTAAGACCGATTCGGTGCAACAGCTCGCTCTTCTTAACAAGTGGCAGGCCGATGACCCCAACGATCCGGAACTCTACGTATGTTTCTTTAATTATTTTGTAAACAAAAGCACTCATGAACTGGTGTCGCTGGACAAAAGACCAGGCGATAATACTTCAATGGAGATTCAGGACTCTACCGGCAACACTGTAGGATACATTGAGGACCAGGTTTGGATGGACCCACAAAACCTCACGCTCGCTTTTTCTTACATCGATGAAGGCATCAAAGCATTCCCAGACCGGCTGGACATGAGGTTGGGAAAGATATTTATTTTGGGTAAGGCCGATAGCTTCGCCAGCTTTACCTCAGAGCTTATTGAGGCCGCCCATCATGGTCATGAGATTGGCAATAAGTGGTTGTGGTCTGAAAATAAAGAGATCGATACACCAGACAAATTCTTCCTCACTGCTGTGCAGGACGATATCAATACTCTGTATACCTCCGGCGGCAATCAGGTGCCTATGATGCGCAGGGTAGCTGAAGCCGTGCTACGGTTCTATCCAAAAAGTGTTGAGCTCCTTTCAGACATGGCCATTACCTATTTGTACGACGGGGAATTGGACAAAGCTTTGAAATACCTTCTGGAAGCAGAAAAAATAAGCCCCAAAGATGGGGTGGTGCTGAGCAATATTGCCGAGACCTATATGAGAAAAAAAGACAAAAAGAAAGCCATCGAATATTACAAAAAAGTGATTGCTACCGGCGACCCCGAACTCGCAGAATCAGCTAAAGAACGATTGAAAGATATGAAGTAAACTATCGGAGCGGAAGAAAACCCATAATTTACCCTATTTTAGCCCATCCAAATTTAGCTAACCATGGAGGCAATCATCCTCGCCGGCGGTCTCGGCACAAGATTACAAGGTGTTATAGGGGCTTATCCCAAATGTATGGCCTCTGTAGCAGGCAAGCCGTTCCTGCATTATGTGCTGCAATACCTGTCGCAACAGGGCTGCAACAGAGCTATTCTGTCGCTGGGTTTCAAAAGCGAGGTGATTACTGAATGGCTGGATAACCAAAACTGGGATTTCCCCGTCCATCACGTTATCGAACGGGAACCGCTTGGCACAGGCGGCGGCATACAACTGGCCATGCGCGTTGCCATTGACGATGATGTAATTGTGCTTAATGGAGATACCTTTTTTAATGTAGACCTCAGCGCACTAACTGACTTTCACAGGCAGAAAAAAAGTCTCACTACTCTGTCGCTCAAAGAGATGCACAGTTTCAACAGATATGGAGTGGTGAACACCAAAGCCAATGGCATCATCACAGCTTTTGAGGAAAAAAGATATATGGATGTGGGGCGCATCAATGGAGGGGTATATCTGGTGAATAAAGATTCTTTGCTGGAGCGGGAGCTGCCCGAAAAATTTTCGTTTGAGAAAGATTATTTAGAGAAATTTGTTGGCGAAGGCAGGTTTTACGGGTTTGGAAGCGATGGCTATTTCATCGACATAGGCATTCCTGAAGACTATGCCAGAGTACAGGAAGAAATTAAATCTGTTATTTAGATGAAAATTGCAATATTAGGATCGGCACACCCGTTGCGTGGTGGTTTGGCAGCATTCAATGAGCGGCTGGCCTACGAGCTTCAGAATCAGGGTCATGAGGTGGTTATTTACTCATTTTCACTTCAGTATCCATCTTTTCTGTTTCCGGGCAAGACTCAGTTCACCGACGAGCCTGCGCCTGCCGGACTCAAAATCCGTACGGTTGTCAATTCTGTTAACCCTTTCAATTGGCTCTCTGTGGGCAGCGCCATGAACCGCGAGAAATTTGATTTGATCATCGTGAAATACTGGCTGCCTTTTATGGGCCCGGCCTTTGGCACAATTCTGAAGCGCGCCAAAAAAAATGGCAAAACCCGTGTAGTCTGCATTGTAGATAATATCATTCCGCACGAAAAGCGGCCGGGAGATCGGCAATTCACCCAATATTTCATCAAGGCCGTAGATGCCTTTATAACCATGAGTCGCGATGTGCTGAAAGACGTTAAAACATTTACCAATAGGCCTGCTACATTCACTCCGCACCCCATCTACGACAGTTATGGCGAAAAAGTGAGCAAAGCCGAGGCTTGTGCACGCCTCAATCTTGACGCTTCAAAAAAATACATTCTGTTTTTTGGGTTCATCCGCGAATACAAAGGCCTGGATATCTTGATACAAGCCATGGCCGATGAACGCATTAAGGAGGCGGGCATAGAGCTGCTTGCTGCAGGCGAGTATTACGACAAAACACTGGAAGCCAGCAATCAACAGCTTGTGGATCAGCTAGAGTTGAAAAACACTGTACACATTCATTCTGATTTTATAGCCAATAGCGAAGTGCGTTATTATTTCAGCGCGGCAGACCTCGTCGTGCAACCCTACAAACACGCTACCCAGAGCGGAATTACACAGATCGCCTACCATTTCGAGAAGCCGATGGTAGTGACCAATGTAGGCGGTCTTGCCGAGGTAGTGCCCGATGGCAAAGTAGGCTTTGTGGTTCCGGTAGATCCCACCGCCATTGCAACCGCCATTTTGAGGTTTTATCAAAAAGACTTGCTCCCCGATCTCGAAAAAAATATACTCGAAGAAAAGCGCAAGTATTTATGGGAGACTTTCACCACGGTTTTGATGGACAGTAGTAAGTGAGTAGTCTGACTATAATAATTCCCTTACCTTTGTAATACAAAACTCAACAATATGGCATCATTATCTTTGGATAAAGAAATACGGCATTACCTGCCTTTTTTGGGCAATGAGGAGAAGCAGTCTATTCTTTCTCAAATCAAATCATTTATTAAAAATAAGGAAGAAACCCTAGCAATTTTAAAAAGTGATTACATTGTTCAATATAATAAAGAACTTGAAGAGGCTGAAAAGGAAATAGAAGTAGGTTTATATATTACGCAAGAAGACATTGAGAAAGAATCGGAATCCTGGTAGCCATGGAACAAAAAGTGCTTTGGTCCCGAACTGCAAAAATCCACCTCAATGAGGCATATCAATACATAAAAAAGGATTCTCGTGCAAACGCCAAAAAAGTAAAAAACAAGATACTTGCGAAGTCTGCATCATTAAATTCACATCCACAAAAATATCCGGTTGATAGAGACAAAATTAATAATGATGGCAGTTATCGTTCATTTATCGTCTATCGTTACAGGATATCATATCGAATAACCGAATCAGTCATTATGATTTTGAGGATGCGGCATACCAGTATGGAACCTTTAAATTATTAAGTATCATATGTTCTTTATAACAAACACGTTAAACTTGAAGAATATCCTTATTGTCGCGGAAGTTAGTGTCAGTGCAATGATCATCTGCTCCTATCCAATATCATCACCGGTATCTCTTTTGAAACAGCCAATTGAAAACATTTTTTGATTAGTTAGTGCGGGTAAATAATCTGGCAGAGCAAAAAAAAGTGGTTTGGCTGATACATCCCAAATCCGGAATTGGCCTCTCTGCACACCACGTTAATAGGACTAAAAATCACATCACTTAGTACAGATACTACTTTGAAAGTATAACAAAGCTATCCGGGCGACAAGAACATCCCCCCAGAAAACTTCCTGTATACTTCTTAACTTCGCATCATGGAATTATCCCCGCTCACAGCCATCAGCCCGATAGACGGGCGGTATCGTTCACAACTGGCACTGCTTGCTCCCTACTTTTCAGAATATGGACTGATCGCCTACCGGGTGAGAGTAGAAGTAGAATACCTGCTTTTCCTTGCAGAAAAGAAGATATTTGTGTTGCCTGCGGAGTTAAAACCAGCGAAGTTGCGGAACATCTATACAAATTTTACAGAGGATGATGCCCGGCAGATAAAAGAACTAGAGCGCACGACCAATCACGATGTGAAGGCGGTGGAATATTTTCTGAAAGACAAAATAGGCACAATGGACGGTGCCGAAATCAGTGAATGGATACACTTTGGCCTCACTTCTCAGGATATCAACAATACAGCAATACCGCTTTTGTGGAAAGAAGCGCTGGAAGAACAATACCTGCCAGCCCTGAGCAACCTGTTGCTGCATGTCACCTGGCTGGCCAGGGAATGGAAGGAAATCCCGATGCTGGCGCGCACACACGGGCAACCGGCATCGCCAACTACATTGGGCAAAGAAATTATGGTTTTTGCCGAACGTCTGGGCGGGCAGATACAATTGCTGGCTTATATACCCTACGCTGCAAAATTTGGCGGCGCTACCGGCAATTTCAATGCCCACTATGCCGCTTTTCCAGGTGTTGACTGGCAGCAATTCGCCAATGAATTTGTAAACGAGCGTCTTGGTCTGGAGCGCATGCAATACACAACCCAGATAGAACATTACGACAACCTTGCAGCCCATTTCGATACGCTTAAGCGCATCAATACCATCTTACTGGATATGTGCCGCGATATGTGGCAATACATCTCGATGGAATATTTCCGGCAAAAAACCAGGGCAGGTGAAGTTGGCAGCAGCGCCATGCCACACAAAGTGAACCCCATAGATTTTGAAAACGCCGAAGGCAACCTGGGTCTGGCAAATGCCTTGTACGAACATATGAGCGCTAAACTACCCGTGAGCCGCCTGCAAAGGGATCTCACAGATAGCACTGTGTTGAGAAACATTGGCATGCCGTTTGCTCATAGTTTTCTGGCCATCCGCAGTATTGAAAAGGGACTGGACAAACTGGTGCTCAACTCAGCCAAACTGGAGGCTGACCTGGAGCATAACTGGGCTGTTGTGGCTGAAGCCATCCAGACAATTTTGCGCCGGGAGAATTTCCCTAAACCCTACGAAGCGCTCAAAGAACTGACACGCGGCAAATCAGAAATTACAAAAACAGACATTCATAACTTTATTGACACTCTGGACATTACAGAGCGGGTGCGCAATGAATTAAAAAGTATCACACCCCATAATTACACAGGGGTTAAGTTTGGATTTTAATAATTCACATATCAAAATTTACCTAACTTCTCCCCAAATTTTATACACTACACTTTGAACTCAATATAGTGGCCGATCTCAGGCACGACAATAAACAATGTAGTGTATAAATTATACACTACTTCCAACATTTCTTACAATAAATGTAATGATTAGTAATTCTTATTCTGTTCATAATCAATTAATTTAAAAATGATAAATTGTGGTGGGTAAAAACGGGGGAAAAGTTAGGAAATTTAACAAGTTGACTTTTAGTCAATGTCAGGGTTCGACGGGGCTCACCCTGACATCGACTAAAAGTCATATGAAGAACATATTGCTTTCTTATTGAATCAACAATCCTATCTATCATGCAAGCGTATAGCTCATAGACCCGTCCTTTTCATCTTTAAGAATAATGCCTGATGCCGCCAGTTTGTTACGGATTTCGTCGCTGGTCGCAAAATCCTTGCGCTTTTTGGCTTCCCTGCGAATGTCCATCAGCAAATGAACTACAACATCAATTTTATCATCCTGCTTCACCTGCATTCCCTGCAGCCCTAAGATGTCCACAATATAAGTATTGAATGCATTTTTAAGAAGGCTAAGCGTATCTGCCGATAGCGCATTGACAGCTATTTGCCCTCCTTTCAAGCTGTACACTATCGGAGCAAGTTCAAACAAATTGGCGATGACTTTAGCTGTGTTGAAGTCATCATTCATAAAATCGGCGCATTCATTGCATAATCTGGTCACCTTTTGTTCCAGTTCTGCATCAGCTGCCTGTGTTGGCGCTTGTATATCCAGTTTGCTCAGTATTTCGTTCGCCTCCCAAAGCCTGCGGTATCCTTTTTCAGATGCCTGCAGGGCTTCGTTTGAGAAGTCGAGCGTGCTGCGGTAATGAGTTTGCAGAATATAAAACCGAATCACCATAGGATGATAAGCCTGAGCGAGAATAGGATGATTGCCAGAAAACAATTCTGTGAACTTGATCACGTTGTTGTAGCTCTTGCCCATCTTCTTGCCATTGATGGTAATCATGTTGTTGTGCATCCAAAACCTGACAGGCGGGTGCCCGTGTGCAATGGTAGACTGCGCAATCTCACTCTCATGATGCGGGAATTGCAGGTCCATGCCGCCGCCATGGATATCGAATTCATCGCCAAGGTATTTGGAACTCATAGCTGAACACTCAATATGCCAACCGGGGAAGCCATAGCCCCACGGGCTTTTCCAACGCATGATGTGCTCGGGGGGAGCGTTTTTCCAAAGTGCAAAATCTGCTTTGTTTCTTTTTTCGTCCTGGTTATCCAGTTCGCGGGTAGTTTCCAATTGATCTTCCAGCACCCGACCCGACAATTCGCCGTAGGGAAAATGTTCAGCATATTTCACCACATCAAAATAAACCGAGCCGTTTGCCTCATAAGCATAGCCTTTGGCTATGATATCTTCAATCATACTGATCTGCTCAATGATGTGACCAGTGGCCGTAGGCTCAATAGAGGGTTCAAGGCAATTGAACAACCTCATTGCATTGTGGTAAAGGCTGGTGTATTTGTGTACCAGCTCCATCGGCTCCAGCCTTTCCAGTTTGGCTTTTTCACTCACTTTATCCACTGCCTCCCTTCCTTCTTCTTCAAAATGGCCTGCATCGGTGATGTTTCTTACGTAGCGCACCTTATATCCCAGATGCGTGAGATACCGGGTCACCACATCGAAAGTGATATAGGGGCGCGCATGACCCAGATGCGACTCGCCTGATACAGTAGGACCGCATACATAGAGGCCCACATAACCTGGCGTTATCGACTCAAATTTCTCTTTTTTGCGGGTATATGAATTATATAAAAATAGCTCCGACATATGGTTTGTTTAATGCAAATTTAGCTGAAAAGGCCGAATCTGATTCCCTTCCTTTAAGGTAAGTTATCAATTTGCCTGATGACTTATTACTTCGTCTTACCTGATTGCTTTCAATGTGCGGAGTCTTTCAACAGCCTGCGCTAATGTTTCATCCTTTTTGGAAAAGCAGAACCTTATGAGCTTGTCATCTTTCCGGTTCCTGTAAAACGGGCTTAGGGGTATTGCAGCCACGCCATATTCCCTGGTGAGCCATTCAGCAAATTCCATATCGGGAAGATCGCTTATGTTTTCATAGCCTGCCACCTGAAAATAACTGCCTTTTGCAGGTTGTTTGATGGTAAAAGGCGTATTCCTGATCAATGACAGGAAATAATCGCGCTTCCGCTCCATGAGCGAGCCAACAGCTTCTGCCGTATTCGACTCCAGGTATTTTGCTATTGCGTATTGCAGCGGCGTGTTGGTACAAAATGCTACAAACTGATGCACCGATCTAAAGGCTTTTGTGAGCATAGGCGGGGCAATGCAATAGCCGGTCTTCCAACCGGTGTTGTTGAATACTTTACCAAAAGAGAAGATAGCAAAACTCCGCTCGCGCAACTCTTCATGTTCCAGAACAGAATAATGTTTCAGTCCATCGAAAACCAATTGCTCATAGACCTCGTCGGAAATCACAAAAATCCGGGTGTCGCGTACTATATCGGCCAGTTCGTCCCAATCATGTTTTGTCCATACCGCGCCTGTTGGGTTTTGTGGGGTATTTAGGATGATGGCTTTTGTTTTTGGCGTGATTGCGTCCTTCACCATCTGCCAGTCCACATGAAAATCAGGGATGGCAAGCGGCACAGGCACAACCTTTGCGCCATTCATTTCAATATTTGGAATGTAGCTGTCGTAAGCAGGTTCCAGTACAATCACTTCATCATCCCGTTCCAGTATGGCTGTAAAAGCGGCGTAAATGGCATACGTAGCGCCGGGAGTCACTGTGATTTCCGCATCAGCATTTACCACGGCATTGTAGCGATTTTGGAAGTCGGATGCAATGGCTTGCCGCAACATGGGCAGGCCGGGCATTGGCGCATATTGATTGTAGCCATGCAGGGCAGCCTCATAAACATGCCTGCTCAGTTCATCGTCTATCTGAAAATCAGGAAAGCCCTGTGCAAGATTGATG
>Ga0007870_1000500_pt1 | contig 12294 bp, 14 predicted proteins | sample CryBogCBH04Jul08_FD_71207 | JGI IMG/M metagenome (GOLD analysis project Ga0007870, IMG submission 71207) | Freshwater microbial communities from Crystal Bog, Wisconsin, USA - CBH04Jul08 | ecosystem: Environmental > Aquatic > Freshwater > Lake | place: Crystal Bog, Wisconsin, USA | collected...
GCATTACGAAAAGTCTGGAAGTTTCACAGAAACCTGTAGGCAGTTTGATTGTAAGCGTCAAACCCTCCGACGATGGTATAACAAATACAAGTCTTCAAATAATCTTACACGTAAAAATCGCAAAGAGGGGGCGTATAAGGTAAGCAAACCATTTGTGCGTCGTGCTTTACAAATTATCAAGGATAAGCCTGATATATTTATGAAAGAACTTCTAACTGAACTAACCACAGAGTTCCCTGTTATGACTCTATCAAGGCAACATCTTGGAGAGATTTTGCGTGATAATAACAAGACACGTAAAAGACTTCGTCATATACACGAACCTCTAACGTATAGAGGCAAAGAGAGAAATCATAAACAGGAAATATTGGATTATTTAGCAAAGATAAAAGAACACAATATCAACAATATCATAGCACTTGATGAAACAGGAATTTATGCGGGGCTTCATACATCGTATGGTCGGTGTAATCTTGGTAAAAGATGCAGTTATAAAACCACCAACAACAAAGTATTCAAGAAATATTCTCTTTTGATTGCTATAAATACGAAAGGTGTTGTTGGGTGGAAATTATACGAAGAAGGGGCTGTGAATTCGGAACGTCTTACAGAGTTTATTGCTGAAAGTATAACATCTCATTATGAAGGTAATTTAGTCATAATGGATAATGCTGGTTTCCACAAGACAAAAGAGGTGAAAGAAGAAATCAATAAAAATAATGAATTTTTATATAGCATTCCATATTATCCACGCTCAAACCCTATAGAAAACTTCTTTAGTAAACTAAAATACTATATCAAAAAGACGTCACCAATAACACACCAGCAAATAAGTAAAGTAATTCAGGATGCTATTAGTGATATGAACCAAAAGGATTTCAAGAATTATTTCTCCTACGCATTTGATAAAGATGCAGTCAAGAAATTATATGTAAGAAATTCTACACTCAAGAGGCGCTCCAAAACATACAAACCATCTGTTTAATCCATTAACGCAATGTGTGTATCATACAAACTGATATCAATTGCTATGAATAGGTTATCCTCTCTTTTTACTAACTCAGGTAGGATTTCTGAATCAAGCCATTCCTCATTATGTCTAAGCACTTCTTCTTGAAGAAGTCTTATTACACATAATCCATTTTGATTTGCCTGTTTCATTTTCAATATATCGCGCTCAGTTTGTTCTGTAGGACATAACCAATCTCTTACTTGTGTGAAATGTTGCGCCCCATCTAATTCAATAATCAAATCTATTTCTGGTATGCCGAAGTCAAATCGTGATTGACTACCACTTGTATGTTTTGCCCAAGAAGGTTTATACTCCTTTTCTACACTTGGAAATTTTGTTTTTAGCCAAGTATATAATTTCTTTTCTGTCTTATAAACACAATGCGGACACCAGAAACCAGTTGAAATGTTATTACAAGATGCCTGAAATGGGTTGCTACAATCCCCACAAATAATATCTGCTTTATGACTCCCTGATTTGAATACATCATATGGCGTTTTTCCTGCATTCTTTCCTTCACCATAATCCCAGAATGCAGATTTGGGATGCGATGCGAACGATTTATCAAAGCATAATTTACACCCCTTTTCCTTGGGACATAGCATTTTAGCATTAGATGGGGAGCAATATGGGCAGTCTTTCAGTTCTTCAATTCGTGAAGGTTGAGATGGGAACGAATGATTACAATTTCTACAGATGAACATACAAATTGTTTTAGATGACGATTTGAATATTTTTCTACAACAGACAGGGTTTTGTTTGAAGTCAAATATATCACACGACTCTTTGAATAATGTTTTCACATCATCAATACTTGTTGTATGAGTAGATGTAAGGGTTTTGAATTGCTTGAATATATAAAGACTTTCAAAGTGGCGTGACGCTAGTGAATTATCAAAGCACATTTTACAATCAATGTTATCACATAATTCCTGATGCTCACAGAATCTACAATTTTTTAATCCATGCGCTTTACCAGGATATATATGAGAACAGGTAGGACATTTTAGAATAAGAGGTTCTGCAGATTGAATACCAATCTTTCGCGGGTCAATTCCAGGATTAAGTTCAGGTATGAAGAATGATATTTGCGGATGCGCTGCGAATGATTTAGCAAACGATAAAGACTTCTTTTTTGATGTCTGGATTCGTGTGATTTTTTGCGTCATTGTGCAAGTTTCACAGAACGCGCCATATTCAGATATATTTCGGAATCGTTTTGTTCCTGTTTTACCACATTCACAATTGAAATCAATCATAGTCTTTTCACCAAAGCGTCCGCCATATGCTTCTAATATTTCACCACTAATTCCAATTATGGTTGAACCCCCCTCACTAAATAATTCTAGAAGACGTTTCTTATCATAACGCTTTCTAGAAGTCATCTTCTTGATTCTACTTGCTATGCCTACTTTACGCCCTTGAACTCGGAGGTGGTCAAATTTTTGACCGCTCATTTAAAATCCGCACGGGTCTAAACCAGCCAAAAAATTGAACCCACCCACCCACCCCTTCATACCTCAGCAGCACACGCTTTCCTTACTACTTCCATACTACATACACTATGTCCTCCTGTTCCATCTGTACTGATTCCTTCAACAAGTCTACCCGCAAGCGTACTGACTGTTCCTACTGTGAAGTTCCAATTTGCCGCACATGTCTACAGACATGTCTACTGATGGACAATGCCGCCGAGCCTGTCTGTCCCTCGTGCCGTGCCGCCTGGAGCCGTGATTTCCTCAATGATTATCTGACATCCTCGTTCCGTAACGGCCCCTTCAAGAAGTATCGTGAGAAGATTCTACTTGACAGGGAGCGGGCTCGCCTACCTGAGACGCAGGAGGAAGCTGCTCGCTACAAGGCTGCCGTAGAAGTACTTAAGCCTATTGATGAGAAGATTGCCGCAATCCGAACCAAGATGGACGAACTGCCGTCCAAGAAGGCTGTAGTAAAAGCTCAAAACGATTTCTATGCATGCCGCAGGGGCACCGCCACTGATGCGGAGTGGATAAAAAATCGTACACCCCTTTACAATGCGTATGAAGCCGCTCGAAAGTTAAACCAAACGGAGACGCGAGTATATAGGAAGCAAATCAAGACACTCAACAAGGACACCAGACCTAATCGGTTTGTAAAGTCGTCCTTTGGTCGTCCCTATATTCCTTATGTCCCACTGACCCCTGCCCAAAATGCTCTTCTTATGGCTGGAGTCCCATATGACCAGGTTAGACAAGGTACACAACCAGTAGAAGAGAAACGCAAACCTGTATTTATCCAGAAGTGCCCTGCGTCCACCTGCGAGGGATTCCTAAGCAACCAGTGGATTTGCGGCCTATGTAATATCAAGGTCTGTAAGGATTGCCATGAGCCCAAGACTGATACTGCCATTCATATGTGCGACCCAGAACTTGTCGAGTCAATTAAGGCTATTAAGAAGGAGGCCAAGCCTTGCCCTAAGTGTGCCGCTCAGATTAGCAAGATCGACGGCTGTGACCAGATGTGGTGTACGCAGTGTAAGACGGCCTTTAGCTGGAATACCGGCAAGATCGAGGAGCATATCATTCACAATCCGCACTACTTTCAGTGGATGCGTGAAAACGGCCAAGTAGTACCACGGGCACCTGGAGACCCTGCTCCTCCAAATCCATGTGCTGCTCGTGGTGCCCTGGATGCCCAACTACAGACTATCCTCGATACACGTGGTGGTGGAGCCCTCAAAGTCGTAGAGGATGTACGCCAGTTCCTGCGGCTCTTCCTAGAGATCGAACATGAACATCTACGCAATCATCGTCACACTCTACAGGAGAACGAGCGTGACGAATGGCGTCGTCAGTTGCGTGTACAGCGAATGGTCAATGAAATTGACGATGACAAGTGGAAGCAAACTCTTCAGCGTAAGGAAAAGGAAACGCACAAGGCCCGTGACAAGCTCCAACTCCTAGAGATGTATCATACGGCCGGCAAGGAAATCATTGGCCAGGTCATGACTGGCGTAGATATTGTAGAGATTCATAAGCAGCTGCGTGCCTTATGCGACTTCACCGACAAAGCGGCTAAGAGGATGACTGACGGATACAAGTGTGCCGACATGAAGCTGGACCCTGAGAACCGTGGTACTATTGCACGCAGGTGGTATATGTAATGTTTAAAACCATTAATGTTTTTGCGTCAATTAAACCAAATCCCAAACTTTAAAAAATTGAAATATTATGAAATAACATTTCAATGAGTGCCACCACAATGATTACATCCCAATTTACCCACGAATTCTTTCTTGGCTTCTGGACAATGATTGCCCTTCTTACTGCTGCTGCTTATATTCTAATCTTCTGCTCTGATAATACCTATAAGATGATTTACACATTTGGCGAAACTATAAATGATAAGTTTGACCTTATGTGTGGTGCTGTTGCCCAAAAATTACCTAGTATAAGCCAATCTCCAGATGTCTAAATTACTATAAACATAAAAAATAAAAAATATAAATCAATATTATTTTTGATTCAATATATGTTTACTAGAAATTTTGTCTTTAATTACTTCTACCTGGGTTATTTCTAACTTTTTCAATGAATATTGACCGCATGGACCGCAATGATCTTCGTTCGATAAATCTATTTTATTATTGATTTGATTTATACAATTATCTATTTTCCATCTACCAAGTAGTGGTGTAGGTATATCTTTACCAATGATTCGATTAATTAAAGTCCATATATGACGCATTTTAAAAGAACTAAAAAATAAATACAAAACAATCAATTTTTTAAACAGAGGCAATCCATGATAATTCCTGCCATGCAATATGAGGTAGAAAGCATACAACACCACATATTTCAATCACATGTCCGTCTCCAAGATTCACACATCGTCCTAGTTCTCTATACACATAAGGTTCTTCTTCAATAAATCCATTATTGAATAAATTAGCCAAATAATAGCCTTGTTGTTTAGCATTCTGAGCTGTTGCTGGTCCCTTATTTTTACAGGCGTCTCCTAACACAAATACGCCAGGCTTATATTCAAGTCTATCATTAACGACTAACCCTCCACGTCCATCTCCTAACGACCGCACAAATTCCACGGGTCGCACACCGCACGTCCAGGCCACCAAGGTGGCGGGTGCGATAGGCAAGACTCCCCCCTTCGTTACAACACCCGATGACGTAACTTCGCGAATACCTGAATCCAAATGGACGCGAATTCCCTTAGACTCCAAGTTTCTTTCAACTATCGCCCGAAACCCCTCAGAAAATCCAGGCAGTAGCTTAGACGCTCCTTCTACAATTTGGACATCCGTCACCCCACGCCCATAGAGCGAACAAGCTAATTCTACACCAGTAGGTCCGCCGCCCAGTACAATTGCCGACGTCGTTCCAGCGTCAGCACGTCGCCGAATTGCCTCAACGTCTTCGCCAGTTTTACACATCATACAATTTGTTCGAACCCCAGGAACACCAAAGTCGTGTGCCTCAGACCCAGTGGCGATGACTAGGTAATCATAGTTGTAGAAACATTTGGCACAGTTGAGCTTTTTTGCTTCTAAGTCCACAGATAAGCATGTATCTTTTGTTACATCCACTAATGCTTTAGTATATGATGACATAAGCGATCCAATCATCGCATTTTGATTTAATCGAGATGTGCGTTCTGATATGACATGAATATTGTAATATTTCTTGGAAATACGTTCGGCAAACGCATGGGCTGCCCAACCGTAACCTGCAACCAGCACAGTAGGTTTTTTCAAGGGCTTCTGGTCGTTTTCATAAAGAAACGGAAAATCAGTAAATGCTGCCAGATGACGCAACCATGTCATTTTAATTTATAAAATAACATAGGTGTTTAATACATATCATTTTTTTACGCATTCAAGCAATTACAACACAGCAAATTATAACGTATACGTTTTGTATTTCGCTCAATTTCTTCAGCAAACCCTTTATCAAGATCCATGTAACGCAATTTAATATTATTTAAGTCATTAAGTAAACCACGCTTTTTTTCTTCTAAATGTGCCTTATTGACTTTAGAATGTTTAAGTTCTTCATGGATAGATACGAGTTGTTCCGAGACAATAGTTTCCTCATTATAGATAGATTTCACATTTTGAAATATATTTGTATTGTAAAGAAGTGGAAAGCGATACCGAATGCTTTGTGGAATAATAAACTGATTTGTTTCTTTAATTTCACGAACATTTGCTTCGATTTCTTTAATGACCTCGCTGGTAGTTTCGGCATTTTCATGTTTAAAAAACAAAATCTTGCCAGAATTAAATTCACAAAGCGATTGTAATTTATCATATTTGTAAGCCGATATACGATGTGCCTCACATTTTGAATCCAATTTTAAATAAGATATGAGGGCAATCAAAAATCCGTTTGCACCACCAAGAGCTGAAATAACAACAGGTCCTTGAAGATTTGTAATTTGTCCAAAAGTTGTACTGCCTATAGTTATAAGAGTAGCTAATACTAATGCAGGTAGCATGAGCCAATGTAAAGCCAGTTCACAAAATACTTTGGCTTCTGTATATAATATTTTTTGACCTTTAAGGTATACTGCTAATACATCCATAGCAGTAGAACCGGGATTTTCACGAAACGTTTCTAATACTGTAAGTGTTTGTTCTATATGATTTTCAGTATTAGGACTTGCTAAAGGATGTCCAGGTGGTGTATCATCAGCAATTGTATTTAAGGGGTTTAATATATCAACCATCCTATTTATTCAGATATAATTACGCTATACAACAAAATATACGTCGCATCCAGCTCCAAAATCTCTTACGCTGAACTACAGAAGCCACTGATTTTATAATCACAGGCACAACTCCAATGGGCTCAGTAATTATCTTACCAAAAATATCAACATTTTCTCTACAGTTTGTACAAAAATGGTTGCGACCACAGCGAAAACATAAATCAGCTGCACCCCATAATTCACGCTGAATTGTGCGTCGCATAGACTCATCTAGAGTAGGTAAAACATAGGAGCCACCACGGACTTTATCAATACCATATTTATTCATATATAGTTTTGTGTATTTGTCTTCATCAAAAACGCTAACATTTGGGTAGACTACTTCTAATTTTACCATTTTGTGGAGTTTCGTCCAGGCTGACGCATACCCCATTGCGTGTTGAGCCACTCGTTTATGTATATCACCTGCTTTTCCAACATACCAACAATCATCAGCAAGTTTCAATACATAAACGTTAGTGGTCATGAAATAACTAAGTTTCCAAAAGTTTAAACCAAAAAAAAACACACTCTGTAGTAAATGGATTACATTTACGTTATTCAAGAAGGATTTGATGTGTATCCAGAAGCCTATACAACATATAACCAGGCGGTGGCAGCAGTGAAGTCCAAGCATAAAGAACAAATAGACCATGACTTACAAGAGGCTTCCAACGCAGGATTCGGTCCCGAAGAGATGACTGGAATTGAAGTGGATGTGCCTGAAAGCCCCACCGGCAAGTCGCATTTGTTTATGGAAAGTCTTAAACTCAATATATTCATTATGAAACTGCCTGTAAGAAAAAACGGCGGCCGCAGAAAGCGTACGCGTCGTAATCATTAAACACCTAAAACAAACTAGATATACTTTTTTATACGTGATTAAGACCAATCAATTGTATATTGGTGTTCAGCATTATTAGTATAATTAACAGAACATCCATCAAACTCTTTTTTAAGTATATTAACAAATTCTGATGTAAATACATTGATGTCAATCAATTTTAATAAATTAACTATACGATCCCAAGTCTTTGAATGTTCTAAAATAAATACATATGAAGTTTCACCACTATTAGCAGACTTTAATACAGCTTGAACAACATCGTTAAGTAAAACACTAAATAACTGATGTTTTCGTAATTCCAGACCATTCGCAAGCGATTGCAGACAGACCTTTGATAAACATAATGACCGTGGTATCATTCCCAGGCCAATATATTATTTAAAATAATATGCTTTAAATTATTTCGTTATTTTATATCAATCTAAACCCAAACCTCATAAATCACCAAGATATGGCCTCGCCATTAGAACAAATTAATGCACTAACATGTGCTGTAGAAAGTCTAAAAAGTCAACTAAATTATATGCGTTCCGTCTTAACCCTAGCATATGACAATGAAGAACTTGTGGCTAAAACAGAAACCGAAATCCAAAAATTTAAACGTATTGTGGAACCCAATGGTTATGGTCTATCTTTATTTCCCTATGGCATAGGCTATGTATATGTATGGGAATTAGTTGAGGGTAAATACTATGTAGGATATTCAGCAAATCTTTCAACCCGATTGGAACAACATATGTATCAAATGGACGGGGCTCATTGGACTAAACGATATAAGCCAATAGCAATTCTTGAGATTGTGCGTGGCGATAAAACTACCGAAAAAGAAAAGACTCTAGAGTATATGAAAAAGAAGGGATTTGAGCATGTGCGTGGTGCTGGCTGGTGTTTATTTGAATACAAGACAATTCCTCAAGAAATTGTTAAATATTGTAATTCTACATAGTATTATTTTCAAATGATATTCGTCTACATAACGGACCATGTTTTTCATTTTGTTTACACCCTAGACAGCAATGAGTGCCACCATTGTTTAAACGATTTTCGTGTTTTATGAATGAACATAACAATCCTTCACATTTTTCATGTGGAATACGAATCCACATATGCCCAAATAATTTGGGTTGGTCATTATAAATAGAAAATATAATTGTTTCTTCATCGTGAGCATAGTTAGAATCTTTCAACATGTTTAATTTTTGTTTATAAAGATCAATAAATGTTAACCATGTAGTTTTAGAGGAAATCATATATGCTGCTAAACTATATATGCGTTTTCCTATATAATATTGATCATTAGGATAAGTATTAATTTTTAAAGGATTAAATTCATATTTATTGATATTCATATGAAAGCGACTTAAACTCGCATCAATCCAGGCAAAATTTTCTGTATGAAATGGATTTTCGTGTATTACTTTTTCAATTAAAAATACCTTGCTCATCCAAATACTTATTAATTTTCTATATATATCTTCACCAGATTCACAATAATCGCGGCGATAATGAATCAATCCTTTTGTATCATGTTGTTTAACTAAATATGAATTATCTTGTAGTTTACAAGATTGTAAATATGCCTCGGTTATAGTATATGCTGGTAAATCACATATATTTATTTTTATAGCCATGAAATTTATTTTATTCATAAACTGTTGTACATACTCTAATATATCATCATCACCATAAAAAAAAACAATTTGTTTATTTTCTAACATTTTAAATGTATTAGGCATATAAGTAAAATAATGATTTATAGTTCTTTTTTTATTTCCAGGTAATTTCCAATATCCCATTACATAAGTACAATTATCGGGCATTTACATATATGTTTTTTTTGTTTATTTATTTTAACCTTGAACCATATGGTTTACATTCATTTATACATTGTTCCAATGTATCCCAATTGCGATTTATCATAATATCTACCTTAAAACAACCTTTACAATATATATGTCCACATTCAAGTTGAATATGTAAAGTTTTACTAGAACATATATGACAATAGTCCTTTTTATCTAAGAAGGTAATTCGACCAAATAATTTTGCACAATGAGGAGTCATATTATTATTTTCTGTTAATACATATTGAGGTGCATATTCATTACATATTTGCCAGTTCCAGCACATACGAGCAGCACAATCAAAGTCGCAGTCTGAATCTGGACAATATCCATTATGAGCTTTGTGACCACATGTACAAGCGTTAGTACATATATGCTGATGTCCACAATCACATGTATGTATAACATTCATACACACACAATGACACTCGCGAGATTCTAAACATTTACCATCACCACAACATGAAGACATAAGATTATTCACATCATAATAACATAAAGATGCCTTCAACTTTTTAAGCACTCCACGGTGCGGGGTGGCCGCTAGGCAAGGGTCCCCTCTTGGGGTAATGATAATACATAGGTTTACTTTAGACACTATATCCCGGATTTACTGTTTAATACTATAGTCTTTTTAAAATCAATAACTACATTAGGGATATTTATATGATATGAAAACAGTGGTATCAATTGGATATAGATGTACGACTGCTGCGTTAATTAAAAACTTAGGTTTGAAACACGAAAGTTATCCATTTGATTGGCTAATTTCAAAATTACCAGTTGTGAAAGATTGTATACAATCGCGATTTGAAGAATTTATGAATGAGGCCAATTATGTAGACATTGTATCGCCAACACTTAATAAATGTGACGACGAGGTTATAAGTCGCGGTTATCAATTTATGGTTATCAATAGATTTTATCAAGGTCCTTATGGTTCTACAGATACAAATAATTATCAATTAGCAATGCCTCATTATAATGTCAATAGAGATAAAGACTATTATAAGCGGTGTATAGCACGATTTTATGAGTTAATGGAATCACCACAATCCAAACTAATCGTATATATTCATCCATTGTTAGGATCCAAAGAATATGCTGATAATGAAGAAAATATAATCAATACATATAAAGATTTTTCAACCTTTATAGCCAATCATTTTAACAATGCTACATGTCTTTTTTTAAATATTGTGCGTGGATTTGGAAATTCATATACATGTATATATAATAATAATTCAACAATTATATATAAAATAGAAGCAACTTCTGCTGTTAGTGATTACGGTCTAATCTATTTTGGAGATTATTACATGACACAAAGTACACTAGAATATTTAATCAAGCTCCATACAACGACATAAGCATTTGTGCGTATCCAACCCATTTTTTCCAGCTTAATATACGTAGACCTGTAAGTTGAATAGCAGTTTCAATAAATGGAGTTAATGCACGTAAGGCTGATCCAATACGAACATTTTTATAGGTTTCTGCAAGTTTAGTTTTATCAAATGATGGTTTACCAACACGCTTATTGACTGATTCATGAAAGTCATAAATATAAGATGTAATCCAATTATAAAGTTGGTCGTGTGGTACATTTTTAATGTCTAGAATTGGATGAGCATTAATCCATTGAGCGGCATGTTCGCGACAATCGGGACATGGAATTATGCTGGGTAAATTATTTATAACAAGTGGCCATTGACGTAGTTCATCTGGTTGAAATAAGGGATTCACAGTTTTACCTCCATGTTCGGCTAATGAATGAAGAACCATCCATAAAAGCGGACCCCAATGTTCAATTTCAGGATATTCAGGTGGCACAAACTTACATGCACATGGCATCTCTCTAATTTCAGTATTGCCATTCAGTATTTATATTTTTACGCATATCAAATATAATATATAGTTGATATATTAAAATACAAAAATATTAAGCACCGTATTGAATAATAACAATACCTGAACCACCATTTTGTCCATTAACAAAGCCATTAGGACCAGCACCGACACCGTCACCACCACGACCAATATTAACGGGTGTTACTGTACCTGGATCATTGGCACCTTCAATACCACCAGCACTACCTCCCTGTCCTCCAGCACCATAATAGACATCACTGCCAGAAATAGTACTATCAATACCGCCACCACCAGAAGCATTGCTTGGACCATAATTTCCGCTTGTTCCTGCTGTACCTGCTCCACCACCACCGCCACCACCTAGTAAGTAATCTGGTGAACCATTATATGTGCCTCCGTTACCGCCACCAGGTGGATTACCAGGTGTAATGCCAATATCTGATGTAGGACCCCCACGGAAAGAACCGCAATAAGGTTGCCCAGCGTAAGGTGGTGTAGCACAGTTTCGGAAATCACGAGATGAATATCCACGCCCGCCACCATAGGCAATAATTGTATCAAATACAGAATTATCACCTTGTGATGCAGCTGTTTCAGATGTTAATGTGGCTGTACCTCCAGCTCCTCCACCACCTACAGTTACAGTATAGGTATTACCTGGTACAACTGTATAAGTCTCATTTGTTATAACTTGGCCACCACCTCCACCACCTCCACTTGGACCACCACGACTTGGATTACCATTACTACCCTCGCCGTTTGTTAATGCGTAGGAAGCACCGCCACCACCACCTCCACCCACAACAAGTACATTGATCGTTGAAATTCCGTTTGGTGCTGTCCATGATGTTGTTCCTACAGATGTAAAAGTTACAACACCTGATGGTGGTGGGCCAGGAGGTGCAGGGGCAGGAGCAGGTTCTGCATTTGTTGGACAAGTACATAAATAATCGGCTTCACGTTGTGATGCTAAT
>Ga0007870_1000503_pt1 | contig 12254 bp, 12 predicted proteins | sample CryBogCBH04Jul08_FD_71207 | JGI IMG/M metagenome (GOLD analysis project Ga0007870, IMG submission 71207) | Freshwater microbial communities from Crystal Bog, Wisconsin, USA - CBH04Jul08 | ecosystem: Environmental > Aquatic > Freshwater > Lake | place: Crystal Bog, Wisconsin, USA | collected...
TTTTATTACATACTCTAAAAAATAGGCGTATCGCGCATGAGCAATAAAATTGGCCGGTTCTACTTCGATTGCTTTCTCCAGATATATTTTTGCTGCTTCTGTGTCTTTAAAATACGCATGTAGTAATTTGCCAAAATCATAATATCGTCTTGCAGATGTTGCATTTTCGGCTATGTATTTTGGGAAGTTCTCTTTAGCCAGCCCGTAATAAGGTCCCGCGGCTGCCGTATCTACCAAAGTATATTCAAAATATACACCAAAATGGTAATTAGCCAGAGCGTTCGTGTTATTTATTTCCAAAGCCTTGCGATAATGATATTCTGCTTTCAGATTGTTTTTCAACACTACCTCAAGAAGAATAGCATAGTCTACATAAGCCTCAATGAATTCGGGATTTAATTCAATTGCTTTTTCATAATGATATTTTGCCAAATCGTATTTCCTCAGACAAACATCCAGATAAAAAGCGAATTCATAATGCAATTTTGCATCATTAGGGTTTGCTCCCAAACGGATCCTGTATTTTTCAATTATTATTTCCTGTTCATTCCAAAATTGTCTGGTTGCTGGATTAGCAGCACCTGGCTGCTCAGCAAGATTTCTGAGTATCTTATTTGTTATAGATACTTTTTTTTCTGTCTTAATGAGGCCACCGAAAACCTCAACTAAACTGTTGTTGACCATGTGCTCTAGTTACTATTTTCTAAAAAAAATAATTCATTCAACAATTGTCTTTTTGCATCCATAAAATAATCATCCCAATTGCTGATTTCTTTAATGAGTTTATATGTTTCTGTTTGTCTTAATTCCTGAATATTATTTTCAGTTTCGCTAATTACGAATTTCCAATGTTTTATCTCTATCAACAATTCTTCTGCAACCATAACAATTTCACTTTTTAATATAAATGGTTTGTCGGTCTCAATGTATTCATATATCTTATTTATTGTCTCTAAGTCGTTGTTGTTCATAGCAAATTTTGCTTTAATAAAGATTTCGGTAGCCCGGTCTTTGTATTTTGCATCTACTTTGTCCGGGTGGGCAAGTGCGGCAATTTTTCTGAATTTTCTTTTAATTTCAATTCTTTGTTCTTCCTTCAAAACAAAGAGTGGTTTCTCAACTACCCGCTCATGTTGGCCTCTATATTCATCGTCTTCAGCCTTTGCCTCAAAAAACTCTTGCTGCGCTGCCTCGTTGGCAGGTTGCCCCGAAGCTTTAAATTCTGCTATCCTGGTCTTTTTTTCAAAAATCCCTGATACTATTTCCCCGAGTTCCGAAGTATGTCTTATCTGAAACTCATAAATTGTTTTCTCAATGTCATTCAAGGTTACTTCCAATAAATTAATTTTTAAAGAAAGAGCAGTTATTTCTTTCTTCAAAATCTCAATTCCCGGATTTATCCATTTTTCTATCATTGCAAGCCAGCGATCAATGAGGTATTACATTCTTAAAATTTTTAACTTCATTTTTTAGTTTGTCTGAAAGTTCGGCTTCTTCAACGATACTTCCATCTATCAGTTGCATTTTGATGCTACCGGTATCCGAAAAAATAAATTTGTAACCAGGTCTGCACTGCTTAATTCTGAGCATAAGTGCCCTGATCCCACAAAAAAAACCTTTTTCTTTTGTAGATCGGAAAACAAAATGTGAACAGGATTCTTTAAACAGGCAACTTCTTCTGAGCTCTACTGGAACTAACCAATATACCCTTATTGCCAATAAAATTATCCATTTCATTTTCTGAAAACCAGCACCATTACTGATGTCACTCCACCGGGTTTTGCACCAAATCCAAAACATCCGCTAGTACCTTCAACTACAGTATCAATGTTGCCGCAACTAACAAATTCCCATCCTGCTGTTGCTTCCTGCTGAATGGCAGATTGTACCAGTTGGGCTACCTCGCCCATTGTGCCTTTGTTTTTTACTTGTGCTGTAAAAGGAACGACTTTGTAATTCATAATTGTTAAGTTTAATAAAAATGATAAATAAAAATGATAGGCGAATTTATAAAATGATTTTCATTTTTCAAAAAAGTTTTGCAAAAATCATTTTATCATGATTTATCCGCGCTTTTTGAAAAAAAAGCTATCAATCATATCATTGTAGTACCCGATTCACAAGCTATATACTACTCCAAGGACGGCATGGGGGCTTATATATGCGAAAGCGAGACGAAGAGCGAGAAAATGACCATTTTTTATAGACCAGCAAAAAGAAAAAATAATAAATGACTATCGGGTTAACTGAACCAAACCAAAAAGGTGACAGATTGGCACGTCCCTTCAATAAAGTTTTAAATAATCTCACACATGATGAAACGAATGAACTTTTACTTGAAATTGACAATGATCTTTCTAAATTACAGGATGAAATAAATGACAGGATAAATGATTTTATTTCAAATCATAAGTATGCAGGAAATCTTGAGATAATTGCTTTAGATAAAACCATTTTGAAGATAAAAGATAGGAACGAAAGAAGCATCAGAATAGGTCAGATGGACGGTATTAGTCCCGGATACTTTGAACGTGATAAACGTCAACAATACGTATTCTTAACACCACAATTGTGGTGTTTTGATGAAGATGGTACTCCCGGTCGCGGTCAAGGAATGCACATTATTCGATTCTAAAATTGATGTAAGAATCAAAGTCGTAAGGGATACAATTTAGTGGCATGAATAAATATATTGGTAGTATATCATTATTTTCAAATCGTATATATGCAAAATATTCATTGTTTTGTTCGCTTGAAGGCTTGGATATAATGTCCAACACCTTTAATTTTTCATCAGATTTCTCATTAAATCGGTATGAACCACCAATTACATAATGATAATCTTGTTTTATTTTACCTATTTGTTCAATAGTTAGGTATTTCTTTTGTTCATTATTTATCATATCTGCCAATTTTTCGGCAAGATACAAATTAGGTTCAGTTAAACCGATAGTCAATAAATAATATTTGAGAATGATATTAATCAAACCCTTACACCTCTGGAAAAAGTGAATATTGCCGAAGCCCGGTTGGGCAGATTTAAGTGGCTGAATAAGGAACGACCCAAGACAAAAGGTGAGCTGTTCGAGTGAGTTGGGGCAAGAGAATATTTTCAGTGAAACAATATATTTCAGCTTGTTGCGATAATGTATCTTTGTGAAAAATAAAAATATGGGAGGCGTATATATCAACCCATTTACTGATTTCGGGTTTAAGAAAATATTTGGTGAGGAAGCCAGTAAAGCTATTTTAATCGACTTTCTTAACGCATTGCTCAGTGAAAAGGCAGGCACTATAAAAGATTTATGGTTTAAGAACAGCGAGCAATTAGGGCAGGCCACAGATTCAAAATCGGTGATTTTTGATATCTATTGCGAAAATGAGCATGGCGAACGATTTATTGTTGAGATGCAAAAGAATAAACAAGACTGGTTTAGGGAGCGGACAGTATACTATTCAACATTTCCTATAAGGGATCAGATTGGCAAAGGCGCTGAAACCTATAATTTGAAGGCGGTATACTGTATTGGCGTGCTTGATTTTATATTCATGGATTTTGAGACTGAAGCTGAAAAAAAAGCATGGAGACATGAAATAAAATTGAAGAATCAATTCGGCAGCACCTTTTATGATAAGTTGACCTTTATTTTTCTGGTGATGCCCAATTTTCACAAAAAGGAGGAGGAATTGGAAACACAACTGGATAAATGGTTGTTTTTTATCAAAAATCTTAAGAATTTTGAGCATATACCGAAAATTTTTAAAGGCGAGGTAGTTTTCGATGATGCATTCCACAAAGCAGAAATCGCGAGTCTCACGGTTAGTCAATACGAAAAATACATCGAGAATGTAAGAATTATCATGGATTATGATGCCGGCTTGAAGTCTGCAGCAAGAGAAGGGATGGAGCGAGGAAGAGAAATAGGAATAGAGCTAGGGAGACAGGAGGGGAGACAGGAAGGGAGGCAGGAAGGTCAGCGGGAGAGCGCTCTGGCAATCGCAAAATCGCTGCTTGATAATGGAATTGCTATTGATATTATTGCCAAATCTACTGGATTCACCGAGAGTGAAATAGATCTGTTGGGCAAATAAAAATTAAATGGGTTATCATGGTGGCTGTAAACATCTGAGGCATAGGATGAATATTAGCTTTTATAGAAATAGTACAAAAAAATATAGACACCAGATATGTTTATCTCCTAACAAATTTTCAAATTGAATTATCAACTTGAGTACCACGCAAAGAAATGGGTATGAGCACGAAGTAGAATTACAAATTGTGGCCACTCAATCATATGTGCTGCCTTGGGTGTACGGTAATCCCGGGAAGAATTGTGCAAGAAGAAGGTTGTTCAAAACGGCAATTGAATTTATTACCTTTGTATAAACCGATATTATTTATTTGAAAATGAATCTTGAAATACCCCACGAATTGGTTGTGAAACTCGGTCTGGCTATGTTGCTGGGCGGGCTGGTAGGTATAGAACGCGAGCTTAGAAGCAAGTCGGCAGGGTTTCGCACATTGATATTGATATGCCTCGGAGCTACACTGTTTACTATATTTTCACAGGTACTCGGCAAAGAGGCGAATGGTGACAGGATCGCATCGAATGTAGTCGTGGGTATTGGCTTTTTGGGCGCCGGCGTTATTTTTAAGTGGGAGAATGGTGTAAATGGCATTACTACAGCGGCGAGTATCTGGCTTACTGCAGCATTGGGCGTTGGGATTGGTTGTGGTTATTATATTGCTTCGATTCTGGGCTGCATTTTGGTATTGATCACGCTTTTTGCCTTTTCAACATTAGATAAATATTTGGATAAAATAAATCAGGTGCGCACGTACACTATAGAATATCCGTTTGAAGAAAGCAACCAGCACAAATACGAAAATCAACTCACTGATTTCGGCCTGCGGGTTAAGGCACGCAACCTGAAAAAAACCGGGAATCTCATCCGTGGCACATGGGTGGTAATTGGCCGTGAGTCAAAACACCACCGTTTTATTGAAAACATCATCAGCGATAAAGTGGTTCTGGATTTTGAGTTTTGAGTTTAAGCGCCTTTAACTAATCTTCCCCCAGTGCCTTTCCTTGTTTTCGTTGATAAGCGTTTGGCGCAGGGGTTGGTGTTCGGGTAGTCTTAGTGCAGGGTCTTTGGCAAGCAGTTCCTGGGCAGCAATCCGGGTTTGTTCCAGCAGTGCGGCATCGTGCACAATGTCGGCAAGTTTGTATTTTAATACCCCGCTTTGCTTTGTGCCATACATATCGCCTGGTCCGCGCATTTCCATATCGGCCTCCGCAATTTTAAATCCATCATTGGTCGATACCATGATCTGGATGCGTTTATAACTTTCGTCAGATAATTTATTGCCGGTCATGAGTATGCAATAAGACTGCTCCGATCCCCGGCCTACCCTACCCCTGAGCTGGTGCAATTGCGATAGCCCAAACCTTTCCGAACTTTCTATGAGCATCACGGTAGCATTTGGCACATCTACACCCACCTCTATCACTGTTGTTGCCACGAGCACATTGGCTTCGCCTTTGGCAAACCGCTGCATATTGCGTTCCCGTTCGTCAGGGTCCTGCCTGCCGTGCACCATAGCTATTCGGTAGCGGTTTTCGTTGAACCAGATTTTTACCTGCTCATAGCCCGCCATCAGGCTTTCGTAATCCAGCTTCTCGCTCTCATCAATGAGCGGATAAACTATATAGGCTTGCCTGCCTTTGTTCACTTCGCTGCGAATGAACTCCATAACACCTGTGCGCGCCATATCCTTGCGGTGCACTGTTTTTATCTCCTGCCGTCCCGGTGGCAGTTCATCAATCGTAGAGATATCCAGATCGCCATATACAGTCATGCCCAGTGTGCGGGGTATGGGGGTGGCAGTCATCACAAGAATATGAGGTGGCATTTCGTTCTTTTTCCATAGTCGGGCGCGCTGCCCCACGCCAAATTTATGCTGCTCGTCTATTATAGCCATGCCCAGATTTTTGAACTGTACTGCATCTTCTATCAGCGCATGGGTGCCCACCACTATTGGCAGCCTGCCGTCTTTCAGCGCTTCCAACACGCTCTTGCGCTCGGCGCCCTTTACGCTACCCGTAAGTATTTTTACAGGTATATCCATGTTGCGCAGCAAGCGGGAAATGGATAAAAAATGTTGTTGTGCCAGTATCTCGGTCGGCGCCATAATACAGGCCTGAAAACCATTGTCCAGTGCAAGAAGCATGGTCATAACGGCTACTATGGTCTTGCCGCTACCCACATCGCCCTGCAAAAGGCGGTTCATCTGATGGCCGGTCGCGGTATCTGCCCGTATTTCTTTGAGCACCCGTTTTTGAGCGCCGGTAAGCTGGAAAGGCAGGTGCTTATGAAAGAAATCATTGAACTGGTCGCCTACTTTTCCGAATACCCATCCCGGTTGCGCGCCGTGTTGCAGACGCAACCGGGCTATCTTCATCTGCGAGATAAAGAGTTCTTCCCACTTCATGCGGTTGCGCGCCTGCTCCTCGAATGCCGGACTGTCGGGGAAGTGCAGATGTCTCAAACCCAGAAAACGATTGCACAACTGGTATTTCTTCAATATCTGCTCCGGCAGAATCTCCTGAATATCCTGTGGTTTGATCCGCTCAAAAAGTGCATAGGTTATTTTGGCAAACGACCGGTTGGTGATGCCTTTCATGTTAAGCTTTTGGGTTGTGGAGTAAACCGGCTGCAATCCGGTGCCTGAGTTCTCAGCATTCCACAGCTCAATTTCGGGATGGGCGATGTTGTAAAACCCCTGAAACGAACTCACCTTGCCAAAAACCAGATATTTTTCTTTCTCTTTCAGCGCCCTTTTCATCCATTGAGCGCCCTGAAACCACAGCAACTCTATCCTGCCGGTATCGTCAACAAGGGTAGCTACAAGACGCTTTTTACGGCCATCGCCCTCTTCGCTGATGTTGATGAGCGTGCCGGCTATCTGAGCAAATTCTGTGCGCTCGCTGATGGCGGCTATCTTCAGGATTTGCGTGCGGTCGAAGTACCTGTATGGGTAATGGTACAGTAAATCTTCAAAAGAATGGATACCCAGCTCCGTGCGCAGCAATTCCCCGCGCTGCGGGCCTACCCCCCTAAGGAATTCAATAGGCGTTTCTAATATGGACAATGACTGATTGATGCAGCAAATTTATAGCACAATAGCACACAATTAAGATTATTTGCCCGCCACTTAATTCGTTCAAATTTTAAAATTTCATAATGCTATTTGCTTTCCTCAGTACATTATGATGATTAATGCAACATTATTCCCACCAATCAAATCTTTACCTGTCTTATTGGCCAGTGAATATGTCGAAAAGAATTGAATTGTTTTTATCAGCTATCGAAGAACTAAAAATAGAGAATTTAGTTCAGTTGAAAAAGTAAAACGGCAATTTTAAAATTGTAACCGTAAAAACATATTATTACTTATTATTAGCGGCAATCGGAGGGAATAAATATGAACTCAACAGAATCCTACTCTTTCACAAAACTCCTCACCAGGCTATTATTCACCTTCACAAAATAAACACCCTGTGGGAGTGCAGAAATATCAATGGTTTCTTTGGTGGAACGGTTTTGCTTAACAAATACAACTTGCCCAATCAGGTTGCAGATACTGATTTGCTCCAGAGCTTTACTACCGGAAACCATAATGCTTGTCTTTGCCGGATTGGGGTATAGACTAAAGCCTGTGAGTGAATTGGCCAGTGAAGCCGTGTACAATCCAGGGCCAATACTGGAAGTGTCCAATGAAAGCCCTTCTATAAACACGCCTGCATCATAATTTGCATTGCCTGCATCTACAATGGAAAATTTCATATGATAAGTCTCCATAGGTACTATTGTTTGTATAGCTCTTAGATTTTTGGTGTATCCACGGTAGGTCATAAATGTTCCACCTGCATTGTCGATATACAATGAAGTGAACGGAGATCCCGGTCCGAGGTCTGTGCAATTCGGTAATCTCGCTCCACCTACACTTCCAGGCGTACCATCATTTATACTATTTATTTCAACAGGTATGGTTGTACCCGGCACTTTTGCAATGTTCTGGATGCCGGCAATGCCGGGACCCGAAACAAAGATGGCAAAGGCATCATTGTATTCGCTGCATACGGCATTTCTGTACTCTTCCGCCCCGAACTGATAATTGACGCCAACCACTTCGCCTTCGCCTGTGAAATCAAATTCGAGTATACATGCGTCAAATGTTGCTGTGCCGGGAGGTAACGTGCCATAAAGCACCATGTCCGTATCACCAGAGGTTCCCATAGTATGGCTAGCCAACGCTCCCTCAAGTCCGGAGCATGCTGATGCTTTGCCATTGGTGAGCACAATGCCATTTGTCATCTCCAACAAGGTGCCGGTAGCCATAAAGCTACCTTCGGACGCGGTATCACAGGTGAGCACAGGCGATGAAATGGTAATTCCCATCCCTTCAATGGCACTAATAAGGTCTGTTGCAGATAATCCGGTAGTAACCGTAAGCTGTGCCTGAGCCAAATGGCCAGTAAATAATGAAACAAAAAGACTGAAAGCAATAAGTAATTTCCTATACATAATACTTTGATTTTTTTTCAAAAATCTGATTTGGTAAATAAGACGGTAAATTACTGAAAAACGTTTGGGAAAGGAGTGGAATTTTTCGACAGAAAATTATTACTTTAAAAATTTACCCATTTCAAAATTATCCACTTGAACATAATAAACACCTTTTGGCAATGCTGAAACATCAAGTTTCACTCAAGCGAGGATACAGAGATTGATGGAATGTTTGATACCGCAAACAGGCGTGTTGAAAAGAGTATTTGATTATTCTGACTTTCGCCTTAGATGCTGCACCCTCAGATTCCTTTCCCACCCAGAGGTAGTAGCTCTATGACTAATTGATGCACCACGGTGCAGGGTTTTTTTTCAGAGTATCGTTTGTTAGTTTGATCAACATGAAATTTTTCAAGTTCTGAAGCCCTGCGAATAGCGTCATTTGTATTCCCAACTATTTCATTCCGAACAATGTTTCGGAAGTTTTTTTCACTTTCCAAAATTATGCAGATACACGGGGGACGACTCCATCCGGGCGCGATTTTTTAGCCTGTCGCCCCAAACAATTGTGAATGGGATGATGCCTGATAAAATTGCAAAGTGAAATACAGTCAATAGGGAGAGGGTTGTGACTAATCCTATCTGAGCGAATCTTACTGAAATAATTTTTTTCATGGGTTGAATTTTGAGGGATTAAAAAATAATTCTTTTACTATACTGAGTAACTTAAGCCTGTTTCAAAAGACATTGTTGTCCAAGTGGGCTACTTTTTCATAACTTTGTCTTGTGGACAAAATAAGGGAATTATTCTTTTATAAAGATTATTTCAAAGATTTTTTCAGGGAACAAACCTGGAAGGTTCAAAAGAAGATATTATGGACTTTGCGAATAGTTGAAACATTGGAGCGGCTTCCTGAAGTTTATTTCAAACACCTGGAAGGTTCTGATGGCATTTATGAAATCAGGGTACAGGCTGGAAATAATACATTTAGAATATTTTGCTTTTTTGACAGCGGTAGTGTTGTTGTGATAGGTAATGGACTGCACAAGAAAACGCAGAAAACTCCTCAAAATGAAATAGATAAGATTGAAAAAATTAAGAAAGAATATTATGAAGAAAAAAAATCTGACAAGCCTTAGTGAATTTATTGATGGTGAAGTAGGCGCAATAGGAACAAAGAAAAGAGATCAGTTGGATGCAGGATTTGAAGCTTTCAAAATTGGGGTGCTTATTCAGCAAGCCCGCCTTGAAAAGGGGTTGACACAGGAAGAACTTGCCACTTTGTCCGGGACTAACAAATCATATATATCAAAACTGGAAAATGACTTAAAAGATGTCCGTTTTTCCACTTTGCAACGTATTATAAAAGATGGTCTGGGTGGTAATTTGAAGGTCTCTATTCAGATGTGATTGAGTTTAGTTTGCCGGTTCAATTAACACTTTTTATTCGTATGAATTGCATCGTGTTTCCGTGAAAACTGATAAATGGCCAGCCATTGATGAGCCCCTAGTAACTGATGCCCAATTCAAAATAACCGGATAGTTTTTTGCCAATCAGGTATACCAAAGGCGAATAACAATAGAATAATAAAAATACTTACGAGGATCCTCGGCATTGTCAGAGACTATTTGATGATGCGAATTGTTGAGCGGCAGTAATAGATGACACGAATTGGAGGAAAGGGTATTTATTGAAACCAACACGACTTATCTACGTTTGTGCAAAATAAAATTTGTTATAGGTACAAATATGGCGTTACTTTATGTTCAATTTTCACATTAAATTTATTTTATGCAGCAAAACCTTTTTGAACAGAAAACCGGCAATGTAAAGCCAAATAAAAACCTGGTTCTGAAAGCCAAAGGCAAAAAGCAACTGAGCAAAGAACAAAAGCAGTTTAATAGCCTGGTGAAACGCGTGGAAAATCTACAGAAGGAGTGCAGACATGTAGCAGACAACCTGACGAAGTGCCTGAATTTCTATTCAGAGCACATTGATAGTCTGGAAGATAAGGTAGCTGATCACCTTACAGCTTGCACCAAAATATATTATTCGCACTATAAAAAAATAACACATTTTACAAGACCTCAATTAAATATACTTGAGGAAATAATAGCGCTTAAAATTGATGAAATATTTTCGCTATCGTCGAAGGAACCCGATGACGAGATAAAGGCAATTTTTGAAAAGCTGAGCGGCGAATCGATAGATGATCTTAGAAATGAGGCTTTTAGTAAAATTTTGGAGGAGGCAGAGGAAAACCTTAAAGCGGAGGGGTACGATATTAATCTGAAGGACATTAAAGAGAAAATGACCGAAGAAGAAATGGCTGCAAAATTCAAAGAATTGCAGGAAGAAGTAATCCGTCAGAAAGAAGCAAAAGCGGACAATCCGGATCAGCATAAAAAAACAAAAAAAGAGATAGCCCAGGAACAATTGGAGAATAGGATGGCAAATCTGCGAAAAACGAGCCTGACTACCATATATAAAAAACTGGTAAAAATTTTGCATCCCGATCTTGAACAGGATGAAGAGGTGAGAAAAGATAAAGAAGAACTGATGAAACAACTCACCGTGGCCTACGACAACAATGATTTGCACAAATTATTGAAACTGGAATTGGAATTTGTATTGAAAGAAGAACATAATCTGGAAAAACTCACCGACAAAAGACTCGCAGATTACAACTTTCTCCTTAAAGAACAGGTTAAGGACCTTGAAGAACAAATATATATGGAGCAGATTCATCCAAGATATAACTGTCTGGAGAAGTTTGATTTTTTCCCACACGATATAGACATACGATATCTGGAACATGAAAAAGACAAACTGAAAAACCGGATAGCAAGCCTTGAAATAGAAGAAAACAAACTAAAACAAAAAGATGCGCTTAAATATATCAGGGCAGTGATAAATGAATTTAAGGCACAAAAATCAGATGATGATTTTGGAATTGATTTTGACGATATGAGCGATGAAGATATTGCCGCTGCATTTGAGCTGATTCAACAAATGTTTGGTGGAAATGTTTCGGGAGGTAATAATAAACCTAAAGGGAAGAAAAAGAGGAGGTAGGTGGATTAATAATTGAACCAAATGAGTACTATTATATATTTATTTTATCTTAGTGATTAGTAGTCGCTGTTGAAGCATTATTCCTTCACAAACTTTTGCACTTCAGTATTATTAATTTTTGTAAAATAGATACCGGGCGGCAGCGAGGAAACATCTATTTGAATTTCCTGCTGATTGTAATTATTGCTAAAAACTGTCTGCCCTACCAGGTTGAAGAGGGTAATCTGTTTGATGGGTTGCGAGGATGATACAGTCTGTCCATTCCGGGCATGTTGACCCACTATTCCGGTCATGTTGATCCACCCCTTTGTTGAGCAATAAATGAAAGAACTTGATGATGTGCCAAAGTACTTAATATTTTGTTCTTCTGGAGCTTCCTTTTAACATCCCGGCATAGTTTGTTCCAATGGAAAAACGGCGACCAACCGTCCCGCTACCTGAAAAAAGGTGACCACCCCCTGCCCACTCCCGAAATTCGGGACGGGCACTCCTAAAAACAGGTGACCACCCCCTGCCCCTCCTAAAAACAGCTATCCCTTACCCAAATTTTGAGATGAAATAATTAGATAAATTTCGGCGGCGTCACATAGTTTTGCGTATCCAGTC
>Ga0007870_1000506_pt1 | contig 12242 bp, 11 predicted proteins | sample CryBogCBH04Jul08_FD_71207 | JGI IMG/M metagenome (GOLD analysis project Ga0007870, IMG submission 71207) | Freshwater microbial communities from Crystal Bog, Wisconsin, USA - CBH04Jul08 | ecosystem: Environmental > Aquatic > Freshwater > Lake | place: Crystal Bog, Wisconsin, USA | collected...
TTGTGCATAATAGGGTAATTTATCTATGTTCAACAGGGTATTGAAATTTCTTGTCATTGTCTTATTGTTTTCGATCCGGACTGTAGCACAAAGCACCTACCTGCCACAGGGTTCTGACGATTATCATACGCTTGACAGGCTGGAAATCCGCTCAGGCAGGCTGGATAATCAGCTCAGGATGACAAACAAACTTGTTCAGCGCAGCACCGCAATCGGTTATATCGATCAAAAGCTCAAGGACAGCACGCTGAGACTGACCCAAAAAGACCACTACAATCTGGAACAGATGATTTCGGAAAGCGGTGAATGGCCTTACAATGGGGACAGGGAGAAAAACTCCCGATCCAACCTGTGGAACGTCTTTTATGTAAAACAATACGACGACATCCATATTAAAACGGACGATCTGTTTTGCGTCATCAATCCGGTGGCCAATCTGATGGTAACAGCCAATAGTGAGACTCCAAAACCGGCCGGGTCGAAAAGTTTGCTCTCTCTCAATCAGCATGGCGCCGAAATGCGTGCCCGCATTACCGACAAACTCGGATTTTATACGCTGCTTACCGATAATCAGGAGTATACGCCGGGCTTTCTCACCAAATATGCCGTTGGCAAACAAAGGGTATTCCCCGGCCAGGACTATTTTCTGTTTTCCAGTGCGGCCGGCTATGGTGACTATTTTTATGCCTCAGGCTATTTCGATTTTGCATTGGTGAAAAACCACATCAATATCACCGCCGGTCAGGGCAATAATTTTATTGGCGATGGCATTCGCAGCCTGTTCCTCGGTGATAATGGCCCCGGCTATCCCTACATCAAAATCACCACCCACTGGGGCAGATTCAACTACCAGAACCTGTTCATGCAACTTACGCCAACCTTCCAGGTTTTGAATACTACCCTACATCAATCTTTTGCTAACATCAACCATCTGGATATAAACCTGGCGAGGTGGCTCAACATCGGCTTATTTGAAGGGATTTTGTATGGAAATATTCATAATACCGCTATCGATGAATTTGACCCAGTAATATACACCCATTTACCGTCCAATGTTGGCGGTGACAAGGCTAAAGAGCTGGTTGGCTTCAATTTTAAAGCCCTGGCGGCTCATCATTTTGAATTTTACGGACAGGTTTTGCTTGATGCATTCAATTCTCCTCCCCTTAGCCAGGTCGCTGCAAAAAACAATAGATTTGGCATTCAGTTTGGGGGCAAATATGCCGATGCTCTGGGCATCCGCAACCTTGATCTTCAGGGAGAAATTAATGCTGTGCGGCCTTTCACCTATTCCAGTTCAGACACTACGGTAAGCTATACCAATTATGATCAGGCACTGGCCGACCCACTTGGATCCGGTTTTGTAGAGATGATTGGCACGGCCCGCTACCAGGCAAGCAAAAAAGTGGTTATCTCGCTCAGAGGCGCTTACTACACGCGGGGAGCCGATACCGGCAAATTGACCTATGGCAATAATATTTTCAGTAACGACTACTTTACTGCATCAAATTTACAGGAGGGATGGACAAACGGCGTTACAAGCAGTTGCCTGATGGCAGGCGCCAATATCTCTTATCAGATATTTCCCAATTTATTTATAGACCTCGGTGGCGTAAAGCGCCGGTATACAGCCGGGTCCACAAAACCATTGTACACATCTACCGGCGAATCTATGGGCAGCGATTCCGAAACCTGGCTCTATTTTGGTGTTCGGATAAATGCGCCGCGACGCGCGTACGATGTATACTATTAGATGTTTTGCGGGGTTGTTTGGTATTCAGCCTTCTCGTTGGGTTTGAGAGCCAGATATAAAAAAATACCACGTAAAAGATTCATATATCATAACCTATACCCTCTACTGTCAGGTGAGAATTGGGGAATATTTGGCGCGCCTCCTCCTCAAAAGGTTCCAGATCTTTGTATTTGGAGGAATAATGGCCCAGATACAACATTTTGGCTTCGGAACGTAGTGCAATTTTGGCGGCATGCTCCGCTGTACTGTGAAAGCGGTCAACTGCTTTTTTTTCATCCGATTTCAAATAGGTACTTTCATGATAAATAGCATCCGCTCCTTTTATCACTTCCAGATAAGACTCGGTATACCGCGTATCGGCACAATAGGCATATTTTTTTGGTTGTGGTCCTTCTTCCGTCACCAGTCCATTGGCTATAACTTCCCCGGTTTCTGATACATAATCATTACCTGCTTTCAGCGATTCGAAGGCCTCCGGGGGGATGTTATTTTCCTTGCATCTGTCGGGCAGTATCCTCCTACCCCTGGTTTTCTTTTCTATCAGCAGGCCAAAACATTGTATCCTGTGCTCCACCGGGAAGCTCGTCAGCTTAAAGTAGGCATTATCTACCAACACATCCGCTGCTGCCGGTAGCGGGCAAAATTGCAGGGGATAGCTCAGTTCGGTTTCAGATACGCCAAGAATGCTATCTATGATTCCTTGTAAAGATGCAGGTCCGTAAATAAAAAGTGGCGAGGTACGCCCCAGGAGGCTCATGCTGGTGATTAACCCCGGCAGACCGAAATAATGGTCTCCATGCAAATGACTGATGAAAATATGGTGCACACTACGCCAGCGGATACCAAAACGCTGCATCTGGTTTTGCGTCCCTTCACCGCAATCTATCAGTATCACTTCGCCGTAAAGCGTTACTGCCTGCGAGGTAGGATGCCTGCCAAATGCCGGTAAAGCAGAATTATTGCCTAAAATGGTGACTTTCATTGAATGAAATTTCGGTGTTTCAAGGATTGTTTAATAATTAATCTTCTTCCGGATCATCATTTACCCCCTCATCCAACAAATCACGCTCCAATATTTCCATGCTTATGAGATCCACTGCTTCTTCAAAACTAAATGCCACATTCAGTAGCAAATCAATGTCTGCTTGCGAAAGTTTATCCAGTAACCCCGAAGATACTCCGACAAAAACGAGTGAGTGATTCTTATGATACATATACTCATGAAACGTCTCGATGATATCCATGCCTCTGAAATCCGCATCATTTACCTTCACCATATCAACAATATAATTACAACTGCCGGTATGGCATAACTCACCACAAGTACGTACCAAACGCTCTGCCATAATTGCGTCTAAAATCATTCCCTGTGGCTGAATGACGGTATAAGTTTCTTTGGTATCAATTTTGAACTCCATGATTCGGATTTTTGTAAATTGATTCTGATTACAATAAAATAAATTTATCTGATCGAAAATTTGTTTGTAAATTTCGTTAAAATCTGAGATTTGCATAAAAGTAGATAAGGATTGAGTAATAATCCAAACTTTTATTGTTAACTTTAGCTTTTTATTAGAATCAATTTTATCTTAACTAATTTTTAAGGAAATTTATTCATGGATTCAAATTTTTCACCAAAAGTAAAAGAAATTATCTCCAACAGCCGCGAAGAGGCGTTGAGATTGGGCAATGATTTTATAGGCACGGAACACTTGTTGCTTGGGCTTATTCGTGAGGGCGATGGAATTGCGATACGCGTTTTGCAGAGCCTTAAAGTAGATATATTCGAGTTGCGCAAGGACCTGGAAGTGGCTATAAAAGATAAAAGCAGCCGGCCGGTAGCCAATATCAATAGTCTGCCGCTCACCAAGCAAGCCGAGAAGGTAATCAGGATTACGGTACTGGAGGCTAAATCGCTGAAAAGCCAGATGGTAGAAACCGAACATCTGATGCTCTCCATCCTCAAAAACAAGGAAAATCCCGCTACGCAGATTCTCGCTCATTACAATGTAGATTACGACAAGTTTAAAAATGAATTGGGCATTGTGCAGGGCACTTCTCCTTCGTCAGAATACTCAGACCCAGGCGGCGAGGAGTTTGATGATGATGACGAGAAAAAGCAATTCCAGCAACGCAAGCAAACTCCCGGCGGGCCAGGCGTAAAGTCTAAAACACCGGTGCTTGATAACTTTGGCAGGGATATCACGCGTTTTGCAGAACAGGGCACGCTTGACCCGATTGTAGGGCGCGACGAGGAGATTGAACGCGTTTCGCAGATTCTTTCACGGCGCAAGAAAAACAACCCGATACTGATAGGCGAACCTGGCGTGGGCAAAACAGCCATCGTGGAGGGTCTGGCGCTACGCATTGTGCAGAAAAAAGTTTCCCGCGTTTTGTTCGACAAGCGGGTGATAAGCCTTGATCTTGCCGCCCTCGTTGCCGGTACAAAGTACCGCGGCCAGTTTGAAGAAAGGATGAAAGCCATAATGAACGAGCTGGAAAAAAACCGCGATGTCATTCTGTTTATTGATGAGATACATACTATAGTTGGGGCCGGCGGCGCCTCGGGCTCTTTGGACGCCTCCAACATATTCAAACCTGCGCTAGCCCGCGGCGACCTGCAATGCATCGGCGCATCAACGCTCGATGAATACAGGATGTATATAGAAAAAGACGGCGCTCTGGATCGCCGTTTCCAGAAAGTACTTATCGAACCGCCAAGTGTGGAAGAGACTATTACTATCCTCAATAACATCAAATCGAAATACGAGGATTTCCATAATGTAATTTACGACGAAGAAGCCATTGTAGCATGCGTGAAACTAAGCGACCGCTATATGACCGACCGTTTGCTGCCGGACAAAGCAATAGATGTGCTGGACGAATCAGGCGCACGGGTGCATATCAAAAACATCAATGTTCCCCAAAATATCCTTGACCTCGAAAAGAAAATAGATGAAGTAAAACAGGAAAAGAACCGTGTGGTAAAAAGCCAGCGTTTTGAAGAGGCCGCCGCCCTGCGCGACCGTGAAAAACGTCTGGGCGAGGAGCTGGACAGAGCAAAACTGGAATGGGAGGAGGAAGCCAAAAACAAAAAATACCCCATCAACGAAGCTGCAATAGCCGAGGTGATCAGCATGATGACCGGCATCCCGGTGATGCGCATGGTGGAGGCCGAAAGCGCCAAACTGCGCCGCATGGACGAAGATCTGAGAGCGACAGTTGTGGGGCAGGACGATGCCATCAATAAGATAGTAAAAGCCATTCAGCGTAACCGCGTTGGGCTGAAAGACCCCCGCAAGCCAATTGGCTCCTTCATCTTCCTGGGGCCGACTGGCGTAGGCAAAACAGAACTGGCTCGCTCGCTGGCACGCTATATGTTTGATAGCGACGATGCCCTGATTCGCGTAGACATGAGTGAATACATGGAGAAATTCTCCCTGAGCCGCCTTATCGGCGCGCCTCCCGGATATGTGGGCTACGAAGAAGGCGGACAGCTTACCGAAAAAGTAAGAAGGAAACCCTACTGCGTGGTGCTGCTGGATGAAATAGAAAAAGCGCATCCTGATATATTCAATATTCTGCTACAGGTGCTGGACGATGGCGTGCTTACCGACGGTTTGGGCCGTAAGGTGGACTTCAAAAACTGCCTTATCATCATGACATCCAACATTGGCGTAAGACAATTGAAGGATTTTGGCGCAGGAGTAGGATTTTCAACCGCAGCCCGCACCAGCAATGCTGATGAAAACACCCGTGGAGTGATAGAGAAAGCCCTGAAACGCACTTTCTCTCCTGAGTTCCTGAACCGCATAGACGATGTGGTGATCTTCAACAACCTTGAGGAAAAACACATCAACATGATCATAGATATCATCATGAAGGGAGTGCTGAAACGGATGGACAATCTTGGTTTCGAAATGAAACTGTCGGATGGCGCAAGGAAATTTATTGCGGAAAAAGGATATGACCCGCAGTTTGGCGCAAGGCCGTTGCACCGCGCTATCCAGAAATATCTGGAAGACCCGCTGGCTGAGGAAATCCTGACCCACCGCATCAAAGCCGGCGACAAAGTAACCGCCGATTACGATGAAGCAGAGTCTAAAATTGTGTTCCATCTGGAAATACCGGCCGAACAACATGAAACTCCCGAAGCGAATAACTAGCACGATATAATTGTGATTTAAGATAGAGTACCGCCCGCCCCGCAATTTGTTAGGCAACTACTACCAAAGTGGGAAAGAAAAAAAACAACGAAATTAGTTTAATATAAATACAATGGAAGATAAAAAACCGTCTAAGGGTTGGTCTCCGCCGAGAGATTACAACGAAGTGCTGTATAAGAAGTGCTGTATAAGAAGTATAATATGTATAATATCTACAAAACAATTCTACAATCATCTATTCAATAAATACAAAATAGATTTTGATTCAAATCAAGACATTCAGCAGGAACATAGAGCCTTCCTTAAAAATGTACAAGATAAAGACGTAGATGATATGTACATAAGTATTGGTGACATTGTCCGGATAGCAAAGGAATTAGATTTGGATATTTCAGTTCAAGACGTTCTTGATGAGTATAATTTTAGCTGGGGTACTCAGTGTAGGTTTCAAGATAACTTTGAGTACATTAAGGATTTTTGTTTTGCTATCCCTTTGATTAAAATTCAGAAATTAGGATCATTGTATTAATGTGTATTCTATACATGTAACCCCTGTTCCAACTGCCTTAAATCCAATGTATCTAATAATTTGATTTTCGTTTAATTCTAAGTCATTGCGTAAGTCTATTTCAAAATCTGTTGGTTTAAAGCTACTATCATGTAAATGAGGGTTGCCGCTATCAATCTTTGATTCTATTCCATCTCGATGAACTAAACTTGAAATAAAGAAACCAGTGCCAGAATTAATCCGGACTTTTACTTTGTTTGAATCGTTCACCGATTCATAAATAGTGTCTGTATTTGGTATAAGTTCTAATTGATTCATATTCCTTAGAGTTGTTATCAAATGTAACAATAAGAATTTTACTTACACTGGCTTTTTATCAGTTCTATATTATCTTCCATACTGCTTAGCCTATGCCATAACTGATCGTAATCGTGGCTATAAAATCCTGCATCGTAAACCAAATCCATGAATTGCGATATGAGAGGTTCCAACGAATTCACGTAGGCTAAAAGCTCTGATTTTTCATCGGCAGTAGCTTCTTCTATTTCGTCCTTAATTTGTATCAAATACTCGTAGGTGTCGTAAATGTCATCTCCAGATTCGGAATAAAAATGCTCCCAATCCCTTGCCCTTCGGAATGGTGCTGTCAGGTGCTTATCAATTAATGGTTTGAAATCAAAAACAGGCGGTTTACTCATATCCTTAGCTGATTGTAACTTTGTAAACGCCTGTGTTGTTTCGTACAATGTTCAGAATACTCAAACCGGTAACGTCGATGCAATGCTCGATGAAATCAAAAACTACCCAATCAGTGGGAACCGCTGGGAATATGAGCGTAAACCGTAGGACATCTCCAAACCTTTTCAAATAGTGCTTTTCGGGCGCAAAAGGTATATTCAAGACATGTAGCAAGGGTAATCGCTCCCCATCCTTTCCGATCAGGTAACTCGTTTTGTAGATGTTCACCCACCATCCTGCTACATACATGGGCGATGTAGTGTAGGTGCAATGAAGATAGGTGTATCCCGGTTCTTCAAATGATTCCAATAGTCCATCGGCTACCTCAATCTTCGAGTATTCAAGTGTGTCGTATTGTGTCATATTTCCTTTTTTGTTTTCTTTTTCTTTTCAGGTTTTGAAGTGAATAGTTCCGCTGTATAGCTTTCATAAAGCGTAAACAGGAAACTCACCCGTTCTAAGTCGGTTTTGAATTTCTGTGTTCCGTAGCATTTGTCAACTACTATGTCTAATTTATTATGTGCCTTTACCAACTCTAAAGGCATTGCCAATGTATCATATAAATCTGCCAGTGAACTGTCAGGATACATATTTCGGGCATCCAAAACAGCTTGTGCTGCCGTTTCTACAGCCTTGATTTGAGTTTCAGTATTTCCTGTTGGGAAAGGATAGTTATTATAAACTATGTCATTTGAATATCGAAAATCACTTTTAATTCTGCCACAAACAGTCTTTACCCATGCCATGTGCATTTTTGATGTAAGCATTCCAAAAATAAAAAGAGTAGCGTTAGGAATAATTAGACAGCTATTGTTAGCTATATCATTTTTGGTGAAAAATCCTATGGGTATATATTTTCTATTTTCAGAACTATGGCTCGGTATTAATACATAGTTAGAATTTGGTTGCCTGTTTTCAGTAAACAATGTTGGCAAATCCGCCCATTTTACCGTTGCTTGTTTAACACTCGCCAACCTCATCATTCTAACTTTAGCAACACGTTCCATAACTAAAGGCATTTCCTTTAATTCTTTTGGATTTGCACCAACCAACCATAAACACCACCGCTTTTCATTGTTTAGGAATTCTTTAGCTGAAATAAAAGGCTTGATCCATTTTTCTGCATTGGGTTCATTTTCTATAAATTTTATTTTCTCATCATCAGTAAACAATAAATTTCCTGAGTCAGTAGGTTGGCTTCCTTTCAAAATCTTGGGAACACTGCATAATGTTTTTGATCTTGAATCAATGAATATATTTATGGAATCTGACAAATACGGATTGATATTTTTTGCTTTATACTCATGAGGGTCTCCATCTACATCATCATAATCGAATATCAATTTGCGGTCGGTGTCAAAATTTGCGAATCCTATTATGACGCAATAAACGGCAGCATTTCCTGATGCTTCGTTTCGCCATCTGAAAGTTCTGTGGGCAAAATGTATATTTATGTCATATATCTCAATCATTCTACGCCATAACAAACTTGTTTGTTCGCCCTGAACAATAGAATTGGTCGAAACAAATGCAACCTTAATGTTCGTACCTTGAATAAACTTTGCAGCTTTTATGTACCATCCTGTAACATAATCCAATACGCCTATACCTTCAGCTTCATTGAAAATCTGAACTATCTGACTTCTTTGAAATTCACCCATTTTATTAGCACCCATAAATGGCGGATTGCCTATGATGTAAGAAATTTCTTTTGGGTTGACTATCAATTCCCAATTCAATTCTAAAGCGTCATCGTTAATGATAGTTGCTGCTTTCTTTAAAGGCAACCGTGCAAAATATTGACCGAATTCCTGACTAATTGCCATATTCATCTGGTGATCTATCAACCACATGGCTACCTGTGCTATTTGTGCCGGAAATTCTTCAATCTCGATGCCGTACATCATATCAACGTCCAACAAAAGCATATCGGCAATGTTGAGTACCGCAATGCCGTCCTTGTAGCCTTTATATAACTCCTTGAGTATTTCAAGTTCCAACAAGCGCAACTCACGATACGTAATAACAAGGAAATTTCCGCACCCACAGGCTGGGTCTAAGAATTTCAACGATGCTAACTTTTTGTGGAACTCATTTACTTTTAGCCGATTTCCTTTCACCTTATCGAATTCTTCCCAAAACGCATCAAGGAATAAAGGCTTTATTAGTTTAAGGATATTCTTTTCAGAAGTATAATGCGCCCCAAAATTTCTACGTTGGATAGGATTCATTACGCTTTGAAACATAGAACCAAAAATAGCGGGGGATATTTCTCCCCAATTCAGGTAGCAACATTCCAAAAGAAGGTCTCTCATTTTAGCATCAAATGATGCTGGTGGCAATTGTTCTTCAAATAGCTTGCCGTTAATGTAGGGGAATGCTTTTAGTTGTTCGTCAAGCGTCTTGTATCGCTTTTGTTCTGGTGTGTTCAGAACAAAAAATAGCTCACTAATCTTGGCCGCCAGATCACTACCGTCTTCACTTGTCCTTTGAGAAATGTAGTCAGAAAAAATATCTTTATTGAAGATTGTGGTATCATCTGCAAATAGACAAAATAGTAATCGTACAAGATATATTTCCAGATTATGACCATCGTATCCTACTTCCTTTAGCTTATCATGGAGCTTTCCCATGAGTTCTGCCGCCTCAATATTTACAGGGTCTTGTTCCTTATAAGTGTGTTGCTGATAGCCCGCTATGAAACCAAAATAGTTTACATTGTTTACTAAGTCTTTGAGTGCAAATTTGGTCTCTTTGCCTCCAATTACATCAATAAGCCGAAAGGTCTTAAAATCGCAAAGCATGATGTATCTAGGCAGTTCTTCCTGTTTCACGCTCTGCAAGTATTCCCTTGCCTGTATCAGTGCTTTATCAAGGTCTTTGTCGGCACTTTTCATTTCCACTAAAAGAGTTCCTTTCCAAAACAAATCTATATAGCCATCGTGTTTGTCAAGTTTATTCACCCTATATTCAAACATTGCTACCTTCTTTCTGGTTATCCCGAAAACATTGAAGAAGGCTTCCAAAAATGGTTTTGCTTCTGCATCCTCATTGGTTGTGCCATTCCATACTTTGGAAAATTCGGTGGCTCTCGATTTTATTTCATTCCAACTTAAAGGCATAGTAGTAATTTCGGATAAAAGTAGGAAAATGTATTTAACAAAGCATTGCAAAATAAAATTAGTAGATAATGGGAAAATGTTGTACCTTTAACATGAAAAACGACGGATATGTTACCATCATTCAAAAACAAAAGAGAGTTACTTGATTACTTCAACAATGATAAAGTATGTATTGAATATCTCGAAAGTCAGCGTTGGTCAGATGGTGTTACCTGCCCACATTGCGGTACTGGTAACCCATATAAAACCGTAACAAGAAGCAAGAAACCACAATTGGAAGGTACTTTCGACTATCGTTGCAGGAATAAAGCCTGTTTCAAAAAGTTCACTGCTTTAACCGGGACAATTTTTGAAAGCAGCAAAATAGATATGCGCACATGGTTTTTAGCGATCTATTGCATTCTGAACAATAAGAAAGGAATATCTTCTTTACAGTTGTCGCGCGACCTTTGCCAGCCACAAAAAACTACATGGTTTATTTTGCATCGTATCCGTGAAATGCTGAAAGACAAAATGCCATGCGTATTGAATGAAGAATTGTCCCAAATGGATGAAACCTATGTAGGCGGGAAAGAAAAGAACAAACACGCCAGCAAACGTACTGAAGGTACACAAGGCCGCAGCACCGAAACAAAAACACCCGTCGTAGGGCTTTACAGTGATGGTAATGTACAAACCTTCGTAGTGGAAGCCGTAAACAAAGACGTACTGAAATCCATAGTTGACAGAGCCATAAAAGAAAAGACTTATGTTGTTACCGATGGACTTACTTCATACCGATTCTTAGATGAAAACCATATGCACGTAGTAGTAGATCACAGCAGTGGTCAGTATGTGGACGAAAAAGGATTTCATACCAACGGAATTGAAAATTTCTGGTCATTACTCAAAAGGGGAATAGTCGGAATCTACCATAATGTTAGCGCACAACACTTAGCTAAATACTGCAATGAGTTTGCTTACAGGTACAATACCAGAGGCGTAACCGATCATACAAGATTTGCCGAAGTCATCAAAGAATCAGTAGGCGCAAGGTTGACATGGAATGAACTTATAAACTGCAAGAACACTATTGCTGATTCAGATACCAACCCATCCGAAACAGGTCATATGGAATAATCTGATTTAATTTCATTAATTTTACATATTGGCACAATATTTGAGCTATACGACAAATGAATATAACGACAAACAGAACCTGCTACGACGAAGCGATGTCCTATATCGCTATTGCAAAATCCATGCTTGAAAACACGGGAATTGAAAACAATAAGTATTATACAGATATAAGATACGCAAAATCGGCTGCTGGTATAGCCTATGCCGGTTTAGAGCAAGCTGCAAAATGGCTGATACGAATCAGAAACAAGAACGCTAATAAGGTCATGTCGCTATCCGAAATCCAGAACGGTTTGAAACTGAATTTCGGGAAAACAATACTTGAAAACTTCAATGATGCCTACCAAATATTACATATAAACATCTACTACGTTAATGACAATCGGGTTAGTGAAATGAAAGAAGGCATTGCCTGTGCAAAAGCGGTTATTGACCTTTTAAAACCGTATGACCAGATTGCGGAATATAAAGACGGTGGCGTAATAAACGCATTCGAATACCACTTACCATTACTGCATCTGGACGAAAAATATACCCTGATAAATGCACCTGCCGGACATAATGCTTATGCTGTATGTACCTGTGGCGAACTTTTTACTTACGATAGCAACTCGCCTCACTACACCAAATGGAAATGCCCAAAATGTAATTCCTACAAAGAAATGAAATTTTGGGCTGATTAGTGCTTATTGAAATCGGCATTTGTCTAATCAAGGCAGTTTATTACATTTGTTGGCAACAATATTCAGATTATGCCACAACTTGATGGACACAAAATAGGAGCAATAAAGCGAGCAATCGAAAATTACATACACCCATCCAACCGACGTTCTTTT
>Ga0007870_1000508_pt1 | contig 12216 bp, 8 predicted proteins | sample CryBogCBH04Jul08_FD_71207 | JGI IMG/M metagenome (GOLD analysis project Ga0007870, IMG submission 71207) | Freshwater microbial communities from Crystal Bog, Wisconsin, USA - CBH04Jul08 | ecosystem: Environmental > Aquatic > Freshwater > Lake | place: Crystal Bog, Wisconsin, USA | collected...
AATCAAAAGATAGTCATGGCCGTTATGTCATATATCCTTATTTAGTATCACGACCTAATGAACTTAGCAAAACTCCAATAAAGGTTGTGCCACGAAAAGTACAAATTGTACATTCTGGGTTAAGAAGTGTAACTGAAAACAATGAAAATAATAATACACAGACAGTTGTTCATAACAATGCCAGTGATCCAGGACAAGTATCACCAAGTGTAAAACAACGTAAAATGTCACGACGCTCTCGTAATACTATTGGTCGTCGTACACGTAAACTCAATCGTCGTTCTTAAATTCTTACACTTATATAGGATGGGAGACACGTTTGACCTCAGTGAATTTGGTTGGGATAATTGTATAATTCCAACCGATCTTAAAAATATATTAAGTTTCTTACCGTCCTATAAAACGCTAAAAACTTTAAGAACTCCTACAGAATATAATGGTAAAACATTATATTTTCCCCATAAATTGACAAAATACGCAAATATGTCTTATATGCCTGCGTTTGAAAAAGGTGAATTACATATGGATGGTGGCTACGCACGTATTTATAAAGCTCGACGTGCACGATTTATACCCGAAGGCAATGAAACATCTGGAACAATTCATTTAAAACGCGATGAACCCTTTCATGAAGTATGTATTAAAGAAGTCAAAATAAATATTACATCACGCGAAGATAAATCGTCACCACAGACACGACGTCAAATTTATAAGGACGAAATTCACAGTATTTTATATGAAGCCTATATTCATGCACTTCTTTACAAAATTATGGAACGTGAAGGATTCCCTTCTGTAATACCCAAAATGTATGATGTTGTTGCCAATGCTGGCGGTGCAGTAAATGCAGCAAATCCTACAACTGTAGAATCATTATGGATTACTATGGAATTCATTCATGGATATACATTGGAAAAATACCTACAGCGTAAATTAGTCAATCTCAAAAAAAATCCTGACGCGGCTGGTGCCAATCAACGTTTACTAATTGATGTATTTATACAGCTTGCCTTTTATTTACAAATTCTACAAAATAAAGCTCGCTTTAATCATCGTGATATGAAAATTAATAATATTTATGTGCGACATCATACTACACCATGGTCACAAATACTTCATATTCCCGACTTTGGAAAATGGTCATGTACTGCTGATATTGTATTAATCGATTATGGGTTTAGTTGTATAGCATGTGGTGAAGGATTTCCTAATTCTCGTGCGACGCTCCTTGGTGCCGGTAGTTGGTTTCGTTCAGAACACGACTGTCTAAAATATGGTCGTGATTTATGCCAATTCTTATATTCTGTACATTGTGCCTTTCCATTTCAAGAATATATTTCTGGTGAATTTTTAACAGTTATACATAATGCTTTACATGCTATGAAAGGATTAACATTAGTTGATTTATTTCGTGGTGTAGATGGTCATGGTATACCCATTGGAGGAGGTATGTCACAACGAATATTAAATTTTAATGAAGGTATTTATATATTTTTACGTGAACGTGACGTAGAAGTACCTGGTTGTAAGCCAGATATATTTTTAGAACATTTAAAACCATTAGTGCCTAATGTATTAACTATTGAATTACCACCAACTGCACCGCCATCGCCACTACCACCCGTTTATGAAGATACCTTGCCGCCACCACCGATATAAAGTCCTATTACAAAGTAATGTATAAAGATGTCCAACATATCATTGAAGCGAATCGCTCGTGATGTAACAATGGTCTCTAACAATGAAACATTAGCAAAACAAGGTATCTATTATTTTGCTGATGAATCCAATATGACACGTGGAACTGCTTTACTTGTAGGGCAGCCTGATACACCTTATTTTGGCGGATATTACTTCTTTAGTATACAGTTTCCTGATGACTATCCGTTTTCACCTATTTCTATTAAATCATTAACTCAAGATGGTTATACACGATTCAATCCTAACATGTATAAAGAAGGTAAGGTTTGTTTATCTATATTAAATACATGGCACGATGGACCACAATGGACTGGTGTACAATCTCTGGAATCTGTATTATTAGTTATTATGAGCGATGTATTGAATGGAATTCCTTTACAAAATGAACCAGCATTTAGACATTGTGGGTTATCTCCTGAATCTATTCAATATAATACACTTGTATGGTATGCTAATGTAGAGACAGCAATATTAGGCATGCTTCTAGAAACACCTAAATTTGCTAATATGGCTTTGGATACAATAAAGACTTGCTATGCAAAGAATCGACAAGCTATTTTGGAACGGGTCTTAGCATCGGCTACAGATTATGACGGAAAGATAGGAACTTGTCGCTTATTTACTATGTCTCGTAAGTATAATTTTACTCGATTGGCTGAAAAGTTGAATGTGCTAAAAAGTTGAAGGCCGACTTCAGCAATTAAATTTAAATAGAGATGTCTTCTGCATTACGTACTTTTCTTGATGAACATAGGGCCATAAAAGGAAGTGGCAAATGGAATGTTACTGGCCTAATTACTCGTGGTCAAGATTATGACCAAGGTTCCTATTTCATTCCTGATGAAGAATACGATGATTTTCTAGCAGTAGTTAATGACCATTTACGTCAACCTAATCGTACTTCAAGTTTACTTGAAAAACATAACAAGGTTGGACCCGTTCTTATTGATTTAGATTTGAAGTATGAAGCTTCAGGTCAACTACGAAGACATTTTACAGATAATCATATTCAAAATTTCATCGCAGAGTATATCGCTGCGATGATATACTTTTCACGGGTAGAAGATTTACCCAATGATCTTGTATTCTATCATATGGAGAAGCCAGCTCCTGAACATGATAAGGATGAAAAGAAACATAAAGATGGTGTACATATTCAATGTCCTACACTGACAACACCACCTAAATATCAATTTGCCCTTCGTGGATTTCTTCTTGAACAAGATCTTCTAAACCGTGTATTTGAAAATACTGGTCTTGTTAACGCACAAGAGGATTGTTTTGACCATCGAGTCATTGAAGTCGCAAATTGGTTTCTCTATGGAGCTGGTAAAGAAAACCGAGCGTCCTATTCTATAAAACATATATGGAAGGTCACGATTGAAGATATTAAAGAAGCTCTTGAAGGCGGAGATCCTACAGACTTTACTGACCTCGTTGAAATTGTTAAAGATGTAATGAGTGAAGAGTTTATTCCAAACGATACATATTTACTCATGAAAACACTAAGTATTCGTCGTGGTCACCGAGAAGCAACACCACTAGAAATTCGTTCAGTACGAGAAAAAGAGTGGGAGCTTCTTCAGCAATCATGGGGTGCTGGTAAGGCACGACCACAAAATATTATCAACGCAAGTCCTTCTGCTAAGAAAGACGATGATGAAGATAATCTAATTGTAGCGGACCATATTGAATCTCGTCGTGTTACAAGTAAAGCCACAGATGATGATATTACTCTTGCATTTCGTCTTTGTCGCGAATGTATAAATGCTTCACGACGTGCTGGCGATTATCAGGATTGGGTTAACTTGGCTATTCTACTCAAGAATGTAGCAGGATCCACATCAGATGAAGCCTTTAAAGTTTGGTGTGAAGTTAGTAAACGTGCTACGACCGAACAAAATAAACGTCATGCTACCGAACAAGAACTTAAAGATAAATGGAAACTTATTAACGTTGATTCTACGCGTCGTCTAGGCATGGGTTCGCTTAACAAGTGGTCCGAAGAAGATTCTCCAGCAGAATATCGTAAAATTATTTCAGAAAATATTATACGATGGATTCTACGTTATGCTAAGGATACACATGTTAGTGTAGCATCGTGTGTACAAGAAATCTTTCGACAACAATTTCGTTGTACAGTTGGTCAACGTAAGGGTTCCTATGAATGGTATCAATTTACACATGATAATCATTATTGGAAGCATATGCGAACAAATACTGAACTTCGTGCCCACTTATCTGGAATTGTTCGTCAGCGTTATTCTGATTCTGTATCTGAATTGGGTAAAAAACTATCAAATAATGGTGCTGAAGACGCAAACAAAGAAGTTCTTGAACAGCAAAAGAAACTTATTACAATTCAACTTCATCTTGAAAATACAAGTTTCAAGGACAATGTAATGAAAGAATGTACTGAAAAATTCTATGATGAAGAATTTCTTGGACGTCTCAATTCAATTACAGATATTGTTGGAGTGTCTAATGGTGTATTAGAATTGTCATATACAGATAATGACGAAGGAAAACCTTATGTACGTTTCCGTGAAGGTCTTCCTGATGATAATATTAGTTTCCAGATGGGTCGTATGGAAGGTCTGGATCCCATTTCATATGTACCTTATGATCCTAACAGCCAGGACCAAAAAGATCTTATGAGTTTCTTTAGCAAGATTTATCCTGATCCTGTACTACGTAAATACGCATTGACGCTCTTCTCAACCTGTTTAGAAGGTGTAAATCGTGAACAGAAGTTCTATGTGATGCAAGGTGTAGGCTCAAACGGTAAATCTATGATTGAACAACTTATGGAAATGACGTTTGGCGATTATGGAACAAGTATTAGTACAACCATCTTTACTCGCCTCAAACCTGATTCTGGTGCTGCTAATCCTGATATTATTACTACTAAATGTCGTCGCTACCTTCATTGCGGTGAGCCTGATGACAATCAGAAGATTAATACATCTATTATGAAACAATGGACTGGTGGTGATTTAATCCAGGCTCGTGGATTGTTTTCAGAACAAGATAAATTCCGTATTACAGGTAAAATCTTTATGTCTTGTAATGACTTACCACCTGTAAGTAAGCAAGATGGTGGTACATGGCGTCGTATTCGTGTGATTCCTCACACATCTATCTTCAAAGACCATGGTGACCCATTGATTGATCCCTCCAAGCATATTTATGAAAAAGATCCTGAACTTGAAGGTAAATTACGTGGATGGCGTACAGCTTTCTTATCACTTCTTGTACATTACTGGGAAACTTATTACCTTCCTTATAAGGTATTGGATGAGCCTGAGTGTGTACTTACGGCATCTAAGAAATACAAGGAAACCAGCGACTTATTCATGCTCTTCTTCAATGACAACTTTATTACGGCTAGTCGTGACGAGTTTGTTTCTGCCAAGGAAGTCAAGAGTCGTTTTGCTGATTGGCTACGTGCCCAAGGTAAGACATGTGATCTCAAACTTACACAGGTTATGGAGCGTATGAAAGAAATTGCCGCCGGTGGAAGTAATGAAAAACAATTCTATGGTCTACGTGGTCTCAGTGATGAGGAAGATATTAGTGGTGCCTGGGCAGGGTCATCCAATGCTACAAATACACTTATATTACCAGTATAGTCATAGTCTGTAGTACAGACATGGACTATTTATTTTTAAAAATTTATCCAACATACACTATACATGAGTAGGCTATTCCAAACGCTGCCGCTACAATTAATCCACCATACTGAAATTTTGTATTTGAATCTAAATTAGGAGCAAACATATTCATTCCTACGGCGACTAACATAGATAATCCAATAATATAGCATATCCAAAATCCTAATAAAACTTTATCATCTGATGTTGATTGCCATATGTACATAGTTAATGGATCTTGTGGATCATTATCCAAAAAATCACGACGATGTAATCGTTCTTCTTGAACAAACTGTTTTTCCTTTTCACGTAGTTCTTTCACTTCTTTTTCCATTTCCTTTTTGTATTCTTGTAGTGGACCTACCGATTTGAATAACGCATTTATGTCAGCAATTTTAGAATGAAACGAATTTTCAATCTCAGAAAATTCAGGCCATGTTCTATTTATGAAATCTGCATTATCTTGTATATATTGATTTCGCATCCGGGTAGCCTTACCTGCTGGATCACATCCGTCAACCTCATTCTGTTTATTATTCAAATCTGAGCGTAGTTGATTCAGTTCAACCTTATGTGTATTACATACAACAGCCGGATCTGGGGGTGGTTGTGGTCGTGCTACTACTTGGCTTACAATCTGTGCTGGTTTTGAATTATTACCGCCCATAGTGTGGACCCTCTAACGTTTAAAAAGATTATAGTATTGACAATCTAAGACACACTTATAATATAAGCATGTCTAATATTAATTGAATATAGTTTATTTGGCATCGCAGTTGATATAAGCTGCTGGCTTGATACCATCGTCCTGGAATGCCTGCATCTCGTTTGTAATTCCACTGAGTTTGGCTTCCAAGTACTTCTCGGCTTCGGTACCTGCTGATAAACCAGCTGCTTCCAAAGCATCTCCGCAATTTGTCTCCAAATCGATTGTAAGCTCGCCGCCTTTGCACTTGGGGCCTGGTTTGGAAACATCCTTGACCTTCGGGAAATGACGGCGGTGCCATAAACGACCGTCACGTGTGTAGCCTGTGTAATACCAACGATATACACCTAAGAATATAACTATAGCTATGATTAAGGTTGTTAATAAACTAGCAGTAGATGTTGTTAGTGTACCATTCTTCTGGTAAAAGATTACAATTGCCAATGCTAGTGAGGCAATGAAGAATACCTGTAAAAAGAATAAAGTCTCAAGCTTATTGTAGTTAAACCAATCGTTAATTTCAAATTGACGACGGCTCATATCTTTATCACGACTTAATTCTTGTTGAATACGACGATTATTAGAACCAATAGCATCTGTTAAACGATCGACATCACCAGAACGTGTTTTGTAAAAATCAGAATTGTGTTCCATATCCATATAACGAGCTAAATCAATATGAGCCTTTTGAAATGAGGCACGCTTACGATTCCAAGCCTCATCTACCATTGTATTGACTTGTCCCTTGTTAAAGTTAGCATAATCTGTAGGATTCTTCTTCAAATCTGTAGCAAACTGTACCTGTGCTAAGTCGCCATAGGTAGCAGCCATAGTCTGGTACTTGTTGAAGTTTGTATCAACAGGCGTGCTGGCCATTTGCTTCTCTATTTAATGTTATTTACTTTGTTTCCAAGATGGAAATCAAAGAAAACAACTTTGAATGATTAAATCCAAACGCCGGGCTTTTTAACCGTGGAGTTTAGGAACGATAGACGTAAAAGATTGTGCCAAGAGCAACTATATTCAACGCAGCCCACACCGCAATCTGGTTAGATGTATAGTTGTTCTTCTCTGTTGTATAACGAATTGCCTCCTTCTGTGTTGTTACAATCGCATCATCAGAGTTTAACATATTGTAGGTTTTTGTTAATGACTTTAACTTACCGTTAATATTTAAGTTCATTTTGTTAATTGCCTCTCTGTTTGCATTTACATACTGTACACGATCCTGAGCAAGATAATTCATTATCTCGAGAATTAAATTGACACGGTTGTTTAATGTCTTTGTCTTTGGTAAAATCTTTTTAGCAGCAGAGTTATTTGCTACAGTTGGGTTAGTAACCAAACTTAAGAAAGTGGTTAATGCGTAACGGTAACGCTGTTCATAAAAGCAATACTCATTATTGAGACTGTTGTAGAACTTTGCATCCTGTTCTACTAGTTTTTCCATATCAACCTCATAGTTATGGCCAACAAGTATCATTGGACGTTTAGGAATATTACCAGCTGTTTGAAGGTCATTTACCCATGAAAGTAATTGGTCACGAGGAATGCGATTTGTTCTAGGGTCGGGAGATGGAGGGGAACGTCCATCCAAATCTGCTACACCGCCCTTAAATATGGCCATTAAGTCGTCATCCGAATAGGAATTTGCAGGTGGGTCGCATACATTGATGTTACCTACCGCGGGCATGTTTGACATGTAAGGGGTTGCCATGCTTCTCTACATTAGACTATCAAAGTTAATGGCAGACTCTCAAAATCTGGCATTAATTAAAAAAATGTAAACCACTATTTCCGCCGCAGAAACTTAATGGCTCCACCTACTAATCCACCAATTGGATTACGCATCGTGGCCGGGAGCACTCTATCACGCCATAAGAAAACGGCACATGCTATACTTATAATTAAAAACATTATGGATACAACAGCAAGTGCTACACGTGTATTTTCTTGTAATGGTCTCCATAATCCAATCCAAGAACTATGATAGTTACTTGCGTATTTTTGCTTCAAACTTTCTGCCTGTTCTTTACGAATACTCGCAATAGTTTCTGTCTTAGTTACTTCCTGTTTTAACTGATCAACTGTTTCTTTTTGCGTATTTACAGCCTCACTTACGGTTTCTGTATCTTTTATAATTTTATTCATTCTATTTGTAACTTGATTCACAAGTTCAGTTGCTTTCCAAGGAAGTTGCTGTATATTAGCTTTTATATTTGCTATTTCTTGACGAGATGGACTATTATTGTCAGGTTCCACACTAGCAGGATAAACCAATTGATTCATACGACTCCATCCAGTCAAAAAAGTACTACGTAATTCAGCCATCTGCTGATTTAATGTTTGTTCTATGTTGCTGTCCCAGGACATTCCTAGTGTTTTGTACGATTTTAAACTGTACAAACTCGGAAAGCCGTCGCCAATCCTGAAGTTTCAGAAGGACGTTTAATTTCTACAATATCACCGGGTACAAGACCTAATACGCGAGCTTGAATATCAACATGATATTTAATATGAGGAAATTGTGACTTTGATAACACATGTGTCTTTGTTTTAAGTTCTTCAATTTCATCTGCTGTTAATTTACGATGGGGAGGTACCATAAAATGCTTTGAAGGATTTGTTACAAGATTTTTCAATTGGAAGAATGATACACGAGCCTTACGTGTGTTCCACTGCTTTATAGCTTGATAGTCAAAGACATCATGACGTGGTTCACTTAACATAATAATAATTTCATCCTGTGCTGGATTGTAATTATGTAAATCTTCATCCCATAACTTATTGACTTCACTTTCTGCCTTAAGACGAATGGGTGATTCAATCCAATATAATACAACTGCTCGTTCTACAGGAGCATTGCTTCCAGGACGCTTTAATGCTATAATCTTTAACAAATCCGCACTTGTATTTGCAAGTTTTAGAATCTCCTCGGGAGATACACCCTTATAGGAATCTACGTTATAACCACGATTTTCAAGAATCTCTAAAATAGTGGGTCGTGACCGAATAATAAAATCAATATCTCCTTCCATGATGTCTACTATCTATCTTCGGTAAGATGTTTAAATCAACTTTTGCCCTTTTGTTGCCGTCAAAGGTGCGGATATGGTCACAATCTTAACTTCATCATGTGGCGGACTTGTGACTGAGCCTTCAACTACTGTAGGTAGTACATTTACGTCAGTCGTTTCTGGTGGAATTGTTGATTGAGCTGGTACTTGTATATTTGTAGTTTCTGATAGAATTGTTACTTGAGGTGCTTCTGGAGCTGGTACTTGTGGAGCGGGTACTTGTGGTGCGACTTGAACTGGAATATTTGTATTTATGGATTGTTGTACTGTTGGTACATTCGTATCTACTACTGGAACTACTTGTGGAATTTCTGGTGCCTTAGTTGACAATAAAGAACTATCAATACTTATTTCCTTAATATCGCTATCTGGATTTTCATAAATACGTAATCCTGGTAACTGTGTTTCTGATGGTAACTGAGCAACATTTACAGATGGTTGATTTGGTTCTGGCTCTACTACTTGTTCTGTTGGCTGTGCTGGTTTTGCTTCTTCAGAAACTACCGGTACAACACCTAATATTTCTAATACATTCCCTGCTGGTTCTGGTGCTACAACTTCTGGTTCATCTTCAACTATAGGTAAATTGTTGGGCTCACGGAAACTACGTGCGGATTTTGCTGTCAAAAAACGGAATCCAGCATTCATAAATGTAGTTAATTCTTGATCCAAAAGTTTTGCGGCATATGGCATTTCAATACGACTAAATGTTGTACGAGACTTACGTACTGGTAATACTAATCCTAGTGTATCTACCGTTTGTCCCTGGTAGGTGATTGGACCATCACATAATGGACATACAAACAAATTCTGAGATTCATTAAAAATAGGTATTGTTCCACATCCATTACATATCCAAAACTTCGCACCATCTGAACGCTTCATAAACGATTCGCGTGTAAAATCCATTACACCATGGGCAATTAAGGAATCACGTTCCATTTCACCAATACGCATACCACCTTCATTACCACGACCTCCTGTTGGCTGATGTGTGCGAATTTCCTTGCGACCAGTTGAACGTGAGTTCACTTTATCCTGTGTTAAGTGCTTCAAACGCATAAAATATAAAGGTCCCATAAAGACAGATGCTGTAAATTGTTTGCCAGTAATACCACTATATAAAATTTCTTCGCCATTACGTTCTAATCCAATAGCTTGTAATGCGTCAGCAATAGCTGTAAAAGACTGGTCGTCATTCATAAAGGATGTTGCGTTCATTTTAGCACCAATATGTGCTCCAAACTTTCCAAAAACCTGCTCTAAAAGTTGGGCAATGGTCATACGACTTGGAATACAGTGAGGATTTACTACTACATCTGGTACTAATCCCTCTGCTGTACGTGGCATATCCTGGGCATCTAACATCATACCCATAGTTCCCTTTTGACCATGACGGCTACTAAACTTATCACCTAATTCTGGTATACGCTCTTCTAAAATACGTATACGTACTAATCGCATACCATTGGCTTGGTGAAGTACTACAACCTTATCAACTGTACCACGTGTAAAGACTGTAGGAAGTAATGATGCATCCGATAACTGATTTGTTTCTGGATTTTTCAAATAACGTCCTACTAAGACTGTCTTATCGTGAATTTTTGTTCCTTCTTTAATTATACCATATTCGTCAAGTGCTGAATAATCATTACCTGGTTTGAGATCTGACCATGATAATATATTGCGAGGATTTCCAATACGATATTCAGCCTTGCTAATAGGATCATTTTCCTCAACTGTTGTATAACTACGTAAAGCAATGGAACGGAATAAACCTCGTTGAATACTACTGCGATTAAATAATATACCGTCATCCTGATTGTAACCTGTAAATGTATTTAATGCAAAAATAATATTTGTACCATATGGCATTTTACCATCGGCAACTGCTTCATGTACAATTGTGCGGCACATAGCACCTTCACCATAGCATAACATACTACCATATGTATCAAAACGATTTTCATAATTTGTTGTATAGTACCCTATACCCTGCTTGGACTGTGAACAACTTAATTGATTACGTGGTGACTGATTGTGGTTAGCAAATGGAATCATATTTGTTAGTAATCCCATTAATGTACTTGGATGTATTTCAGAATGTGTATAATCTGTAGGACCTGCTGTAGCATTTCCCCACCAACTAATATAGGCTTCATTCCCTTCATATGGATCAATATACTCAATTGAACCAACATATGGGGAAAGTGTAGTTTCATATTCCGCAAATGAAGCATGTGTATTTTCAGCAAGGGGATCTATAAATTGTGCACTATAAATACCTAAATGTTTGGTTTCAGGAAAATTACCACATACCAAATCACGCCATGAGGGTAATGATTCTGTATTGGTTATTGTGGGCCATGTACCGTTTACTAGATGCCATACAGGTCGTATAGGGCGTCCATCATCCATATATATACGAATAATATTATCAGCTGTATTGAAGGCAATACTTGTTGTTGGTGGCAAACATGCCGTCCATTTCATGAGTTTCAAAATTCGTGTTAAATCAATTGGTGTTGTAGTAAATCCAATTGTACCTCCATTTAACTGAACTGATGTTCCTTTGGATGCGAGTTCAAGCGTTGCTACACCAACTTCATATACACCACCCTTTGTAAGCAACCATTCCATAAATGTTTCAAAGGGTGTACTGACTGATATGGCTGTAAGAATACTTAAGTTCTTGGTCGCACCAATATGAGCACCTGTTGGTGTTTCACTAGTACAAAAATAACCTACCTGACTTGTATGTAATTGACGCGGTCCTACAAGTTTCATACTTGTATCAAAGTCACTGACTACACGACGTGTATGTGACATGGCATCCAAAAAACTAATACGAGCTACAGGTTGAATCACACCTGTCTTCATATTATATTCATTTGTACCCCATTTGCCACGGAATCCACGCATTAATGCATCATTGAGTACATTACCGCTTAATAGATTCGAAATATTACCAGTACTAAAAATATCCATAAAATTATTTCCTTGGAATAACGTAACGTTGTAATTGTATAACTTATCAATATTCAAACTGGTCGCCTTTACCCATAATTTCCATGCCTCT
>Ga0007870_1000511_pt1 | contig 12163 bp, 8 predicted proteins | sample CryBogCBH04Jul08_FD_71207 | JGI IMG/M metagenome (GOLD analysis project Ga0007870, IMG submission 71207) | Freshwater microbial communities from Crystal Bog, Wisconsin, USA - CBH04Jul08 | ecosystem: Environmental > Aquatic > Freshwater > Lake | place: Crystal Bog, Wisconsin, USA | collected...
TGGGCCTTGCCAGTGCAACGATCTACAACTTTGGCGCAAAATCCACCTGGTTCTCAGCGCTCCCGTACGCGATCTCCTTCGGGGCGATGCCTTGCGCAATCTATTCTGCGGCTCACAAGAATCCGCAAGTCTGGCTGGTTACCGATTTCGTATTGGTCTCAATGTCCTTTCACTTCTTAAATGTGATCAAGGATATGGAGTGGGACCGCACTCAATCGGTGCTTGGGTTGCCACAGCGTCTGGGAAGGAGTTGGAGTTTTACGGCTGCTCTTTCCTGCTTAGGGATTGCAGTGCTTGTGGCTTTCCTTTGAGTGACTGATCGTTCACTTTGCAGAAGCCTCGGAAATCGAGGCAACGACACCGCTGCACTATCAGAGAATTCGCGCTCAATTTAGGTGCCGGGTAGGTAAATTCAATCCTAGACCAGACGAATGGAGTTCTACGTTATTCGTTCTCCATTGTCCTTTTTACTGTAGAAGACTCTCAATTGTGTGCGATATAGATCGTTCAGACTTGATTTAGGTATTCGAACCGAGATCCGTTACTACTCGAAGCAGTCGCCTGGATCTTGTCTTTGGATATCTCTATCCTTTTGGTGTGACTCGGAAGCCGCCCTTATCAGTTACTCATCCAGAATTGGCGGAACAGGCTCACGGTTGGGACCCTAAGCAATTTACGCCTCGAAGCAATGCGAAGAAGAGGTGGAGGTGTGCTAGTAACCACGTATGGGTTGCGGCTATCTGTGATCGAACTCGCGGAAGTGGATGTGCTGTATGTTCAGGGAAAAAAGTTCTTTCGGGTTACAACGATTTGCTTACTACCCATCCTCAGATAGCGAACGAAGCTGATCTATGGGATCCAAGCCAATTTACTTTTGGCAGTGTCAAGAAAATGAACTGGAAATGTCCTTTGGGGCATAGGTATCTAGCGACTATCTCGAATCGAACTCGGGGCGGAAATTGTCCATTCTGTTCTAACCATCAAGTTCTTGTCGGGTTTAATGATTTGAAAACCACTCACCCGGAATTGGCAGCACAAGTAGATGGATGGGAGCCTAAAGAATATGTTGCGGGAAGCAATAAGCGTCTTGCTTGGGTTTGTTCGTCTGGTCACAAATGGATTGCGACGCCTAATTCACGCAGGGTTGGGAATGGCTGCCCCGTCTGTTCTAATCACAAGGTCCAAGTCGGTGTAAATGACCTGGCTACAACTCATCCAATATTGGGCCTCGAAGCAGATGGTTGGGATCCATCAATGGTCGTAGCAGGGAGCAATAAGAGACTCAGATGGCGGTGCAACCTTGGCCACATTTTCTATGCGGCTCCAAGTGATCGGAGGGATGGTGGGAAATGTGGAGTGTGTGCAAATAGAAGTGTCCTATCGGGGTTTAATGATTTAAAGACGACTCACTCCGCACTTGCGGATGAAGCAGACGGATGGAACCCTTCAGAATATATCGCGGGCACGAATAAAAAGATGCCGTGGAAGTGCAAGTTTGGACATCGATGGTCTGCTCAAATATCTAATAGGAGTGCTGGAGGTAAATGTCCCTTTTGCACGCGGAAAAGAAGTTTTGAAGGATCTACCGATTTGAAAACCACTCATCCGGAATTGGCAGCACAAGCTGATGGATGGGATCCATCCAAAATTCTATCGGGAAGCGGAAAGAAACTGCCTTGGAGATGTTCATACGGACATCGCTGGAGTACTACCGTTGCAAATCGAACTGCTGGCCGAGGATGCCCGACTTGCATGAACCGCGAATTACTTCCCGGAACAAACGATTTAAAAACAACCAATCCAGAGTTAGCCGCGCAGGCATATAACTGGGATCCGACGACGGCATTTGCAGGTGATAATCGAAAGCATCAGTGGATCTGCGAAAAAGGACATATTTGGAGTGCTACCTCAAACAGTCGGGTAAATGGAAATGGATGCCAGGTTTGCTCCAACAAAATAGTATTACAGGGATTCAATGACCTGAAAACAACGCATCCGGATTTGGCAAGGCAGGCTTTTGGGTGGGATCCCACCAAATATGCATCAGGTGGGCATCACAAACTTACGTGGAGGTGCGACCAAGGTCATGTTTGGAAAGCTGCTCTATTGAATAGGGCGTTGGGACGAGGATGTCCATCATGTGCAAAAACTGGCTTCGATCCGAACGAAAAGGGCTATCTTTACCTATTGCGACACGAACGGTGGGGGCTTTTAAAGATTGGAATTAGCAACTCCGAGACTGAAAGAACTCGTGCTCATGAATATCGTGGTTGGGAGATAGTTGATATCCGCGGAGTAATGGATGGGCTATTAGCCTATGAATGGGAACAAAGCATCCTGCGGCTGCTTAAGACAAGTGGCGCAGATTTAGGTCGGGACAGTATTGCTGGGAAATTTGATGGCTACACAGAATCTTGGGTGGAAAAGTCTTTTCCCGTCGAATCGATCAAAGAATTAATGGATCTTGTAAAAGTGAGTGAATCCAGATGAGCTCACTTGCAGACGAATATCCAGATGTCGCCATTGAGGCATTTGGTTGGGACCCATCAAGTGTTTCAGCGGGTAGCGGTCGAATTATGGAATGGAAATGCGCCAGAGCACATGTATATCCTTCCGCGATTTATAGTCGGACTGCTGGGTCCGGATGTCCTTATTGTGCAGGGCGCAAAATACTTAAAGGGTTTAATGATCTTGAATCACAATATCCAGAGATAGCAAGTGAGGCAGACGGCTGGGATCCATCAATGGTGCTTGGTGGCACTCACGCCAAGAAGGATTGGTTGTGTCCGTTAGGTCATCCTCACAAAAGCAGCGTCGTGAAGAGAACTGCCTCCAAGCGGGGATGTCCAAAGTGCTCAGGAAAGGAGGTGCTAATTGGCTTCAACGACCTCGCGACCAAACGTCCGGATATTGCGGCGGAGGCGAATGATTGGGACCCGACCACGGTTACGGTGCGGAGCGGACTCACTCGCAATTGGATCTGCTCAAATCAGCATGTTTACGATATGAGGGTCGCCGATCGAACGGATCCAACTAAACCGCAAAACTGCCCCTATTGCAGCGGGAAGCGAGTCTTAGCCGGTTTCAATGATCTATTGACAAAGTTTCCAGAAGTGGCAAAGGAAGCGGATGGGTGGGATCCGAGCGAATTTAACTACGCTAGTAATAAACTAAAACCATGGATTTGTAGATTAGGCCATCGGTGGCCATCCTCAATCAACAATCGAACCAATCGGAACTCGCTCTCGGGATGCCCTTATTGCGACAACAAGAAAGTGCTCGTTGGATTCAACGACTTACAAACAAAAAATCCGAGCCTTGCTGTTCAAGCAGATGGGTGGGATCCAACAACGGTCACCCCCAATTCTGGCAAGAAAATGAGGTGGAAATGCCCGCTAGGGCATGGGTGGACAACATCTGTTGACCATCGCTCTAATGGGCAAGGTTGCCCTTCGTGCACAAAATTCGGTTATGACCCAAATGAAGACGGATATTTGTATCTTATCTTTCACCCTCGCTGGGATGTCTACAAAATAGGGATATCCAACTCCCCTCTGGATAGGACCAATAAGCACAAGTCAAATGGATGGGAATTGAGCGGTATGCGCGGACCCATGGATGGACTGCTTGCCTACAGTTGGGAACAAAGTATTTTAAAAATGCTTCAGAAGCGGGGAGTCGAAATTGGAGTCACGGATATTGCGGGGAAATTTGACGGTTACACGGAGTCCTGGGCGGCAAAATCGTTCCACATTGAATTTTTGAGTGAGTTGATGGATCTGGTTAGGGACGATGAACTTTGAGCATCAACGCCGTATATTTGCTCGGGTCCGACTCCATTTCCATGCAACCGGATCTGCTTCAAACATTAACCAACAACTATTTGACTGCAAAAATCCCTTAAATGGACACCACTTATAGAGCGAGACAGCACCGATTCTTTCGGAGTCTGTCTAAAGTCGCTTGAGTAGTTCAGCCTTCTTAGTTTCAAACTCTTCACTCGTCAGGATGCCAGCATCCTTAAGATCGGAGAGTTTCTTTATAGAATCAGTTATGGATTCACTCGATCCGGCTGAATTTCCGTTATGCGCTTTTGCGGTCATTTCACGCATCTTCGTTGCCATGTCTTGAAAGGCTTTCAGATCCACTTTTCCGAAGACTAAGCCATTGGGAGCCTCAGCCATTTTTACTTTATTTCTGTTTCTATTTCCTTGAATATTCGCAAGTCCGCTAGAAAGTAGTTCAAATTCGCCCTGACTTAACCCTGTCTTCACTTCAATCCCAATGATATTCCGGTAGTCAAAAGAGGTTACTTTTCCACCAAAAGTTTGACCGGCCATCAGACCAGTCTTGACGATCAAAACTCGCAGCTCGGTGGCTATAGCTGATTGGCCAAAATTTCCAATGACGGCACCGATGATGGTCTCGCCGTCACCAAGAGTTGATTGCACTAAGGCCGACTCCTTTTTCCCAAGTGGCACCATGAAAGGCCACCCATTCTCATACTCAACAATTGGACGCGACATTTTTCTCCTCCCCTATTACGTTATTAGGTTGAACTGCGGTAAGAAGTTAAAAGACCTTGGTTCTTGTGACTAGGCATGCCATGTCGAGACGCCACCATGATGGCTGCAGGTGCCACTTCTGTGCTGGCTGTATGAATAACTTCCATCGCGGCATTCCGCAGATGCCCCAGCGGGCCACGATGGCGCTTTAACCGGGCTGTGCACACATTTACCCGAAACATTTTTGTACGATCCTGATGAACACTTCGCAAAAGTGCTGACTTGCGCAAGGGACGGTGTGGTTTGCGCAACAATCAAGAGAAGCAGGGTAACCGGAAGTAGTTTCTTCAACATTTTGTGCCTCTCAATTCAAACTGCACGTTGCAGTTACATTTTTGATTTCTTGAGCTATTGCCTGTGTTGCATCTACGGTGGGATCTTGGCCTTCTCCGTAGCCCGTCAAAGTTCCATCATTGAAGGTTACGGCGTTAAATGAATGAGTAGCGATTACTTTTCCAGTTGCGTCTGTTGCAGTCTCGGTGCACTTGAGCTGAGTGCTTCCTGAAACTCCAGAGACTTTTATAATTCCTCCCCAGTACCAGCCGCTAGAAGCGTCGTAGGCACCGAGCGCGTCAGTCACGCTCACGACCGTGACCCCGGTTCCAGTCGAAACAGCTTTATCGGAAGTGTTTGCTGTACAACTAATACTCGATTGAGTTACAAACTGAGCGCCTTGACTAGTTATCGTGATATTTCCGGTTCCGTGGGTTACACCACCTGCTGAAATTGGATTCATGTAAAAGACGTCGAAACCGTGATACGAACCTCCCGCATTTTGCAACGAAATCGTGCAGGCGGGAGAGACTGCCTGAGTACCATCATTGTGTACAGTAAAACGAACAGCGATTGTTGCGGGATCTACAACCGCGTATCCATCCACGGACGCCGGGTAAACCCGAGCCCCTGAACTGTCGGTTGAGGCTGAGGCCCCTGCAGACGCACTACTGGGGCCGGTCGAACTTTTAGTACCCCCCAATGCGCCCGCAATAATTGCCACAACAAAGAAGCTGAGAGGGATAACAAATCGCTTCTTCTTGAACCATGGCTTCGGACTTCCACCAGAAAGCAATCTATTAACTGACACCATTTCCCCCTAAGTTCGCACTAAAGGTACAGGGGCCTAGAGTTTTATGTAAGAGTGTTGAGAGCAGAAGTACTTCAAAGTTTGACTGGAAATTAGACTCTTGACCTGGATCCTCTACCGATTCCCCATTTCCATCTAGTTTGAACACTTTGTGCTGGGCTTGCGCTTGGTACTTAGAAATTTGGAAGAGAGTTTCCCTTGGACATCATGGGTTGCGGCTTTGTTCTTGCTGCCTCCCGCCATCTGATATTACTCGCCTAAACCTTTGGAGTACTTGCTACGCTCGCTGGACAAAATTGATGTGGTTTCATGCACGGGAGATGCATTTTGCTTGCAATGGGTTCCCGCATATATAGCGAAAGGAAAAGTGGACCCTTTTATACGCTATGGCAAGATGGAATTGCAGAAACTACTCGATTACAAGTCGGGGGAGAGTCTTCAATGTGCCAAGTTAGTATTTCCGCTCGATCTAAGTGCGTTCCAGGGACCCGGATCCGCGACCAGGTGACTGATTGTTTCCGGATCCCACGGCAAATCTTCCAGCAGGGGTCACTGTCTCTTGCAATTCAGACGTAAGTCTTGAAGACTTCTGTGCCATGACGGTTTTAACTACCCCTCCGCTCCGTGAATTTACCAACGGAGAATTCTTTAAGAAATGGGAAGGCGTGGTAACAACCCCGAAGGAAGCATTTGCGATGATTGATAAAATTATTGAATTTTCGAGTCCAGAACGGACACTTGTCTGGAGGGGCGTTGTAGATGCGACGCATTCATTGCATAGCTCCTTGTACCGTCGGTTATCAGCCGAGTTGGGTCGGTGGCCTAAGGAAAAAGATATGGTAGCTTTCGAAAGAAATCTCTTGCGGGAAAGTAGAACAAGTTGGCGATTCGATGACTTGAACGCACTTGAGACCTTCGCGCAGATACAACATTTTGGTGGACCTACACGGTTGCTCGACGTGACATTCAATCCACTTATAGCGCTTTGGTTTGCGGTTGAAAAACAATATGAACTAAACGGGGACTTAAGGGAAGACATTGACGGACGATTGTTCGCTTTCGATGCATCCAGTCGGCAAATGTCATTAAACCGCAACTGGGACACCCGGGAAATACCTTGGGGGAATTCTCTTGATCGACGCTGGGGATCTCCCGATCTTCCTTGGTCCAAACAGACACCAATTCGAAAATCCTGGACACAGGAATTGCCATATATTTGGAGACCACCAAACTTAAACGAGAGAATTGCGGCTCAAAACTCTGCGTCTTTGGTAGGTGGTGTTCCCACTGTCGATAACGGTGGTAATCGAAGGTGGAGGAAAGGACCAGGAAATGCAGGAGCAGCGGGATATTGGAATAAATCCCAGATTCAAGAATCGTCATCCGTAGTTCTCCAAATGAATTCCCTGCTTCGTAAACCCTCGAAAAGTGCGACGCCTACTTTTACATTAAGAATCTCGGCAAACGCAAAGGAAAAAATTCGAGATATTCTAGAAAATAATTACGGGTACAACTCGTCTACGTTATACCCAGATCTACTTGGACTTGCAACGCATGGCGCAAATCGCATTTAACCGAGGATTTCCGTCGTGCACAAATCAAGATTTATCTGATTGCGGTATTTGGTTGGAGATAAAATTGATTTTACTCACGGCCATTAGGTCCGCACTTCCTGGCCAAGAATCCAGGTTCTCCCTCGTTTCCTTCGAGTGAAGTTGTTGAAGATTGGAAGTTTCTTAAGAATTTGATGGGAGGTCCTTCAAAACTGGTTTGGAAGGCTTCGAGGCGCCATGATCTTCTTGCGCTTTCAGGAGGCGCTTTAAGAGGCCGTCAATTCCCTCCCTCTGGGTGTCGAGAGCTTGCGCTAAAAAACGGTTGAATTCTGTTCCTTGGTTTAAATTAATTCTTACGCCGGATGCTTTCTGTCTGTTCGATACATGGAACATGTAATAAGTCTCATCAGAGCTTGCCTCTGCGCCAGTCCACTTTGCAAACGACCACTCTTGCGAACGGTTGTTCCCATTGAAGATTAACCTTGCGGTGGTCATTAGAACTGTTCCTTGGTCAACCGTTTGTTGAGTTTCAGGTCCTGGAACGAAAGTGCCTTTGGTCGCTCCTGTGCGATAACGAAGCCCTCCACCAATCGGAATGCTGACTCCCGAACTCCTTCCGACATAGGTGCCCGCTTGCCTTCGAGACTCGTGGTACGAAGCGGGACCTGACCAGAGAGCATATTCGCCCTTTTTCATTACTGCCGTCGTAGAAACTGCGTCCTCCGAATTGCTTGCCTTGGTAAATGCAACGACTAGTGCGTGGATGATTGAATGTTGATCTTGCCATTCTTGTAAAGCGGAATTGAATTTGACCAAGGCCGCATTATTCTGACTCTCGATCGATCGGATCTCGGCCGCTGTCCGTCTATTTTCTGCCGCATCCGCCAGAGATGTCTTGACTTTATCAAAAATCCCCATCAATCCTCCGTCTTGTTAATTTTTTCTGTTGGCAATCTTAATTGGCCCACGTGGCGATTGTGCTGCCACTTTTGAGCATGCGCAAGAAGAAAGACACGAAAATCAGAACTCGTTCTCAACCTAGTTCGTCAACGAGAGCCGCGTTACGATGTTTTAAGTCAGACTCGGCAAGACCTGACGGAGCCAAATTTCCGATCCGGTGTCTATGAGTATTTCCTGATCGGCGAGGGCTTAAGAGATCTGAGCGAGCGCTATATAAGAATTTAGGATGCGAGCGCCTGCCGCAAGGAGTGCGTGTTCAGTCTGATCGAATTCTGGTCTCGGCGGAACAAAGATGATCATGCCCTCGCGGCTTCGCGTAAGCAGCACTCGATAACTATTTAGTCTCAATTGGTGAGGGTCAAGTTGAGGAATTCGAGTTCGCATCTTTCGCAAGTCCCACTCCTTGCCGTTCCAGAGAAAATCGTTGCCCCAGGCGACAATAGCCATGTCCAATTCGAGACCCTGGCAGCCGAATTCGGTAACGACTTCCTGCATGTTGCAGCATGAGCCTTCTGAACCGAGGTCTTGGTTATACCAGCGGGCATTTTTTACACGCTTGGTGTCTTGAAAACCATTGTGTATTCCATAGTTTGGGAGTACCTGATCTTTGGAGGACGCCAGAATTCCGTACCTTTTACTGTTTTCCCCCTCGAATCGGGATGAAACGTAAAGTTTGGCCTCTTCGATATCGCGCGTTATAAAGATCGGGAAGTTCTGAATCCAGATTTTTTGGGACTGTTCGGAAGCAGCTGAGAAGTTTCCATCGAGTAGATGCTGAACCCATTGGTGCAGATATTCCGCCTGCTTGGAACGAAGGGTGTGGTTTAAATCCAACTCCGGATATTCGATGACTTTCTTTCCGGGAAACGCCATCGCAAATCGTGGGGGCGAATAAACCCTCCATTCACTTTTGGCGTGTTCAGAATCAAGGGCATCGAACCAGCCGTTAATTCCGGCTTCCTCTCCCGTATGAATTTCTTGCCCATGTCCGATGAGGCCAACGAGGGTTGACCAGTGGGGAATCTTCTCCCCGATCGAAATGAGAAGTTCTGGCTCACTGTAAGGAATAGATTTCTTTAACATCATATGATTTGAATCCCAAGCTCGTTGGGCTTCATCAAATACGACGATGTTTTGTCGAGGCACTTTGCTAGTCGTCCCATAGCTTTTAATGAAGGCATGTAGGTCACTGACAAATGCCTTGCTTTTTAGCGCATCTCGCAACACCTCTACCAACGGTCCATTACCAGACAGGAAAATAGCCTGAGAAGATTGATCTGATTTGTCATACACAAACTGAAGTCCTACCAAGGTCTTACCGGCACCCGGAACTCCAGAGACAAAAGCCAAAGCCCTGCCGGAATTGTCTTCCGCCCATTGAGCAATCTCTTTCAATCTCATCACCGCACCACCTACACCATATGACTCCGCGCGTTTGATTGCAGGCAATCGTTCGTTGCTGAAAATCATCTTCGCTGCCGCGATAAGAGTTGGCAACGGGGCATAGTCACCCGCCAGCCAATCTTCTAGATCGATTGAGGTTCCTTCTGGCTGCCCATCTAACGTCGCGGCGAGTTTGTCGGGTGATAACACCAAAACTACGTCTCGAATTTCAGCTTTGTCGTGCGTCTTAGTAGGAATGAGTATTGGCAAGACCTCAATGCCATGTGTCTTCGAGTGATATTCAGCCAAATCTCGTGCATAGGCAGCGACCTGGTCTAAGGAAGATCGCTGAAGAATTGGGTCCTGCTTAAATTCGAGAACAAATATCTTCCCTGGACCCAAAACTATTACGTCGGGTCGGCGACCACCTTCCAATGGCAGTTCAAATTCGAGGATGATCGACCACTCCAGGCACGATGATCTAGCGATTGCCAGGGCGCGGAATGAGTCCTTCAAAACATCGATTTCTTCGAGCCACGCTTCAACTTGGGATCGTGAAGGATTCATGCCGAGCAATCCAATCAGGTGTTCTTCAAGGCTAGATTCCACTGAGCTCGTCGGTTGATTCAAGAATGAGCGAACTGATCCCGACCAACCGTGAGTCCGGCGATTCTCAAGCATGGGAGAAGCTAATCAGCTTTCGCTCGTCACGAGAACAATTAGTTCAGATTGATTTTGGTTTTTCAGGCTAATTGCTATCTAAGTTGCGTTTTGAAGTACTCCTGGGTCTCAGGATCTACAGAGAAAAGCAGGGTTCCTGCAAGACCTCTGGTAAGCAACACTTTGTAAGTATTTTTTACCAGTACATCGAACTGCTTCTCGCTAATTCCCTTCATGGCGGGATCTTTGGATCCGCTCGCGACTCCAACCCATTGATTCCCTCTCCATACCAAATCAGGGCCGAAAATTACGCCGTTCCAGTCATACTCAAATCCTTGAGCGGTATAGACGCATCCTATTTGATCAAATCCTTTTGGATCGATTGCCCAAAGTTCGCCAGACATATACCCGCCTACCCCGCGGTCTCCTTTTACGTTCCACGGTTTGGACCATTCACCGATCTTTACATCCAAGGGCAGCGTGCCATCTGGATTTGGATCATGCCAAGTCCAGCAGTATCCAGCTGTAATCCTTGATTTGTAACCTTCAGACTCAAGATCGCGAAGCTGCGACTCCATCTCTTCCGGTGAATTTACGACTTCGACCTTGAAATTTGGATCTTCGGTCCAGGAGACGATCCCTTCCTCCTCAAGCTCCAAGAAGGCGTTTAACCAATTTTCGTAAAGCCTAGATCCTCCACACCTAAACTGGCCATCAAGATCTACGCGGATGACCTGCAAGCCCATGGCTCTAGCTTCAGTTTCTATGTACTCAGGGGTGCCTGTCTCACCTTTTCTAACGACTTGGTTACTGTCTAAGAGGAAAACCGGGACTCGCGCAACGTTGAGGAGTTCGTGTAATTGAGGAGTACCAGTTCTTAAGTCTGCTTTTGTATATCTGTTCGCACTCGTGTCTCGTATCCGGTGCGCTTCGTCGCAAAGAATGACGTCGAGGGAATTCTTTTCGGCGGTCATGAATGAGTTGAAATATGAAAAAAGTTTTTGAACTTTGGGAGCACGGCTTCCGGCAATTTTACGCAATGAGTTTCTGAAAGCTCGAGACCCCGTGGCGTGCAGCGTCGTTTTTCCTCGTCGAGAGAGTTCACCGAGCAGTGATAGGGCAATGACGCTCTTACCAGTACCGGGTCCACCCGTAACGATCACGGCAGTCTTTGTATTCGAACTATCAGCGTCTCTTAGAGCCTTCATCACCATCGAGTAAGCGACCTGCTGCTCGTCAAGTAGTCTGAACTGTTCACGATTCTTGACTTCGTCGGCAGCCAAGTCCATAAGTTGCTTCGTCGGAGCAATCTTGGAATTTAGAAGATCATCCGTGTATTGATCGGAAAATTGGGAAGTGATTCTTGCTGACAAGTAATCTTTCAAATTGTTCTTTTGTGCCGCTGTGAAAAGCATTCCATTTTGCGTAGGGCCAACCAGCTCCAAGGCAGAATTATTTGGGCTAAGCCAATTGTGCAAGTATGCGATGCCATATAGGTGGGTGTTTTCTGACGAGACGAATTTATTGAAGTCTTCTAAATATTCGCAGTACCGACTGACTTGGGTTGAAGGATGCAGAACCGGGTTGTCCCCGTACGCACCAATTTTCAATGTGTCGACCGCACCCTCGATTAAATCCGCGTCAGTCCATTGTTTTAATTCAAGGGCAACAACGGCTTGTCCTTTCGTCTTTGGGTCGCTGCCAACTGCAATCACATCTACTCGCTTGCTGGAGTATGGCAACTGGTATTCAATTAATAGATTAACGTCCCCGAGGCCACACTGGATTAATAACTCCGAAACTTCAACGAGGGAATTACCCCAAGATCTCTTTTCACCAGTGCTCGGTAAATTTCCAACCTGAAAAAGCATCTGAGCCGATAATTTTTCGACGAGCGTATCCGTGAGAGCCATTTCCTTAATTCTGTTGGCAGTTTCCCGTAAGAGCGCAGACAATTT
>Ga0007870_1000520_pt1 | contig 11944 bp, 10 predicted proteins | sample CryBogCBH04Jul08_FD_71207 | JGI IMG/M metagenome (GOLD analysis project Ga0007870, IMG submission 71207) | Freshwater microbial communities from Crystal Bog, Wisconsin, USA - CBH04Jul08 | ecosystem: Environmental > Aquatic > Freshwater > Lake | place: Crystal Bog, Wisconsin, USA | collected...
CATAGTATATACTTAACATTTTGGGTGATTGCCGGACTTAGAGCAGTTGGATGAACCGTTTTGGTTTCAGATTCGCGATCAACAATAAATGCCGCAAGCGTACCTACAATTTCTGTTGCTGTTGCGTCTTTGAGTACCTGAGATTCGTACAATTTAGCCATAAGTAAAGGATTACCTTCATTGGCTTCAGTTGCCAATATACCAAAGGATGTTAACGTAGGAGTTGAAGTCAATGGCGTTTCTATAGCACCCCAATCTACTAGGGCATCTAATATGGGTTGAATGCGTGTTGTTGTAATAGATTGGTTAAGAAGTACAATTTGGTCATTTAGACGCTGAATTTGACTCTCGAGTGTTGTCCAGGTCATGTAAAATTTAGCTGCGTTCGCCCATTTTGGACCCATATGTTTATTTTTCCATTGTTCAAGTTCTAGAGTAGCCTTCTTTTTAGCAGCGTTAGTAGATGACTTTACACGGTCTTGTAAAAGTGCATGTGTAGTAAGTTCTTGACGTTCTATATCGGTAATAGGTAATGCCAGTTGTTTTTCTTTAAGAATAGTTATTTCCTGTGTAAGCTCATCTTTATGACGTGACTGTTGTTCTGACCAATAACTGCGGTCTACAACAGCTTCCCATACTGGAGTTTGGTTAGCTTTTGTCGTATGAATTGCCTTTAGAATAAAGTCATAATGAAATTGTAAGCGACTTTCCAATGGTAGAAGTTTGCCACTTAGAATTGCCTGAAGTTCAGGTGCGTCTATAGGATCGCGAGCTGGAAGGTAAAGGACAATACCCCGCGTATCTTTACCACGTCGACCCGCACGCCCTGCCATCTGAATATATTCATCTGGTCGCAATGGACGAAATCCATTACCATCACCTGGCTTTTTAAGGTCAAGAAAGACAACTGTACGTGCTGGCATATTCAGACCTACAGCAAATGTTTCAGTACAGAATAATACTTTAATAAACCCTTTGGCAAATAGAATTTCTACAATCTCTTTGAGAAGTGGTAAAAGACCACTATGATGAAAGGCAATTCCACGTTCTAGAAGTGTAATAATTTGATGATATTGCGGTAATGTTTCAAGTGTTGAGGCATATTTATGAAGATGAAACTGAATAATATGTTTGACGGACGCAGTTTGTGTTGAATCAATTAAACTTCCAGTAATTTGATTAGCATATCGTTCACATTCTTTACGACTAAATATAAAGAACAAAGCCGGTAGTAGATCTTTGTCTTTCAGTGTCGATACACATTCATTAAGACTATGTGTAAATGATTGGAGTTTAACCTTGTGTGCCGAACCTGCTAATGAATCACCGGCACGTTTAGCAGTATTTACTTTGTCTTTCCAGTCATCAGCATCTTTGAGATGCTTTTCACGTGCACGTAACCAAGCAAGATACGTTTGACCTGTATAGGGTGACTCATCTCCATTTTTGAGAGACAACAATGGGACTGGAGACTGTGTTGTATCATAAATACCATGAATAAGTGGAACAATACGATGGGTCGTCTTAAGAAGAACAATATGGTGATTTTTGGCTTTTCCTAACCAATCCGCAAAGAGTTCAGGTGCGTCAATCGTCGCTGACAAAAGAATTAAATGAATTTTTGGCGGTAGAAGAATTAATGTCTCTTCCCATACATGACCTCTATCAGGATCATTAATATAATGAACCTCGTCAAAGACAACGGCATCAACATCATTCATACTAATAGCACCGGCTGTACCAATATTTGCTGTTGCTGTATGTTCTTTGAATAGAAGATTACGTAATATTTCTGTAGTCATTACAACAATATCTGCCTCAGGATTTGATTTGATATCACCTGTCATGATACCCACTGTATTATGAGGAAATAGATGTTTTAGATCATTGTATTTTTGGTTAGATAATGACTTTATAGGAGTTGTATAAAAGACACGTTTACCTTGGCGAAGACTATAGGCAATTTGGTATTCACCTACCAGCGTTTTCCCGGAACCAGTCTTAGCGGTAACCAGAATATTATCGCCACGATGAATTGCCATAACAGCCTGCTGTTGCCATGGATCCAAGGAAAAGGTATAATTGATAGCAGGTTCAGATGGCGGATAGCCTTCTGCGTTTGTTAATGTTGATGGAATAGAAAGCATTTCTTACATAGGTTAATATGTGTCTAGAAACATCAATTTTTCTGATTTTTTAAAAATATATATAATAGAACATGGCCACTCCAATGAACATTAATGACCCAACCGAGTTAGCAGCTGAATACAAGCGTGTTCACGCATACATTTATGGGAAAAAAAATAATAATTCTAAACCAGCTAATAATACTAAAAAGGCTAATAATACTAAAAAATCAAATAATAAGACCAAAAAGGCAAATACAGGCACACGTCGTGTAACTCGCTCCCAGGCAAAAAAGAACAAAAACAATAAATCTAATAAGTCTAATAAATCTAATAAACCAAAAAATAATTTTAATAATCTTTAAACCTTTAAAAGGATATGTAATAATGAAACATATAATTATATGTTTTATTACTAATTTAAGATTGATATTTTTAAAATGGACCAAGGACTGTAGGTGCTGTAAATACCGCCAAAGCATCCAACAATCGTGTCTTATTCAAAATCATCGCCACATGACCTTCGCCACATTTCAAGTATAAACGTTGGGTTTCTTGAGGTGTAAAGAAATTGTAAATACGACAAATGATTTCCATTAAGTAAATTATATCTTCAAAACAGTAGCCTGATGACCATAAGGCTAAAAGTGATTTTAATGTATTTACACGATTATTGTCCAAGGCCGCACGACCTAAACGTTCTAACATTTCAACCGGTGGTGCATTCACAATTGCCTGAACATCTTGGGCTGTAACTTCCTTAAGACCAGATGCCTTAAGAATTTGATGAAATAGTTTATACATACGAGCATTACCTAATGCCATACTAATCATCCATTGTTCAGCCTCATCACTAATTGTTAAATTATCGGATTGTTTAAAAAACTCCTTATTAAATATTAAATTTACAGGTAAGAACTGTAACATAACACATCGACTTTGTAAAGGCTCTATAAATGGTTCAGGGCCGGCCGCTACAAATAAAAAACGAGCATAGGGCTCGTAATTTTCTAGTATACGGCGAAGGGCTTGTTGACTTACAATAGGTACCGAATCGGCGTCGTCCATCCATACCCATGCTTTTACATTTGGATAACGACGTGTACGTCTTACAAATTCTGTGAGTTGTCCACGTATTGTACCAATACCACGATCATCTACACTGTTTAACAGAAGAATATAATCTTTGTGTTCATTGTCTGGTACACCGTTTTTTGTAAGATAGGCATGAATAAACGCACGTGCCATAGACGTCTTACCGCAACCAGGTGGACCAAAAAACATTAAATGACTTGGGTTGTCAATATGATTTTTTAAATAATATGTAATATGATCTTGACATATTAGGGAGTCCATACTTGCTGATGTTTTGGGTTCATAGGTTTAGACCTACACGCCGCCCATATCTACATATTTGCCTGCTAGGTCGCTATATCCAGGACGTTGTTTTCCTAAACGGTAATTAAAATAAAAAAACTCGTGTGTAGCTTGTAGACTATTCCAACTACGGTCACAGGCCCAGTGCCAATGAATCATCGTATTTGTAAGTTCCTTTACAGCATGTTCCCAATTTGCTATAAGAGCATCATAAAATCGTTGATGAACTATAAACCCAGATGTAGTACAAGCATTACGAGCATAGGATACAGTTTCATTATATGGTTCGCTTTTTAAACAATTATAAGATAACATGATAGCATCATATGGAATCTTAGCTGTAAAGAATTTACGTAATTCCTTGTAGAATGTATATTTATTTACAAGAAACATAAAATCATCTTCAAACACCATATAATTAGGCCAGCCTTCAGCCTTAGCACGCTTTAGTATAGCCAGATGCGATAAACTACATCCAATACATCCTTCTTTATGTTCAATTGCAGAAAAACGTTCTGCGACGATTCCCATAGTTTCAAATTCCTTTTCAATATAAGTACGTCTATCTTGACGACGGTCAAGATTAATATAAATGACTTTATGTATATACTCCATTAACTGTGTATTTTACAAGTTTGCTACTTTAGACTGATTCGGTCTAAAACCTGCGGTGTGTGTCGTAAATTAGAGATGTCGGATTTATACAAAGTTTTAGGTGTCAGTCGTGACGCATCTACGGATGAAATTCGTAGTGCTTATAAAGTTAAGGCACGATTACATCATCCTGACCGTGAAGGTGGAAATACTGAAACATTTAAGAAAATTCAGGAAGCTCACGAAGTTTTATCTGATGAAGGACGACGACGTATGTATGATATGACAGGTTCCGTCAATGAACAGCCTGGTATGGGTCCTATGAGTGGTATGGCTGCTGGCGGTATTCCCTTTCAATTTATGGGTGGTGTAGGACCTTTTGGTATGCCAGGTGTATCATTTGATATGGGTAGTATATTTGGTGAAATGTTTGGAGCACCATCTGGACAGCGTGGACGTCGTGACCGTGGCCCTAATAAGCACCACGATATTGGGTTACCATTATCTGGTTTTTATAACGGTCATCAGATTAAACTCAATTTCAAACAGGCTCGTAAATGTACTGGTTGTGAAGGAAGCGGGGCAGAAGCAAGCGAAAAATGTGTTACATGTAAGGGAACTGGCACACGCATTATAATGCAACAACTCAATCCTGTAATGGTCGCACAAACACGTGCGGCATGCGATGCCTGCTCTGGTGAAGGTAAGCGTATGATTCGTGTATGTCGTGGATGCCAAGGTCGTAAAATGATTGAAAAAGATAAGCAACTTGATATTCGTATTACACCTGGTATGCGTGAAGGTGAACAGGTAACGTTTTCTGGTGAATGTTCAGATAGTCACGAATATGACCGACCTGGCGATGTTGTGTTGACGTTGCGACGAGCCGGTAGTGATGACTATGAATGGAAGGGTGATGACCTTTGGATACAACATATAGTTACATATGCCGAATCAGTATTAGGTTTTTCATTTGTACTTGGTGATCATCCATCTGGATCGGCTCCTATGTTTTCTTGGTATGGTGGACCATTGATTCACGGTGCTGTTCTTCAAATGCCTGGTATGGGTATGCCTCATAAAACTGGTGGTTACGGCAATCTTTATGTTCAAATTAAAATAACACCACCAGACTTACGTCCTTGGACACCTGCTGAAGCAGCTACACTTCAGTCCGTATTAGGTGGTAATGCTGCTACTATACTAACAGAGCAAGCAAAGGTATTAACTATATCTTCTAAAGATTCGATTCTTGTAGCACCAAAATAAGTGTATACATCAGGATATGGGACAATCGTCCAGTAATATGCAAGCAAGTTATAAAGAACAGCAAAATGAACCACCAGTAGAAGGTCATTGGGTTTCAGATATTAAAACTGGATATCGTTGGGCAACAGATCCGATTATGTCTGATGAAACGATTGAAAAAAAACCACTAGGTAATACAATATCGCAATTTGAAGATGATAAGAATTTAAAATATATTTGGTCTATACCAAAATTGCCCGGTGAAGTATGGGGTCCTTATCGTAAAAAGTTTACGAAATCAATTATTGGAGGTCAGGTATTTACACCTCCAGAATCTGTTGATGGTGTACCTATATTATGCTGTTGTCGTGATATTGAAAAATTTATGCGAGATCCCAAAGGTGGTGCTATGTTACAAGGTATGGGAGCTGTTGCTTTTGGTAAAAATCCACCAGCATGCTGGAATGATAGACAAAGTTTATGGAATATGACAGGTGGAATGTACTATTATATTATTACTCGTCATCCGTTATTTTATGAATATTTTATGAGTAGCAAAGGAGCATTTGGTATTATAGAAGATATAGCTGGAGGCCAAGTAGGTAGTATGAGACTTTTACACGGCGGAACTCGTAAACGTATAGACAAAAAACGTAATTCTACAAAAAAACATAAAGCCCATAAAAATCGTAATTAATTATATATTATTTTAGACAGAATTTATATTCATTTTGTCTAAAAAAATTTTATTTATTATTATTCAAAATCTTCTGGTTTGAGTTTTTCTCTACATAAATTTGCTTGCCATTCACACATGTCCTCTGTTGCTCCATATGGAGTATTTAGCAATGTACTACAAGCACCATACTCGAGCATATGCTTTACAGCATCATAAATTATTTTCTGTCCAGGAAACCCGTGGTTATGAACATGTAAAAAAAAGGCTCCACGACCAAATAATTCTGCAAATGTAGGACTATCTTGACTTTGTGTAATTACATTATTTAATCCACCCATTTTTCCAAATCCGCTTGTATGTAATAATAAAGCATCGATATCACATTTCATACGGTATGGAAATAAATTCATATACGTTGCTAATGCCATTTGGTCATCACGTTCGTTTCTTAAATGTGCCCATGTATAAAATTCTCTTAATGCTTTAGCCTTACCAATAATTAATCCGCTATTTACAAATTTACGCATAGGCCATGGATTGATTTTATGATAAGCCCAATAATCTTTTAATGGAATACAACAAGGGCGTGGTTTTGTTACAGGTTGAGTGGTATTGTCACAAAATATTTCAACACATGCTATAAAATCGGTATTAAAAGATTGAAACGCTTTCATAAATGCTCTGGGGTGACGACAGCATACAACATCGCGTGTATCTGAAAAAACTACTATTTTATCATCTGGAAGCTGTTCTAGTTTTAGCATAGTCCCCTCTATTTTATCCTTAAAACCCCTCCATTCTTTACATATACTCACAACACAATATTCCCAATCTCGTTTTTTAAGTGTATTTAAAAAATATTCAGTGTTTGGATGCTTATCTAACATGTTATCATAGGATAGTACAAGAGGTTTCGATAAATCTTCGGGATGATAATTTGTACTTGTAACTTCGTCCATTTTATCTTTAAATTTGTTTATTTTTATAAAACTAAACTTATGTATTACGATTATTAAAAGCAGTATTATATAAATGAGTTATTTAATACTGAAAATATAGTTTATAGTTTACTTGCGGTTGTTCTTGCGTGAGGCCTTGCGGTTGTTTTTGCGTGAAGCTTTGCGATTGTTCTTGCGTGAGGATTTGCGGTTGTTTTTGCGTGAGGCCTTGCGGTTGTTCTTGCGTGAGGCCTTGCGGGAACGTTTACCAGCTTTCTGAGCATAGGAAGACTGATTAGCATACTGAGATGCGGCGTAGGCATTTTCTGGTCCCTTGTAGCTTGGAACAACAAGGTTCTCATCATACCACTGGGGGTTAAGAAAGGCAGCTGGTTCCTCCTGTGGTGTAAGAATCATAGATGGTAAGTTAATAGGTGCTACACCGCCAACCTTACGATTATTACGACGGCGACGTGCTCCACCACCCATGCCATACTTACCTACAAACTCGGGAAGTTGAGCAAATGCGGCATCCTGAGATCCAATATCGGCCTGAGCACGCATATTTTGTGGTAAAGTCTGGCTAAAATCATTCTGGTAGTCTGCAGCACCACCACGCATATTTTTACGGTTGTTTTTGCGAGTATTTTTACGCATATTCTTCCTGTGTTTACGTGAGTTTTTATTCATACGACCTCCATGAAAATCCTTGGTCATATCGGCAAACATAACACCCTGGCCAAGGGATGAACCCTGTGACAACGCATTTTGGCATTGACCGCTAACACATGAGTCAGTATCAAAACTACCTGTGTATTGGGACATTTCTACTTGTTCTTTACAAAAAAACTGTAGATGTAAATTTATGCTGTTGGAGCACTAATTGACTTCTTCTTTGTGGAACCAGAAATGATGTAAATACTGTTTTCAGTTAATACAATAAAGTCAGTTTCAACACGGAAGATTTTTTGAATAAGAGATGTGTACTCTTCAGCAGAACGCACAAGCATTTTCTCCTTTGTAGCATTATCTTCACCAATAAAAGCCTTGCCATCTAGCGTATCCTGAAAATAGTCAAGCATAATAGGCTTATCTTGTTCAAGTGCTATCCGGGTAGCATGTGTTAACGTCTTAATGGCAGGTAAAATAATCTCAGATGCAACTACATTTGATGCTGGACCGGATGTAACAAGGGTGTTGGATGTAGCAGCGGCGGACATAGTTTCTGTTTTCGTGTCGGAAGGTATTTCAGCCAATTGGACGCACTAAGCATGGGATGAAGTAATTTTCATGACATTACGAGGGCATGGATGTTGAATCCAGCCGGAAGATACACGTCCAGATTTAATAGGTTTAGAGTCTGTAGTTGTTTTTGGTAACTGATAAACTTTACGTAATATATCATCGGCATGACGAGTAAATACACCTTTAATGAATTCATATGCTTCATTAATCTGTTCCATTGTGCGAGCACCTGTAATAATTACCTGACCCGTTTGAAATGGACTAATTGTAATCTTCTTACATTCACCAATTATAGATCCATCTCCTGTACCTTTACACAACTTAGAGCATGGACAAATTCCAGGTGGTGCGTTGGCAGGTCGTTGAGAATTATAGAAATATTTTGTTTTTACACCCTGGTAAATTGCGGATTCATAACTACTATTCAAACGATATGTATCAGATAATATACGATGGAGTATATCACGACGTACCTTAGCACCGATACTAAAATCTGTATTGACTAACTGTACTTGTTGTTTATGAATAATTGGTGTCTTTTCCCAAATAGGTTCTGCTGTACACTTTGCTGTTAAATAAGAGACTAGCCATGTAATAGCTTCTGAACTCATCTCTAGACTACGAACACCAGTCATCTGAACTCCACCATTACGGAAGAGTTTAACGTTAATCTCCTTCCAAACCAACGGACTGACTTCACGACGAATGACTAATGTAGCCTGATTAAAGAAACTTGTTTTTGAGTCCTTTGGTTTTAGCATAATATCTTTAAAACTTGTTCCCTTGGATGTACCCTTAAAGTCCATTTTTAGAACACCGTCATTTAGATCCCAATATGCCATAATTGGAATCTGACGATATAAGGCATCTAAATGAATTTTAGTGCCAAGTTGAGCAGTCGTAGTCATTGTACTGATACGTAATGCTGAAAATGTTAGAGTTGGAGCAATATACGATAGCTCAGAAATATCTGGCGGGGCGGATGTAGATACAGCCATGTTAAGTACTTAAAGGGTTTTGGCTTTAGGTTGCTGTCATTTTTTTACGAAGGTCTAACTAGAATGGACGCAATTTTTGCTGCCTATAAACATGTTTTAGGGATTGCGGATGATTCCGTAGTACAATCAATTATTGAGAATCTAAACCAAAACAAGGCAACAAGTACATTTTTTACAGATATTGCTCTTTCACTAACTACATTTGCTATTGAAGGTGAACGTGATGTACGTATAGGACGTGCTGGACGCTTAGGACGTAATGTTATCTTACCCGAACCTATTTCAAAAGGAGCAGTGGGAGAAATTTATATGAATCAGGATCGCACCGTAATTTATAAAAAGATTGTGATTGGTGGTATACAACAGCAAAAGGAATGGATGATTCGTCAGACATTTTTGGAAGTTTTTATACAAACTGTATTAGGATTAGATCCTGATTTTGGACACAATATATGTCATGTCACAAATATGTATCGCAGTCGTGAACTTGTACGACGAGGACGTGGAGCAAATACAGATGCCGATATGATATTATACATTAAAATGGAACCTATTGCATATACTCTTGGAAGCATAATTGATAAGATCACAGATAGTGGTGCTGTAACTATGGCTGCATTATCTCCTTATTTTTATCAATTAGGTAAAGTCTTGGATGGACTCAAAAAGCGTTATGGATTTGCCCATCGCGACTTACATACTGGCAATATTATGTTTCGTAATGACGGTACCTTAGTCCTAATTGATTTTGGATTAAGCTGTATAACATACGGCGGTGTAGTATATTCTGTACAGACACAAAATATTTTGCCTGCTGGTGTAACACGCCTAGTACCTGGTATTGTAGATGCCCCATGCCAATCCTATGATATTTTGATATTTTTAACATCATTTGCTGAAAGTTATGGTCTTGGTATGGAAGAAGAAGAACAAAGAAAATTTACTAGTTTATTTTATACACGTGATAACTCATTTGATTTATTAGATTGGATGTTTACAAATTTTAGTAGCCAACTCAATGAAACAACAGCTATGTTTCATTTTACGTATCCACGCAATATACCTGACTGGCCTGCTGAAATTCAAACTAAACTACCACAAATACCTGGTCTCAAACCAGATAATTTTGCGGCTATGATGGAAGGATTTGGACGTTCTATACGTCCTCGTGGCGGACGTCGCACATATCGTCGTCAACGTAAAGTCATGAAGACACGCAAACATCGTCGTGCGTAAAAACAAAATTTAAACTGATAAAATAAGGATGGCCGAAGCCAATGCTAATATAGTTGAACACTTTAGTGAAGTGTTAAAACTATCTAATCTACAAACAATCGATATAATACGTCATTTAGACCAAAAATCACAAGATAACTCATATTTTACAAAGTGTTTATCTTTACTTAAACCATTGACAAAATCTGATTCTGGTAATATTCAAATGGCTCGTTCTAATAATAATATTGTTGAAAACAGAATTGTTAAACCTAGACTTGGTAAAGGCTCTTATGGTGAAGTATCCCTAAGTGCTAAAGGACTTATTTATAAAGAAATACGTCTTCAACGAGCAAATCCATATTATTTAGAATATAATTTACGTGAAATCTTTTTAGAAGTCTTTATACAAACTGTACTAAGTTTAGATATACAATTTGAAGGTCGTATACCACGTATATTTCATCTTTATCGTTCAAGTAATACACCCGAACGTGAAATTTTACTCTATGTTGTTATGGAAAATGTACCTACTTCTTTGAAAAAATATATTTATAAACAACTCAAAACAAAAGGTGTATTTAAACTCAATCTAGAGGATATAACACCTATATTTGTTCAATTAGGTTCGTTATTGAATGAACTTCAAACGAAGTATGAATTTTATCATCGTGATCTTCATGGTGGAAACATTATGTTCAATGAAAATGGAAACTTAAATATTATTGATTTTGGAAAAGCCTGTCTAACCATTAATGGTATAACTTATTCAATTGATAAAGGCAACTGTATATCATGGGACTTATTAATTTTATTCACATATTTATTACAACGTGAATATGCTGCATTTAACAAAGATGTACTTGATATATTTCGTAATATACTTACATCGGCAAATGGCATTGATTTTTATGACTATGTTATTGGTCTAGGATATCGTGAACATGTACCACCTTTTCATGCTGTATATCCTGATTTTATTGATAAGTTTTGGGGCGATGTTGAACTTAATGCACTCATACATGATTCACCATTATTAGAACCGTATAACTTTACAAACTTCATGCTTGAACATATTAGTGAGAGTAATACTCATAGTCCATTATTACGTCAATCACCTCAACGAAATTTATTAATTACTCCTGAAAAAATAGGTGGTCTATATAGAATGGCCAAGAACTACAGCCGCAAGTGTAATCGCAAAACTAAACGCAACATGCGTAAGAATCACCGCGGTGGTGATTACCAAACAAGTCAACAGTGGTTTGATCCCGATGTATTACCACCAGCAACTGTCTTACCTGCCGTAAGCACAGCACCTACACCTTACGAGATTCGCCCTGTACTTATGTCAACATTCCAATCTGCTGGTGGCCGCAAGACCCGGCGTCATGGTGGCTTTTCACCTAGTATCATGGGTGGATTTGTAGCCAATGCCCAATCAGCAATTGTACCATTAGCCTTATATGCTGTTTATCATACTATGATTCCAAAGACAGGTACTGCCAAGCTCGGCGGTCTCTT
>Ga0007870_1000524_pt1 | contig 11902 bp, 12 predicted proteins | sample CryBogCBH04Jul08_FD_71207 | JGI IMG/M metagenome (GOLD analysis project Ga0007870, IMG submission 71207) | Freshwater microbial communities from Crystal Bog, Wisconsin, USA - CBH04Jul08 | ecosystem: Environmental > Aquatic > Freshwater > Lake | place: Crystal Bog, Wisconsin, USA | collected...
ACTTTGTTGATGAGCGCATGTCAACGCTCTCTGCCGCACGTACGCTCCGAGAATCTGGGAAGAACGCCAAGGAGAGCAGAGGGTTGATTGACGCAATGGCGGCGGTCGCGATTTTAGAGAGCGCTCTGGAGCGCGAGCGGATTGCAGGTAGCCTTGATAAATAAGCCAAAGCAGCGCAATTTAGTGACGATATTTATCGTATTGGCACTTCTACTTGTCACCTTAATTGTTCAACGCATCATTGTCTCTCAAGGAAATTCTGACTATCCCAAGGGCGTCGCTGGTCCTGATGTAAGGATTGTGGTTTCCAAAGGGGAGTCCGGCACTGCAATTGCCCAAGATCTCGCATCGCAGCATGTGGTGGCAAAAGCTTCTACCTTGATCAAGAAACTAATCGCCCGCAATGTGGTGGGAATCGCTCCTGGAATCCACCTCATTCAAAGTGTTATTCCTAGCGATGAAGCGATAGCGCAGCTCCTAGATCAGAAGCGAATTATCGACTCCATCTACGTGCTCCCAGGTTCAACCCAATCAGATATTCTCAAAGAATTACACCTCGTCACATCACTGACGCAAGGAGACTCTTTAGCAAGTATTGCTCCGTTCTATCCCAATCCAAGTAATTCCCTTGAAGGTCAATTGGCGCCGGTTCAATACTCTTTCCAACCCGGTACTTCAACCCATGATGCTCTTGTAAATATGGTTAAGACCTTTGGCGAAGAGGTTTCAGCAACAAAGTTGGGTCTGGGGTATGGCAAGTACACGCCTTACCAAGTTCTCACTATCGCCTCATTGCTGCAGATTGAATCTGACCCTAAGGATTACGGCAAAGTGGCACGGGTTATTTACAATCGATTAGCCCTTGGCATGCCGTTGCAATTGAACTCAACGGTGCAATATGCCCTGGGGTTGCGTGGGCAGATTGGATTGAGTATCAAGGCGACCAAAGTTGATTCGCCTTACAACACATACCTTCATACAGGTTTGCCTCCTACGCCGATTGCAAACCCTTCATTGCAAGCAATCAATGGTGCGTTGACTCCCGAAAATGGAGACTGGTTGTATTTCATTACTGTGAGCCCACATGACACTAGATTTACCTCAAGTTTTTCCACCTTTGAAGGGTGGGTTGCTTTGTACAACCATAACGTGGCTGCTGGTGCTTTTAAGTGATTAGAGGCGCAGTACTCGGTTCGCCGATTAAACATAGTTTGTCCCCGGTTCTACATAAACGCGCCTACGAGTTGCTTAACATTGAGGCGGATTACTCTGCTATCGAGCTTCTACCCGAAGGCGCAGATGATTTCTTCAGAGCTGCAGCAGATGAAGATTGGACTGGTTTCTCTCTCACCATGCCGCTCAAAGAGAGCATTATCGAAATTGGTTCAGTGCTTTCTTTTGATATTGATCCCATGGCGAAATTGATGCACTCCGGAAATACGGTTGTGCGTCGAGGTGAAAATTTCTTCGTTACATCCACTGATCGAACTGGATTTATCCGGTTGCTTGATGATGTTTCTAAATCCAAGGTGGCAATTATCGGCGGGGGAGGAACGGCAAGAGCGGCGCTAGGTGCGCTGGATGGTCTTGCAAAACACGTTGATTTTCTTCTGCAAACTCCGTCAAGGAGTAAGGCCTTGCTTGGAATTGCAACCGCGACAGAACTCAATTTCTTTGGGATGGATCACTCCTTGGAAGGCTATGACCTCGTGATCTCCACTGTCCCTGCTGGCGCAAGTGATGAGCTCGCCGCATCTTTGGACGTTCACATCCCAACTCTCTTTGAAGTGCTTTACAACCCATACCCCACGGCGTTGCTAGAAAAAGCCCAGAAATTAGGCTCAAGAACATTTGACGGCATTGATCTTCTAGTTGAGCAGGCTCTTGATCAAATCCACCTCTTCTCAGGAGTTGATTTCGAGTATTCAGAGATGCGCCAAGAATTATTGGTAGCGGCGCGCTATACCCTTTCCTAAACCCTCTCTGGCTCTCGCTTAAAGGTCACGTTAGAGGCTTGCAATCTGACAGAATACGTCCATGTTGAGATGGCTAACAGCTGGTGAATCGCACGGTCCGGTACTTTCTGCAATCTTGGAAGGGCTGCCAGCACATGTAGAAATTTCTACCTCGGCCATCGATTTTGACCTTCGCCGCAGGCGTTTGGGTTATGGTCGCGGCGCCCGTCAGAATTTTGAGGCGGATTTAGTAACCATTCAAGGTGGAGTCCGTCATGGATTTACCCAAGGTGGCCCAATCGCTATTGAAGTCGCTAACTCCGAGTGGCCGAAATGGGAGAAGGTGATGTCTGCTGATTCAGTTCCTGAAGATGAGCTGGCAGCCCTCGCACGCAATGCACCTCTAACTCGGCCTCGACCTGGTCACGCGGATTTGGTCGGTATGCAGAAATATGATTTTAACGATGCTAGGCCGATTTTGGAAAGAGCCAGTGCGCGTGAAACTGCGGCGCGTGTGGCGCTCGGTGCTGTTGCGCGAGCCTTTCTAGAACAATCAGTCGGAGTGCGCATCATGAGTCACGTTCTCTCCATTGGAGAAGCTGGAAGCGATGAGAATTATGTAGTACCGACGTGGGCAGATCGCGATGCGGTCGATGCTGATCCGGTTCGCTCTTTTGATCCTAAGGCAAGTGCGGCAATGGTCGCAGAGATTGATGCCGCGCACGCATCTGGAGATACCCTCGGGGGAGTAATCGAAGTTTTAGCCTTTGACCTTCCACCTGGACTCGGCTCCCATACACATTGGGATCGCAGATTGGATGCTCGGCTTGCAGGCGCCATGATGGGTATTCAAGCGATTAAGGGCGTTGAGATCGGAGATGGTTTCACTACCGCTCGTCGGCGCGGCTCAGTTGCACATGATGAGATCGAGAAGGATGCTTCAGGCAAAATCATTCGTCGAACCGATCGCGCTGGTGGAACTGAAGGCGGAATGTCCAACGGAGAAGTTCTTCGCGTACGTGCTGCAATGAAGCCGATTTCAACGGTTCCGCGGGCGCTCGACACCATTGACGTCGCTACAGGAGAGCCAGCAAAAGCAATCAATCAACGTTCTGATGTCTGCGCAGTTCCGGCGGCGGGCATTGTCGCGGAAGCTATGTGTGCCCTGGTTTTAGCGGATGCGGTTCTTGAAAAGTTTGGTGGAGATAGTGTCGGAGAGACTCGACGAAACTTCCAGAACTATATGAATGCGCTAGAAATTAAGTAGATGTTACGAGCCATCCTTATTGGTGCACCGGGTTCCGGAAAATCCACTGTAGGTAAGGCGCTCTCCCGCGAGCTCTCGACTAATTTTGCGGATACCGATGAGTTGATCGTGGCACGTGAAGGTAAATCTATTCCGCAAATTTTTAACGAACATGGAGAACCAGGCTTCAGGAAAATTGAAGCAGAGGTAGTTATTAGCGCACTTTCTGCTGATTACGGGGTGCTCTCTTTGGGCGGCGGATCGATCCTTCTTCCAGAGGTGCGTGAAGCAATTTCCAAAGCCAACACCGAGGTGATTTTTCTCCGCATCGGGCTGGGCAATGTTATTCCAAGAATTTCTGGGAAAGCAGATCGCCCGCTCGTAGCAGATAATCCTGAAGCTCAATGGACCAAGATTTTTAAGGAGCGCGAACCGCTCTACAAATCTCTAGCCACGATCGAAGTGTCAACTGATAATAAGAAGCCCTCAGAAGTGGCTCGCGAATTAGTTGGACTTATGGGTTTGCCTCATGCTTAGAATCGCAGTTAAAGCCGAAATTTCTTACGATGTGATTGTCGGGTGCGATTGGCAAGAGTCGCTCCGTGAAATCTCTCGAGCACATAAGAAAATCTTGCTAGTGGCTCCCGCTTCTATCGTAGAGTTGGGCAAACTGGACGTGTTATTGGATAGCTCTCAGCACTCACTTTTTGTAACCCCCGACGCAGAGGAGCAGAAGGATGTTGCTACTCTCGAAAGAATATGGAGCACTCTGGGATCTCTAGAGTTTGGTCGAACAGATGCGATCGTGGCTATCGGTGGAGGAGCAACAACCGACCTCGCCGGATTTGCAGCGGCAACCTGGTTGCGCGGAATCGCTTGGTATGCAATTCCCACGACTTTGGCTGGAATGGTTGATGCTTCGGTAGGTGGCAAAACTGGAATTAATACTCAAGCCGGAAAGAACCTCGTAGGTTCCTTCTATTCACCCACGTCGGTCTTCATCGATACAGCGTGGTTGGCGACTTTAAGCGATCGAGATTTCTCTGCAGGTTTGGCCGAGGTGATCAAGACCGGCTTTATTCGTGACACCTCGATTCTCGACGATCTCGAACTCGCGGGTGATATTTCGGGTGCACGATTGATCTCAGAAACATTGATTGCAAAGAGCGTCACCGTGAAAGCAGATGTAGTTTCCAGCGATTTCAAAGAGGGAAAACTCCGCGAGATTTTGAATTTTGGCCACACATTGGGTCATGCAATTGAGAAGAGCGCTGGCTATTCACTTCGCCACGGTGAAGCGGTTGCCGTGGGATTGCATTTTGCTTCTCTGCTAAGCGAAGAGCTCTTGCACCTCCAATCCGACTCTACTGAGCGTTTAAAGAATCTACTCGAGAGATTTAGCCTTCCAACCACCGTAACCTCCGGGCAGTACCAATGGGATGAGCTTTATCAATCCATGGCGGGGGATAAAAAGAGTCGCGATGGACGTATCCGTTTTATTGGCCTTCGTGCTCCAGGGGAGCCTGATTGGATTGAAACTGCAAGCGCCGACCAGTTGTTAAAGAGTTATGAGAGGATTGTTAAATGAGCAATGGGGTAAAAGTTCTCGTTCTTAACGGTCCCAATCTGGATCGCCTCGATCTTCGCGATTCATCGATCTACGGAACGATGAATTTTGCCGAACTTAAGGCGTTCATAGAGTCATCTGCGACCACCATCAATCTTGAAGCAGAGGTTCGCCAGAGCAATTCCGAGGTCGAAATCATTACCTGGCTTCACGAGGCAGCGGACGCCGCATTGCCAGTGATTTTCAACCCAGCAGCATTTACCCACTACTCCTATGCAATTCGTGATGCGGCTGCAATGCTGAAAGCCCCACTCATCGAAGTTCATCTCAGCAACCCTTTGGCCCGTGAGGAATTTAGACACACTTCGGTGATTTCTGGTGTGGCGCACGGCACGATCGCTGGTTTTGGGCCTGATTCTTACCGCCTGGCTCTCTTGGCGATGAAAGAGTTGATCTAACCTTCAGGTATTCTGCCCCAATGGCTACTACAAATGACCTTAAGAACGGCATGACCCTCGAGATCGAGGGCAAGCTTTGGACAGTCGTCGAATTTCAGCATGTGAAGCCGGGCAAAGGCCCAGCATTCGTGCGTACCAAGCTCAAGTTGGTTCCTGGCGGCAAAGTTGTCGAAAAGACCTTCAACGCTGGAGTAAAAGTTGATATCGCTCAGCTTGAAAAGCGGGATATGCAATTCCTCTATCGCGATGGCGACGGATTCATCTTCATGGATACCCAGAATTATGACCAGATCACCATTAGCCCAGAGGTCGTTGGAGACGCTGCTGACTACATGCTGGAGAATGTTGAAGCCGTTGTTGCGGTCCACGATGGTGATCCGCTCTACATCGAGCTCCCAGCATCCGTTGAATTAACAATTACGTACACCGAACCTGGTTTGCAGGGTGATCGTTCATCAGGTGGCACAAAGCCTGCAACGGTAGAGACCGGTATCCAGATTCAGGTTCCTCTATTCATTAAGCAGGACGAGAAGGTTCTGGTTGACACTCGAACAGGTGCATACCTGGGTCGCGCCAATTCCTAAGTCTGGAGTTGCGCTATGAGTGCCAGACGTAAGGCTAGAAAACGGGCGCTCGACCTGCTCTTCGAGTCAGAGATGCGTGGAGTTCTCGCCACAGAGTTGCTGGTTTCGCGTCCGAGCGATGAACTCTCGCAAGGGGAATACGTATCTGAACTCGTCAAAGGCGTCAGTGAGCACCGAGAGAAGATCGATGAATTAATCCATACCTATGCCGAAGGCTGGGATATGGATCGGATGCCGGTGATCGACCGAAATCTTCTACGCATCGCGCTTTACGAGATTCTCTGGAACCCGGCTGTGGATGACAAGGTTGCGGTCTCTGAGGCAGTTGAAATTGCCCAAGAGCTCTCTACCAAAGACTCAGCGGCTTATCTCAATGGCATATTGGGTCGGGTGATTCTTCTCAAGTCGGTTATCTCTCTGGGTTAACCAGGCTGGTATCCTTCTGGCTATAACGGGGAGCCCCGTTGATCCTTTAACTGACGTCCTGTGAGGCGGCAAAGGAGTTCGAATGAGTATTGTGCTGGAACAGAGCGAGATAGATCGATCGCTCAAACGTATTGCTCATGAAATTATTGAGCGAAATCATGGACTTGAGTCCGTCATTCTCTTGGGTATCCCAACTCGTGGAGTCACTTTGGCCTCACGCATTGGTGCATTCTTAGCCTCAATCGATCGCGAAGTTCCGGTCGGAACTTTAGATATCACCATGTTCCGCGACGACCTGCGACTACGTCCGCCACGTCCATTAGTTGCCACATCCATCCCTTCAGAGGGGCTCGAGGGAAAAGATGTTGTTCTTGTCGATGATGTTCTCTTCTCTGGAAGAACCATCCGAGCCGCATTAGATGCAATAGGTGAACTTGGTAGACCTAAGACTGTCCAACTCGCAGTACTTATTGATCGTGGACATCGCGAACTTCCCATACGTGCAGATTTCGTCGGCAAGAACATTCCCACGAATTCAAAAGAGAACGTCAGGGTGCAACTCCGTGAGATCGATGGGATTGATCAAGTGGAGGTGGGGCTCTAATGCGCGCCAAGCACCTACTTTCAATCCAAGACCTGACTCCGGCGGAGATTCTGGAAATTCTTGATACCGCTCGTGAGTTAGAACGTATTACTGAAGGTTCAATGAAGAAACTTCCAACTCTGCGTGGTCGCACAGTCGTAAATCTCTTCTTCGAGGATTCCACGCGTACCCGATTGAGTTTCGAAGCTGCGGCAAAGCGTCTCTCGGCTGACGTCATTAACTTTTCGGCAAAAGGCTCGAGCGTGAGTAAAGGGGAATCCCTCAAGGACACGGCGCAAACCCTTGAAGCAATGGGCGCAGAGTTAGTCATCGTTCGACACCACTCTTCTGGCGCCGCTAAAAGGCTTGCTGAATCCGGTTGGATCAAATCCCATGTGGTTAATGCCGGGGATGGAACCCACGAACATCCAACGCAGGCGCTGCTTGATGCTTATACGATCCGTAAACATTTTCCTCAGAATGAACGGGATTTCTCTGGGCTAAGAATCGGTATCGTCGGGGACATTCTTCACTCACGAGTTGCTCGAAGTAATGCGTTACTTCTCACTGCGCTTGGTGCCCAGGTAGTTCTGATCGCACCGCCGACTTTGCTTCCTGTCGGAGTTGAAAGTTGGCCAGTAGAGATTTCTTATAACTTAGATTCAGAAATTGGAAAGTTAGATGCAATCATGATGCTACGCGTTCAAAGCGAACGCATGAGCGATGCATTCTTCCCATCTGAGCGCGAATACGCCCGCGACTTTGGTCTTGGTACCCAGCGTTTAAAGAAGTTGAAATACGACGCCATCATCATGCATCCAGGACCTATGAATCGTGGCCTTGAAATTTCAGCAGCAAGTGCCGATTCAAAGCAATCAGTAATTTTGGAGCAAGTTGCTAATGGAGTGATTGTTCGCATGGCGGTTTTGTACTTGTTAATGGGTGGAACATCTGTCCCAACTGAAGGAGTTTTGGTATGAGTAGCCACGGTTTATTAGTGAAGAATGTCGTTGATGCTTCAGGTCAGCTCATTGAGATTGAAGTGACCGGTGAAGTTATAACCCAAATGTCAGCGAGCGTTCAGAGTGATTTTCCGATCTTCGATGGTCAAGGATTGCTCGTTCTGCCCGGTCTAGTTGACCTTCATACCCACCTTCGCGAACCGGGCAAGGAAGATTCTGAAACCGTCCTTTCTGGTAGTCAGGCTGCCGCAAGAGGCGGCTATACCGCGGTTAGCGCCATGGCGAATACATTTCCCGTTGCCGATACTGCGGGAGTTGTAGAGCAAGTTGCACGACTTGGTAAAGAGGCTGGACTCTGCGATGTATTTCCCATCGGAGCGGTAACAGTTGGCTTAGAGGGAGAGCAGTTGGCTGAACTCTCTGCGATGGCTCAATCAGCGGCAGCGGTTCGAATCTTTAGTGATGACGGAAAATGTGTCAGCGATCCGCTCCTGATGCGCAGAGCCTTGGAGTATGTGAAGAGTTTTGGGGGAGTGATTGCCCAACATGCCCAAGATCCCTCGCTCACCGCCGGCGCCCAGATGAATGAAGGCGCTATTTCTAGCAAGTTAGGGCTTAAAGGATGGCCATCGGTCGCCGAGGAATCCATTATCGCCCGCGATATTTTGATGGCTCACTATGTTCAAAGTCGCTTACATATCTGCCATCTCACAACCAAAGGTGGGGTTGAATTAGTTCGTTGGGCAAAGAGTCAGGGGATTAAGGTGAGTGCTGAAGTGACGCCGCACCACCTCTTGTTGACCGATGATCTCGCTTCTTCTTACGATCCCGTGTACAAGGTAAATCCTCCTCTGCGAACTCAAGAGGATGTTCTAGCGCTTCGCGCAGGCTTGGCCGATGGAACAATCGATGTCGTCGCGACAGATCATGCTCCACACCCTTCAGAGGATAAAGATTGCGAATGGAGCGCAGCTGCCTTTGGAATGATTGGTCTTGAAACCGCGCTCTCAGTAGTTGTAACCACCATGATCGATACCGGTCTGATGGATTGGCAAACTCTGGTCAAAAGGATGTCGACAGCTCCCGCGGAAATTGGTGGATACGCTGGACATGGAGAACTCGCGGTCTCACGCCAGGCCAACTTTATTTTGGTTGATCCAAAACAAAAATGGACAGTGGATCGTGAAGCGATGCTCTCTCGAAGCTCAAATACTCCGTTCCATGGTCAGACTCTTACCGGATCAGTCGTCCATACATTCTTTAAAGGTGTTCAAGTCATTCGTAACGGGAAATTAACGGGGATGAAGCATGAGTAAGGCCTATTTAGTCTTGGATGATGGCGCAATTTTCGAAGGTGAAAGTTGGGCGGCAACCGGTGAAACCTTTGGCGAAGCGGTATTCCAAACCGGAATGACTGGGTATCAAGAAACACTGACAGACCCGTCGTATCACAAGCAAGTTGTCATCATGACCGCGCCACACATTGGCAACACTGGGATGAATCACTTCGATATGGAATCCTCAAAGATTTGGGTTTCTGGTTTTGTTGTCCGCAATCCTTCTCCACGAGTGAGCAACTGGCGTTCGGAATCTACTTTGGAAGATTCGTTGATCAAAGCCGGAGTTGTTGGAATATCGGGCGTTGATACTCGTGCAATTACTCGCCATTTGCGAGATCGAGGCGCGATGCGGGTAGGAATCTTTTCAGATACATCTCTATCCCGAGATGAGATGGTTATCAAAGTTCGTGCGACATCACAGATGGCTGGTGCATTCCTCGCCAATGAAGTAACGACTGCCGAGAAGTATGTTGTTGCACCACTTGATGGTCAACCAGTTAAATACAAAGTTGCCGCAATTGATTTGGGTATTAAGAACGCTACTCCAAAATCTATGTCGGAGCGCGGGATGGAAGTTACGGTCTATCCACTTGGAACCTCAGCGGCCGAGATTAAAGCAGATAACCCGGATGGATTATTTATCTCCAATGGACCCGGAGACCCAGCAACCATGACGCAGGTTGTTGAACTGGTTAGAGAATTTCTCTTGGATGAGATTCCTGTTTTCGGAATCTGTTTCGGTCATCAAATTTTAGGACGAGCGCTTGGTTTCGATACATACAAGCTCCCGTTTGGTCACCGAGGAATCAACCAACCAGTCAAGAATATTAGAACTGGAAAAGTTGAGATCACTTCACATAATCACGGCTTCGCGGTAGAAGCCCCGCGCGACACCAATTTCAGAACTGTTTACGGCGCTGGATTTGTGAGCCATATCTGTCTTAATGATGGTGTTGTTGAAGGTTTGGAACTTCTAGAGCGACCCGCTTTTAGTGTTCAGTACCACCCAGAATCAGCTGCGGGACCGCACGATGCAGCCTACCTATTCGATCACTTTGCCGAGATGATGTCGAAGTCACCCGCCGCCGGAGGAACAAATGCCTAGAGATAATTCCATCGAGAGCGTTCTTGTCATTGGCTCTGGCCCGATCGTTATTGGCCAAGCATGCGAATTCGACTACTCCGGTGTCCAGGCATGCCGTGTCCTTCGCGAAGAGGGAATTCGGGTAATTCTCATCAACTCTAATCCGGCGACGATCATGACAGATCCAGAGTTTGCTGACGCAACCTATATCGAACCCATCACTCCAGAATTTATTGAAAAAATTATGGAGATTGAAAAACCTTCTGCGGTTCTTGCAACTCTTGGAGGGCAAACTGCCCTCAACGCCGCCATGGCGCTTCACGCCCGCGGTTCCTTTGAAAAATATGGGGTAAAACTCATCGGAGCTAATGTCGATGCCATTAAACGTGGAGAAGACCGTGAAATCTTTAAAACCATCGTTGCAAAGGTCGGTGGAGAGTCTGCAAAGTCTCGTATCTGCCATTCAATGTCTGAATGTCTAGCAGCGGCTCTGGAATTGAATTATCCGGTTGTCGTGCGCCCTTCATTCACCATGGGCGGTCTGGGCTCAGGTATTGCTTTTAATCAAGCCGAGTTAGAACTCATTGCAGGCGCAGGATTGCGTCATAGCCCGACCAATGAAGTTTTGCTTGAAGAATCCATCCTTGGTTGGAAAGAGTATGAACTCGAGGTAATGCGCGATAACCGTGACAATGTGGTCATCGTCTGCAGTATCGAAAATGTTGATCCGATGGGTGTTCATACCGGCGATTCGATTACCGTGGCACCGGCTCTCACCTTGACGGATGTTGAGTATCAGAAACTTCGGGATCTTTCGATCGAAATTATTCGAGAAGTTGGTGTTGATACCGGAGGATGCAATATTCAATTCGCCGTTAATCCAACAGATGGACGAATCATCGTCATTGAAATGAACCCTCGCGTCTCACGCTCATCTGCCTTAGCATCAAAAGCGACGGGTTTTCCTATCGCCAAAATTGCTACGAAATTAGCGATCGGGTACACGCTGGATGAGATCGAAAATGATGTCACGAAGAGCACCCCGGCTTCATTCGAACCAACCCTTGATTACATCGTAGTTAAAGTACCGCGCTTTGCCTTTGAAAAATTTGCAGAAGCTGATCCACGTCTTACGACCACAATGAAATCGGTCGGAGAAGCAATGGCGATGGGACGCTCATTCACGGAGGCGCTGCAGAAGGCCTTGCGTTCTTTGGAGAAGAAGGGCAGCACATTCTCTTGGGTGAAAGAGGGGGAATCTCTGCAAGACCTCTTGTCCAAGATCGGTGTCCCCACTGAATGGCGCCTTCAGCAAGTACAACGCTCTCTCTGGCTTGGAGCTTCTGTTGAGGAAGTTCACGCCATCACCAAGATAGATCCATGGTTCCTCTCCCAGATAGCAGCAATTAACGATCTGGCTAACCAGATTTCTGCTGCGCCATCCTTGGATGGTGATCTCCTACGCCTTGCGAAGAAGAATGGATTTTCAGATTCTCAAATCGCTGTGTTAAGAGGTGTTAGCGAGTTAGAGGTGAGGAACTCGCGTCAGAGCGGTCACATTCATCCGGTGTACAAGATGGTGGATACCTGCGCTGCGGAATTTGAATCCAATACGCCGTACTACTACTCGTCCTATGACTTGGAATCTGAAGTTCTGCCCCGCACAAAGCCTGCAGTGATCATTCTCGGTAGTGGTC
>Ga0007870_1000526_pt1 | contig 11873 bp, 4 predicted proteins | sample CryBogCBH04Jul08_FD_71207 | JGI IMG/M metagenome (GOLD analysis project Ga0007870, IMG submission 71207) | Freshwater microbial communities from Crystal Bog, Wisconsin, USA - CBH04Jul08 | ecosystem: Environmental > Aquatic > Freshwater > Lake | place: Crystal Bog, Wisconsin, USA | collected...
CTGCTAATCAATTGGCGGGTATTGGTACTCAGAATCTTGCCGCACAACAGAACATCCTTGGTACACAGAATCAATTGGGTGCGCAGCAGCAGACAAACCAACAAAACATCATCAACCAAGCAATGCAGAATTATGGTACTGCACAGCAATACCCCATGCAACAGTTGATGAACTTGAAGAGCTTGGCTTTGGGTATACCTATGACGGATACTACAACTACTCAAGCTCAAGCTGCGCCTAGTGGTGCATCTACATTAGCAGGTCTTGGTACAATGGGTATTGCAGGATTGGGTATGTACAACGCTATGAATCCTACTAAATCAGCGGGGACTCCATAATGATCGGCGATCTCCTTAGTAACTTATCACGTGCCAACAAGCTTGGCATTTCTGACATTCAGCGTGCTGTACAGGACGGGACTTTACCCGCATATGTAGGGGTACCTCTACTCCAGCAAAAGATGCAACAGCGTCAGCAGGCGGCGGCATTGTTATCAGGGCAACAAATACAGAATCAACCGCCCATTGGTCAGCAGATCATGAACCAAGCAAGTCAAATGATCCATGGTGGTGCACCACAACAGCCACCTATGCCACAACCTCAAGAAGCCGCACCACAAGGGATCGACGCAGCACAAAGTAATCTACCTGCTCAAGGATATGCGCCCGGGGGGATTGTTGCATTTGCTGATGGTGGGGACGCAGAGGATGATTTTGATGCGGAATCGGCTCAATATAAAGATCCGGGTGAGTTATCTACCGAAGAAAAAACATTGCTAGCGCAGTATCAATCTCCTAGTTCAATGCCTACACGTAAAGATTATTCTTATAGTGATGAAGCAGATTTAGGATTACCCGGTGTCACTACGAATTATGGAAGCCCTTCAGCAAGCAGTGCAGGAATCGCCGCAGTAGCGCCTAAGCAGTCTATGTTTCAAAAGGCTATGAGTTTTATTATACCCCACGAAGGTAAGTATTCTGATAATCCAGCAGATCGGGGTGGACCCACTAATTACGGTATTTCTAAAGTTGCTTTAGAAGATTATCTAGGCCGCAAAGTATCTGATGCTGACGTAAAAAACATGTCAAGAGATACTGCGATGCAGATATATAAGAAGAAATATTGGGATGCTATTGGGGCGGATAGATTAGATCCTCATGCAGCTATTGTCGCTTTTGACACAGCAGTTCAGCATGGAGTTGGATACGCTAAGAACTTATTAGGTGCTACAGGTGGTGACCCTAATGCGATGATTGCTGCACGAGGCGATAAATATAAAGGAATTGTAGCTAATGATCCTAGCCAAAGTGTGTTTGCTCGTGGTTGGGGTAATCGTCTTGCTGACCTTAGTAGCTTTAATCGCAGCTTTGCGGGTGGTGGTATTGTTGCTTTAGCAGATGGGGGGGATATTGATTATGGTGCTTTATATGCACCTGAAATTGAACAAGCGCTTCCCGCTGCGCAACAGAAAAAAGCTGCCATGCAGCAAGCAGTTAATCAAGCACAAGCAACTGCCGCACAAATGGATCGTTCACAGCTTCGTACCCCCAGTTCAGCTGTAAGTACTTCAAGAATACCTAGTTTTGTTCCCGTATCTCCAGCAGAAACTGCTCGTATGAATGAATTTGAAGAAGGTCCTTCAGATAGTTTGTATAAAGGGTATGGGGAATATACTGGGTTTAACCCAACAGGCAAATTTGGTATGCCTACAAGTATTCCTGACGCTACTACAGCCCCTGCTAAACCAGAAGAGTCTACGTACAAACCTCCAGAAACCGCTGGTGATGATCAACTTAAAAAATTTAACGAATGGATAGATTCCCAAAAAGAATCACTTACAGAGCAGAAAAAATTAAGTCCTTGGCTCGCATTGCTAGGGGCGGGTGCGGGTATGATGGGGCGTTCTAATTTTGCAGCGCCTAATATTGGTGCGGGTGTTACGCAAGGTCTTGGTTTATATGGCAACTTAATGGGCCAAGAAAATAAACAAGAAGCTGGTATTGCTGGGGCACTTTCAACCGCTGCCCGTGCACAGTTACTAAATGAATCCCGCCTAGATCGTATCAATGAAATGGCCGCTTACCATAAAGCACTTGCGCAAGATAGAGCAGATAATATGACTTTACGCAATAATGCCGCTTTAGCAAAAATACAAGCAGATAAAGAAATTCATGCTAACGCACTTGCGCAAGCGCATGAGTTAAAACTAAAAGATTATGAAAATAAAATGGCGGATTCACAAACTCGTCAGGCTGAAGTAACAAGAAAAGCTACTGATGATTGGAATAACACAATAGAACCCAACGTTTTAAAAACACTTAACCTTCCAAAAGATAGAAGTACTTGGACTCCTGATCAACAAAGAAGCCATCAATTCCAAAAAGACGCGTATTATTCTAGCTTATTACCTTGGTGGCCTAAACCCACTGCACCAGATAGCAGAACAAAATGATCATAGATCTTCCTAAAATAGGGCCTGTGTCCTTTGACGACTCTATGTCTGATGAGGAATTTCATAAAGAACTTAATCGCTTAGCGGATAAGTATGACTTTGATATTCCGGGACCTGATAAACATGGCATTCTTACCGCGTTTAAATCTGGTTTTAATGGGTGGTACGGTGCGGCAGAAAAAGGTGTTGGGCATGCGTTTAATATTCCCGGATTAGAAAAAGCGGGTGAAAGAGATATCCTTGCCGCCGAGCAGCAGTACGAAGCCCCTACTGCAAAACAACAAAGCCGTGCTTGGGAAAAAGGGTTATTTACAGGCGCAGGATCCGCAGTAGAAGGCGCATTAGGTCCTGTAGCGCAGGGTTTTGGTCGATATGCAGTTCCTACTATAGCGGGTGGTGCAGCATCATTTTTAGGGCCTGAAGCTGGAATTGCCGCATTTGCTGCAACAGATTACCCCGCCAATTTTGGTGAAAACGTAAGACAGCAACAACAAGTAAACCCCAATAAACCAGTAGATGAATTATCTGCTCATGCCGCTGCGTTAGGGCAAACTGCGCTTGATAGATTTGGTTTACCCGGCACAAGCTTATTACCCCCATCAGTAAAAAATGCATTTGGTGCATCGGTAAAGGATGTTGCAAAAGATGTCGCTTCTGGGGCTATCACACATGAAGCAGGGTTAGCAAAATTAAACGGCGCATTTGGCCCTTACTTTAGAAATATTGCTTCTAATTATGCTGGCCTTGTTACTATGGGCGTGGGCGATGAAGCCTTACGTAGAGCACAAGCTGGGCAAGACTTTATGGGTCCAGAAGCAATGGAATCGTATAAAGCGCAGCTTGCAGGGGCTACAGTACCGGCTGCTATTTTTGGTGGGTTCGGTGGGCTTAGAGAGGCGGGTGCAAATAAAACAGCATTAGATATTGCTAAACGCCAACGTACGGAAGCAATTGAATTAGCTAAACAACAACGCAAAAATTTTGAAGACGATTTAGCTGCACGACAGCAGCAGTATGGGGATATTTTTGGAGAACCTACTGCATCAAGGGGGCCGCAGCCTACTGTAGAACCAGAACCTCAACCAGAGACTCCATTTAAATCCCCGGGGCAGTCAAGTTTTGATTTTGGTAATACCGACATGTTTGGGTACCCAGAACCTCATGGGCCAATGGTTCCAGAAACAATGCCGAATATATCTCCGTCTCCAATTACCCGTTCCAAAGGGCAAATGGGGTTATTTGATGCGCTATCAAAAGAACAAGAGCTTGCATCACGTCAACAAGCATATGGCAATTTGTTTGGTGATCCTACGCTTACTAAGCTTAGACAAGGGGAAATGCCTACAGCGCAAGAACCACAAGCTCCTATTGCACCACCCACTACACCGGGGCAATTAAATTTACCGCTTCATGATTATGAAGTTACTCCCGCAGGTGTAGTACGTACAGAAGCACAACGTATACAAGCAGAGCAAGAAGCACGTAAAAGATTATTCCCCCTAGTGCCTGAAGCACAAGGTTCGTTGTTTCCCGAAATTGCTGCAATAAAAGGTAAGTTACCTGAAACTCCAGAAGCGCCACCTGCACCAATACCTAGTACTGTATTAACAGCAGATGCGCTTGCAGCAACGGGGTTAAAAAAACAATCACCGTTATTTAAACAGTTATTAGATAAAGATTTTACCAACCCAGAGCATGTCCAAGATGTTGCAAACGTGCTAGCTAAAGTTCGAGAGAACGAAAATATATCCCCTTCTACTAAACAAGCTGTGCAAGAATTAGCTGGACGGTTGTTTAACGAAGCAGCTAAACAACAAGAAATGTTTGGGCCTAGAGGCGGTATTAAAAAGGAAGCCGATTATGGAGCACTACGAAATGCACCTGACACTGTATCAAATCGAAAAAGCGTTCCAGTTTATAGCGAGCCCGAATCACGCGGAATTACCGAAGGAACTGCAGCACCTGAGACAAGAAGAGTGGGCGCAACTACAGAATCTGTTAGTAAGCCTAGAGCAAGAAAAACAGATGAACGTACTACATTAGAAAAACCTGCTACTACTGTAGAACCTAAATCGTTTGAAGAAAAGCTAGATGATTTAACAAAACAAGTATTCCCAGATAAACCTAAAGAAGAAGCTGCCCCTACCGCTACTACCCCAGAAGCAGTAAAAGCTTGGGCTAAAAATAAACCTGAAGGCGCGGCAGCGTTTTCTAAATTATCCCCGCGCCTACAAGAACTGTGGAAAGGACTGCATGAGCAAGGCGCAGATTTAAAAGCTTTTGGGGAACTTGTGCATGAACAACATCAAAAAGAAAATGAGATCGGGTTCTTAAAAAATGACAAGCGTCAACCCGGTACAGGTAAAGTAGAAAAAGAATTAGCGCAAAAAATGGTAGAAAGCCTTGATAAGAAGTTTCCCGGGCTAAATGTGCATTACGTGCATTCTATTGATGAGCTACCTCTAAAGGTGCAAGATTGGTTAAAAGAAAATAAAGCTGAAGGCACACGGGGCTTTATAACTCCCGATAATAAAGATGCAGTTATTATTGGCAATAACCATGATTCTGTTGCGGAAGTCAAAGCTACAGTATTTCATGAAGCATTAGGCCATTACGGGTTGCATAAAGCATTACGGGAAAATTTAGATACGACTCTGCAAAAAATTTATGATACTAACAAAAATATTAAAGACGCCACAGACAAGTGGATAGAAAAAAATAACGACTATAGAGGGCGCCCTGATGAAATAATACGGGCAGTGGATGAAGTTATTGCAGAGCGATCTGAATCCGGCCCTAAAAATCAATCATGGTATCAACAAATTAAAAATGTATTCCGTAACTTATTACGGCGTATGAACTTGCTTAAAGAATATTCTGATAGTGATGTAGATGCACTTATTGCCGATGCGCATAAACAAGCGCAAGCCGCTGGTGGGGCTAATATAGAAACACCCACAATGCGTAAAAACGGTGAAAATCAACACCCGATGGATAACATCACATCTAATGATCCTAGCCGAATTCAGACCGGGTTTAGACAAGTAGGTGAAACCTTAAACAAACTGCCGGGAATGGATAGTAAAGCAGCAAATAGTGTTAAGAACTGGGTGTCTAATATCCAGAATGATGGGGTGCGCCGTGCAGTATTGATGACGCAGCGTTTAGAAGCAATTGCGGAAATGTTTCCAGAGCTTCCTCAGATTAAACGCATTGCAGATTTAATGGCACGTAAACAAGGTAATACAGATAAGTTTATTACCGAAGCTGAGAACATTTATAAGCGCGCGCTTAAAGCAGCTAAAGCGAACCCAGAAGCACAGAAACGGTTAGATAAATTTGCACAGGACGCACGTTTTGCTGGTGTCGATGTTCTTAATCCCAAAGAAACCTCAGATGAGTGGCATGCACGTACTTCAAAAGACGAAGACGCGGGTACTTATCGACAGTATTCAAAGGCTTACGATGAACTTAAACAGCGTTTTGAAAATAAGAGCATAACTCCCGCAGAGATGCAGCAAACGTATAAAGACCTTCGCGGCTATTACGAAAAGATGATGGACGAGTATGAGAAGGTTTTGTTTGGTGATGAGAATGACCCCGGTGCAACAGGCGTATTGATGGGTTCGACAAAAGCCAAACTTAAATCTGAGTTTGAAGCAAAACGTATGCGGGTCAAAGGGTATATACCGTTAATGCGATTTGGTGATTGGGTAGCTGAATATGCGGATCCTGAAACGGGCGCGCGTGCAGTTTCTCAGTTTGAATCTTTTAGAGAACGTGAACAATTTGTTAAACAATTAGGACAGAAAGACGTTCAGTTATATAAACGTATTGAAGATATTAGCTATAGATCTGGCGATATCCCCCCGGATTCTTTTATCGGTAAAGTAATTACCGACATGAAACAGCAAAATGCGCCGGACCATCTAATTGATTCTATATATCAAAGTTACTTATTACAATTTCCCGCACAGTCAATTGCAAAAAGATTTATGCGTGCTGAAAACGTACGTGGTGTAGATCCGCTTAAACAAGGTACATTACTTTTACAAGGTTTTAGTAATACCGCACCTCAATGGGCACGCAAGTTATCTAACGGTAAATATAACAGCGCGATTGCATTAGCCCATGATGAACTACATACGTTTGGTAAAAGCGCTGCTGCTACACCTGCACAGGCTACTGTAGCATCACATGTTAATAATCAGGCAAAACTTCAGTTTGATCCAGCTTTTGCTCCTTGGGTGCATAACGCGACTGCGTTGAGCGGATTTGAATATATTGGGGGTAACGTCTCTTCCGCGGTAGTACATTTAACCCACGTTCCTATGGTGGTATACCCCATGCTTGGTGCACGGCATGGATTTGATAGAGCAGGCGTTGCGTTAGTTGATGCGTTTAAAGCTGTAAATAAGGGTATTGAAAACAATTCGCGTTACGCTACGTTGTATAAAGAACTACAAGATACAGCCCAAATTGACCATTCTACTTATCGGGAAATTATCCAAAATCGTAATGCTTCGCTAGATAATATGAGCGGGGTTAAAGGAAGAATTGCTAAAGCATTAGCGTATCCGTTTACGATTTCAGAAAAATACACCCGTCGTGTTACAGCCGTTGCCGCATATGAGCTTGCACTAAAAGACGGTATGAAACCCGAAGAGGCTGCTCGATACGCAACAGATCAAGTTATTAAGGCCCATACATCAGGTATTGCGGGAACTGCCCCAAGTATGATGCAGCATCCATTAGGTCGGATATTCTTTACATTTAAACAGTTTGTATGGAATACGTCTTCTATGTTTGCCCGTTCGTTTCATCAAGCAATTAGTAGTGATAAAAACAATATGATCCCGTTAGACGAACTTGGGGGTAGATCTGTAAAACAAGTAGCCCAACGACAGATGCTTGGTATGTTAGCAATGGCTACAGGGTTTGCGGGGATGAAGGGATTACCATTCTATGGGGCTGCAGAAACAACCGCAAATATGGTTAATGCTTTGTTTGGTGATGATGAGCCATACGATTTTAACGAAAGCATGAAAGAGTTTTTTGGTGAAACTGCTTATAAAGGATTGCCTAATCAATTATTAAATATTGATATTGCAAACCGCGTGGCATACGGACAAGATTTGTTATTCCGAGATGACCCCAGAATGATTTCTCAAGATGGCTATGTATTGTGGGCTATGAAGAATCTTATGGGCCCTTCAGGTTCTTATGCGGCTAACGTAGAGCAATCAATCAAACACTTTAATGATGGGCATCCAGACCGCGCTATTGAAGGAATGCTACCTAACTTTATAAAGAACCCAATGAAGGGTATCCGGTACGTTACCGAAGGGGCTACTACAATCAAAGGCGATCCTATTCAAGAGGATGTAAGCGCCTATAATGCGCTTATGCAAGCGGCTGGCTTTGCACCTGCGGATTTATCGAGTAAACAAGAAACTGCTGCAGCGGTAAACTTGTATCAACAAAAGGTTAAAACCCAACGGCACAATATCCAGAATCTATACGTGTTGGGGATGACTACAGGGAATGATGATCTTGTGCAAAAAGCTATAGATCAGAGCGAAGTATTTAACGATGCGCACCCTGATTGGCGTATTAAACGGGATCAATTAAATAAAGCTGTTCTTGATCATAGAAAGGCTATGCGGGATTCTGTAGACGGTATACGGTTTAATCCTAAGCTTTCTAAAGAAGTTAAAGAAAAGTTTGACCTAGAATAAAAAAATACCCCCGAGAGTGTCGGGGGCTAAGGTCTTTGAGGAGATACTACACATGGAGAATGTGTATTAACATTGTACTACAAGGTTCTCCAAAAGCGAAGACCTAATTTTCCACCCTCGATCTGGTTCCGGCTTTGTAATTTCCACCCCCGGTTTTGGGCTATTTCCATTACTTGTTTATCGAGTAGTGATAAATTAACCGCGGGTACAAAAAAGGACATGCCTATTTCAAGCACGTCCCAGTTCACAGTAATAACTACCCCATCAGGACATATCTGCCCCTGCCTCATGACCTTCCTGCGTGGCCCTGTGTTCGGCTTCTGCCTTAAACTGATCTTCGAGTTCATTATTCATAAAGTCCTTGCAGATAATTGAAAGAACCCTAGCTGGGGGTAGATTCATCTTGGTACCTTTAGCCATACGTTTAAGCTCTATCTTGGCTTTAGTACGCCCCTGCTTTAAGGCATCAATCAAACCTTCATAGTTAATCTGACGCTTGACACACCAAGCTTTTAGTTGTGGTGTATAGAAGAACATCATCTTTTCGTCATGCTCGTACCGTATTACATATTGAAACTTCGGGGATGCATCAGGGATAACTAAATGATCTAACCCATCTTTTGTACGCCCATCATCGGTGCTTCTAATCAACAATACGTTGTTCCAGTTTTCTGCGATGTATTGCACTAGAGTCGATTCCGCATCAACATCAAGCTCTTCGGTATTTTCCTTAACTGATGTCATTAACTTAACAACCCATTCGGTAACAGGCTTAATCGCATATTCAATCAATCCCGCTCTTTTAGCAAAGTATAACCCTGCCATAGCTGAAGCCACCGCTGCGGAGTGAAATCGGTCTGCTGATGTAAAGCCACACTTTGCATCCATCTTTTGCTGAATCTCTTTAAACATCGCCCTAACTTCATCGATGTTAGTAATAATATATTGTAAAAACACAATACCCGCATGGCCGTAGTTATTCATAATCACAGCACTTAGCTCATCAGTATCTTTCTTCTCTAGCCCCGGTACTGCAAATGCCCGAATATCAATTACCCGCATTGCTTCTCCCTGTGGCAACATCTTAACCGTACTCATCTTCTCTAGTAGGGATGAGTTTCCGTTGCTGATAGCTAATAGATTACCCGGCTCACCTCGATGACGTTCTTGGTTAGATGATGAAGTCATACGATTCTTTTGTTCCGCGGAAGACATATCGTACACAAAGTTACTGCACTCCATGCCCGAAGCATTCGTAAACTCATCCATAGCAAACGGAATATTGTTAAGAACCTCCACACGATTCATCTTAGAATTTTTTGTATCTACCCCTTTAGTTATAAGCTTAGCGGGACTACCCCAAACGCTCATACCGGCTTTCATAGAAGTTGACTTACCCACCCCAGAGTTTGGGCTATATACGTGGATCGTTACACCGTTAATAGGGGTAAGCTTCATAAACACCGACCCAAATGCGGCTCCAATTACGAACTGGTGCAGTTCCATACCGGGACGATTCCAGAATTGCATTGCCTCTTTCCAATCCTCTAGCGTACCTTTAGGCTCAAATGCCTCAAACAGATCTTTTGTCGCCGAAGATGGCGGGTTATGATCTATACGGTCGGCACGTATTTCTTTATCCCCAAGTACAAACGCCTCAAACTTATCATTTGTCCAACCAAACTGTCTGCGCGCTATGTCAGCTTTTCCTTGATATTGCATAGTATGTACCCACGTTGTCATGTATTGCATTACTTGGTCTATCTTAATCAAAGCCACACCGCGCTTTGACATCTCTTTGCGTAACTCATCCTTGGAAGTCATAGACGTTAGCGGCACAGTAAACTCCCGCACACCGTCTTTAGGCAAATGCAAACGGACAACAATCGACTCCCCTAGCTCTGCATCCATCAATCGTCTAGTCGCGTATATGTCGTTGTGATATACCAAAACTTCTTTGACTGCATCTTCATCGTCGGTATCGGGTTTAGCCTCACGTTTAAATACCCCGCCGTCTTTACCGCGAAAATAAGGTGCTGGATATATAGGGATGACGTAAGTCTGTGTCTTGCCTTGGCTTATATTTTCGGGCGCACTCTCAACGATGTTATCGTCTTCTGTTGCCTCAAGGACTTCACGCCCTAATACGATGGGGGATTTGATTAGATCTTTATGTATGCAGCCTTTACATAAATCGAGCTTATATTCTCTTCCAATTTCAGCAAACTTTTCGCAGGTATACGGGCCCTTAATACGCCGTACTTTGTATTCGGTATCAGCGGGATCATAAGTTGGGTGCCCTACCGATATTTTGTCTATCCAGATATCAGCATCTACACAAAATTTGGCAATAGATAGCCCTGCTCTCCACAGGTCTTCTGGCATTGTGGCTTGCTGTTCATAAATATACTTGAGTTGGGCGCATCCTGCATCTTTATTCGTTTTCATCATAATTTTTTGAAAACGATTGGTATAACTACCTAAGCCCAAAATAGCCTTAGTAACCTCATCCATCTCTGCGCGAGGAACAAATACCTTTGGGGCTGGGGCAGGGTCGCCAATAACATTCTTTAATTCATCAAGTGTGTATGTACGTTGTACAGGGCCGACTATAGATACTATTCGCGAATCTGCATAATTGTAGTTATACGTCCCCGGAACACGTAGCACCCTAGCTGTATCCTGCGTAACTTTAGGGTCAATATAAAATTCGTGCTTATCACATAACCATTTTAATTTTATTGCTAACGGTTCCCATATTTCAGGTGTGATAGGCTCATTTAAAACCCAATAGACATGGATACCCCCGCCCGAACTAACTAACGTTGGTTTAGGCATGCCAATGGCTTTACAAAAAACTTTAAGCGCAGCTAGTCCCTGCTCCTGCGACTCGTATGGTTTTGCTTCGCCGTTCTTGGATACTCCACAATCAATATCTATATAAAACGCTTGCTTCGATTTAACATTATTAGCCTGTCTAGATTTACCGTCTTTAAATGAAGCTACCCCGTAGTATGTGTCGTACCCTTCTTTCGATAAGTTTTGTGCAACTGTAATCGCGTTTTCTATCGTAGTAAGCAACTTTTGTACGGGGGGCTCTTTACTTTTTAATCCTAATATGCAGTAGTATCCCTCGTTGCCAAGGACATGCCGCAAAAACTCTATGTTATCCATCGACCACCCAATATAAGAGGTGGGGTACTAGCAGACACTCCATAAACCACCTAGGAACAACTTTACAGGCTATTTAAAGTCGCCGAGCCGACTCGTCTGCGTTCCCCCAAAAGCTAAATGCTTACTTAGTCGTCCCACTCACCAACTAGATCTTCTAATTTAGGTTCATTAGCTATAGGTGCTTTCTTGGATACGGCTTTCTTGGGTTCTTCAACCGGTACATCTACTTCTTCCTCTTCGTACTTGGGGGCTTCTAGTTTCGGTTTAGTAACCTTTGGGGAAGGGGCAAACTCTTCTTTCAACTCCTCTTTAGTCTGTACACCATCTACTTGGGCTACGGTTAATTCAATAGCTTTCTTAGCATCGTTTGAATCTTTTAGATGCTGAATAAGCTCGTACTCTTCTTCTGTCACTGGTCTCACAGGTTTAAATGTCAACTTGGGGGTAGGACTTGAAGTATCAAAACGCATCTCAGTCACAACGCCAAAGATCGGGAACCCATTGTTAGA
>Ga0007870_1000531_pt1 | contig 11740 bp, 9 predicted proteins | sample CryBogCBH04Jul08_FD_71207 | JGI IMG/M metagenome (GOLD analysis project Ga0007870, IMG submission 71207) | Freshwater microbial communities from Crystal Bog, Wisconsin, USA - CBH04Jul08 | ecosystem: Environmental > Aquatic > Freshwater > Lake | place: Crystal Bog, Wisconsin, USA | collected...
TTTGGCAGCAGGCCCACATGATCTATATGTGCATGAGAGATGATCACACAACGCAGCTTCGCAGGCTCAAACCCCCACCCTTCGTTCAGCATCAGCGTATCTTTGCCCATACCCTGAAACATGCCACAATCCAGCAGTATTTGTTCGTTGGCGTCTATGGTAAGCAGATGTTTTGAGCCAGTCACCGTTCTGGTTGCACCGTGGAAAGCAATTTTCATAAATATTTATTTATTCAAGAACCAATATATTCATTTCACTTAATCATCTTCAGCAATTCCCCGATTTCGCGGGCCTTTTCTTCCTCTTTATTGGTAGTATAACAAAGGATCAATTCTTCCATCATTCTGGCTATTATTTGCATGTTTTGCAGTGGTCGCAAATCAAGGTTTTCAAAGTTAAGACTTAGCTTCTTTAAATATTGGTCCACATCTTCCTGGGTATACAGCAAGCCGGTTGTGGGATCTATGTAAAACAATATTTGAGTAGCGCTCTCAAGACCGGGGAATATGTAATTTTGTATGGTATCTATATAGGCAAAAAGAAACTGCCGGGGAATATCAACAGCAAACACGGGTATATCAAGATATTCGCATAGCGCCAAATACACTACGCCTATAGAATAGCAATTGCCATTTTTTTGGTTGAAGAGTCTGTTCACAAAAAAATGCTCCGGGTTCAGGTGAGATAGTTCATGCCCCTTCACTTTGAAATAGTCCCAGATGATAGTGTGAAAAACCTTTACCTGCTCCAAAGGAGTCATATAATTGTTTATCTCCAGCCAAATAAACCGTTTAAATTGGTCCAGCTTGTCATGAAGATCGGCCATATCAATAGATGGATCGGCATATTTGGCTATCAACGCGGCCCCCACAAACACATCAGGATTTTCGCTTTTAGCCCATGACAGAAACTCTGCCTGCAAGGCTCTGAAATGTACCCTGTGAATCAGGCTGCTTACTCTATGCTGAACTTCCTGATTTGTGGTATTTTCCCACATGTATTCGAGGTGGGGCAAAATTTCTTTTCCATAATCCAGCAGTTTTGTGGTGACTGCTGCAAATACAAATTCATCCGGATCGTCCAGCAACTCCAACAATGCATTTACTTCCCGCTTTGCAATCATACCATTCACTCTGATCGACAATAAATCCAGATATCACTTCTTTTTTGCACCAGCCGCCGGCTTTTTCCCCGGAGCCTGCTTTTTGCCGCCCCCGCTTGGCTTGGTCTCGCCTATTATAGCAAGCGCTTCGGCCAGTGTCATGGCAGATGCAGTGTCCTGCTTTTCTTTAGGAATCTTATAATTTTTCAGACCCTGTTTTATATAAGGCCCATAAGGACCCTTCAATATTTTTATTTTTTCCTTTTCAAATATTTTAATCTCGCTTTCTTCCTTGTTCTTTCTTTTTTCGTGGATCAGCGGTATCACCTCGCTTAGATCTACCGTATGCGGGTCCATATCTTTCTTCAGGGAATAAAACTGACCATCGTGCTGCGCATAAGGGCCAAACCTGCCGATGGCTACGATCACGTCTTTGTCTTCAAAAACACCAATGTTGCGGGGCAGTTTGAACAATTCCATTGCCTCACTTAGGTTGATGGTCTCAATACTCTGATTGGGACGCAGTTTTGCAAAACGGGGTTTTTCGTCTGTTTCCAAGGTAGAAGTTGCGCCTATCTGCACCATTGGCCCAAACCGCCCCAATCTGGCGATAACGGGCTTGCCGGACGCAGGATCAATACCTATTTCCCGCTCGCCCTTCGCTTTGGTGGCGTTCTCCATGGTATGCTCCACCGTATTATGAAAAGGCGAATAAAAATCGCCGATCATTTTATTCCACACTTGTCTGCCTTCTGCAATATGATCGAACTCAGCTTCAATTTTAGCCGTAAAATCATAGTCCATCACCTCCTTAAAGTTTTCCTTCAGGAAGTCGGTCACAACCATCCCAAGATCGGTAGGAAACAATTTCGATTTTTCAGCGCCGTAGTTTTCAGAATGCACCTGACTGCTTACCTGATTGTTTTGTAGCGTAACTACCTGAAAATCACGCTTAAAGCCCTCTTTGTCCTTCTTCTCCACATATTTACGCTGCTGCACCGTGCTGATGGTAGGCGCATAGGTAGACGGGCGACCAATACCCATTTCTTCCAGCTTCTTTACCAGTGATGCTTCTGTGTATCTGGGCAAGGGCTTCGTAAATTTCTCGGTAGCCGTCATTTTTTGCAAATCAAGCTGCTGCCCTGCCGATAGCGGCGGCAATACCCGTTGATCATTTTCTTCACCCTCATCATCGTCTCGACTTTCTGAATATACCTTCATAAAGCCATCAAACCTGATCACTTCGCCGGTGGCAGTGAGCATATCAGGTTGGGTAGAAATATTAATCCTGGCAACAGTGCGTTCCAGTTGTGCATCTGCCATCTGGCAGGCCATAGTGCGTTTCCAGATTAGTTCATACAAGCGGTTGTTATCCGCGTCTCCGGTTTCTGTCACCGTCATATCTGTAGGCCTGATGGCTTCGTGGGCTTCCTGCGCCGACTGGTTGCTGGTTTTGAAAACGCGCCTTTGATGATACTTTTCTCCATACTGCTGCAAAACGGCTTTTCTGGTATCTTCAAGGGATGTTTCCGACAAGTTCACCGAATCCGTACGCATATACGTGATAAACCCGCTTTCATACAGCTTCTGGGCAATGATCATGGTTTTCGAAACGCCATAGCCCAATTTCCGGCTGGCTTCCTGCTGCAAGGTCGATGTAGTGAACGGCGCTGAAGGCGTTTTCTTGCCGGGTTTTACCTGCACATCTTTCACAGAATAGTTTGCCCCAATGCACCCGCGCAGGTATGCTTCAGCGCCGGCCAAATCTTTTATCTTGTCAGCGCCTTCAGCCTTAAATACTACTTTCTTGCCATTAATGTCAGGAGCTATAAAATTGGCTTCAACCTTAAAACTGCCTGCAACTTTAAATTTGGTGATCTCTCTTTCCCGCTCCACAATAAGCCGCACAGCCACGCTCTGCACCCTGCCTGCCGACAAATTCGGACTCAGCTTGCGCCACAAAACCGGAGAAAGCTCAAAACCTACAAGTCTGTCCAGCACCCGCCTTGCCTGCTGGGCATTCACCAGATCCATGTTGACGAATCTGGGATTTTTCACTGCGCCTTGTATGGCCGCTTTGGTTATTTCATGAAAAACAATACGCTTGGTGGTCAGTGGGTTCAGGTCCAGCACTTCGCACAAATGCCAGGAAATGGCTTCACCCTCGCGGTCCTCATCCGTTGCAAGCCATACTTCCGAAGATTTTTTAGAAAGCGACCTTAATTCTTTCACCACCTTCTCTTTATCTTCCGATATGATATATTTAGGAATAAAGCCATTTTTTATATCAATGCCCATGTCTTCTTTTTCAAGATCACGGATATGACCAAAACACGACTTGACCTCAAAATCATCGCCAAGAATTTTTTCAATAGTCTTTGCCTTAGCCGGAGACTCCACAATCAACAGATTCTTTGCCATAGTTACATCAGACTTTTTTAACGATTATTATTGAGCTTGCAGGTGCAATAATAGAGTATTGTTGTCAAAAAGAAAAAATCGGGGTATTATGTGTGTATTAGGTGGGAGTGGGTAAAAATGGACAACTTTGCCATATAAGAAATGAACATTATACATTATCAACCAAACACAAGACAACACATCTTAATGTTCTTTATTTACAATTGGCAATCAATTTTATTTGATTATGGCAGGGTTTTGTCAGAATATATTGCGTTTTCAAAATCTTCATCTCCATCGAAGACCAAACTAAGATCTAAATCGAATTCTTCTGAATCCGGTGCATTTTGTTTAAATATAGTTTTAACTTTATATTCGGCAGCAAGTTCATTGCTTTTTACCCAGAATGAATCTTTATCTCCTAAAAACACCTTAACCAATTCATTATGTTTTCTAGTCTCATCTTTTATAATTTGCTGACTAATTTTTTCTTTGTTATAAAGAATCAGAGCATGAAAATTGACAATGTAATCATCAAAGGATTTTTCATCCAATGCATAGTGGTTTAAAAATAATAAAACCCTGACCAAAGAATCTTTTATTTTCTGCTCAATCTTCGAAATACTGCCATCCTCATATAATTCTAAAGTTGACTTCATTTCAACCATAATGATATACAAACTCCAGCACGAAAATAGCACTATAACACGCTCAACTTTTTTGCAATGCTGTGGCGCCGAAAAAATCGAGTCTTCAATTTCCATATTCAACACAAACGAAATAGGAATAACATCGTTAACCGGAATATTATCTATCCTGACCAATTTCAATTTGCCATCCTCACCCACATTTTTTGTCTCAACTATTTCGAAAGGCAAATCATCTGATGTGAGTCGTTTCAAAAAAAAAGTTGAAACTGCCGCTTTTTGAATGTCAATTCTATTTTTTTTGAAGTGATTTACGGGCATTTTCATTAATATTTTTGTAAACACCATCTTTTAATACATCCGACATGTCTTTCACTTTATCCTCTGCTACCTGAAAATCTTTAAAATACGCCCCGTATTCATTGACATCATATTCCTTAATCGAATCGCCGTTAAAAAAATAAATGCCATAATCCTTATGCAAGATATTTTGCACAGGATACATTTCAAATTCATTTTCGGCAATCAATTTCCCAACATCTGTGCCTGCTTCTTTCAAATAGCTGAGATTAGCGTAATTGTTGATTAAATCAGCAATCAGCGGGCTATGGGTGGTGATCAATACCTTGTTATTTCTATCAGCAAATTTCATCAATATATTCACTAATTTTATTTGGTTCTTAGGATGCAGGTTTTCCTCGGGCTCATCAATGATGAGGAAATTGTTATCTTTTTGCGCCCAATACTGGAAATACAAATACAATGTGGCTAATTGATTTGCAGAGGAAGATGCCATATACATATCCAGTTCTTCACCACTATCTAATTTCAGGTAAAACTCAATCGGCGCTATGCCGGCAGCGCTTTTTATAATAATAGTACCGCCAATGATTTCTTTTAACTCACTCAATAAATCCTGATAAAAATCATTTTCATTTCGATCTAGGTTTAAATTATAAACTGCTTTTATTAATGCATTTACAGGCTTTGTATATGGTGTTTTCGCAAGGCCCTTTATTGAATCAAAATCACCATTATTTCTTAATCTTCTATCAATTAATTCAATTTCATCTTTCGAAACACTATATATATATTTATAATAAGAAGGAAAAAATATCCGTTTTGCTGGAAGAAAAAACACTTTTAAATGACTAGAATTGTTTGTACCAAAGTAAGGAATTATTGTACGAGCAAAATGAGTAGAAATTGCTTCATCAATATATACAAAATCAGGATTTTCTGCTATAGGCCAACCATCTCCTAATTGAATTCCGCCGAGGTTTTTAATATCATTTTTTGTTGACTTTCTGTAATATACCGGTTCTTTAAAGTTTTCAATAGTTGATATAACATCTAATGAGTCGGCGGCCTTCTTTATGATAAGTTTACTATAAATAACAAGGTCTTCCCTGTCACCTTCATAGGGATACCAATATTCAAACGGGGTACTTTTAATTATATCCAGAAGGTCAGTTACTCTTATAGTAAAATTATTTCTTGAAAAATAATCAGGTTGAGTATTGAATAAATCAGGTAGAAATACAGTTATGATTTTTTTATTAAATGTTATTAAATATTTAGATATTATTTCTGATGTAATTGTAAACGAATTATTTATCAACATGTTTTCATCAATACACTCAATTTCACCTAAATACGAATAATCCTGTTCCGAATACAATCCCCACATCAACTGCGACATATAAGTCTTACCCGTATTGTTATACCCTACAAAAACCGTCACCTTTTTGTCCAGGTCTATTTGCCCCTTCTTTATCTTTCCAAAATTCTTTACCTCTATTTTCATATATTTATCAAATTAAAAGTTGCATTTTGCAGCATAAACTGCCTGAAATTAAAAACAAACTGAATAACAAAGATAAAAGCATTTCAGACAAATTATCGCCACAATGTATTAAAATGCAAAACCACCAAAAATAATCGACTTCATAATAGAGATCAACTTTGCATTCCCATATCTATATTTTCCCTAACTTTGCGCGAAAAATAATTTTATGGGTTTAGTTTATGCTGATGTAGAATTGATAAATGGTGCGGATATGGTCGTCGCAGATAAAAATTACATAGAAAAAAGTAAGATCAGAAAAATGACCGTTAATATGCTTGTCGATTCAGGGGCATATATGCTGGCAATAAACGAAAATATTCAACAACAGATGCAGTTCCCAATAATTGAAAAAAGAATTTTTGAATTGGCAGGCGGACAAAATGTTGAATACGAAGTTGTCAGTCTGGTAGAATTGCGTTTTAAAAACAGACGTTGTATTGTGGATGCTGTGTTATTGCCCGGCGATAGCGAACCATTATTGGGCGCTATCCCCATGGAAAACATGGATGTGCTGATAGACCCTAAACAACAGGAATTAATTGTAAACCCAGCCCATCCTTACAAAGTAAAAATGAAAATGAAATAATTCCTACTTTCATCCCACTTCACGGATAGGCCCTCGGTGTGCCATGACTCGTTATCTTCGTTATCTGGTGATAATGTTCTTTGCCATGATATTTGTACGATACCATTGCGGCGCCTTCTATCGCCACAGGGGGCTGTTGTGTCTTAGGCTTATCCTTTTTTGAATATGTATTACTGATCATTTCCTGCTGTTCCGCCTGCTGATCATGAGATGTGCCTGCATGAATTTCGAACCGCACCTTGTTTATATTAGCTATCCGGCGCGCGTTGCCATTTGGAGTTTCTCCCGCATTATAAACGCCTATCGGAAATGGCTGGTGTTCCACCCAAATCGTATCCGGAACGGGCTCCGTGTCATAATCGCTGAACTCTACGATGAAAGTATAGTCCATCCCCCAACGGCCGGCAATCCCCCCACTCCATCCCTGATCCGCGGCTTCAACCGTGCGCACTTTTTGGGCTTTTACCAACTGAACCCCGGACAGCATTAAGAGGACAACCAAAAACTTTTTCATAATTTTATTTAACAATTTACTACAAATATTGTTCCAAAAATCTTCTTTCTATAATTTTGATGCAATATGCGTTATCTCATCAACACCTTATTTGTCATAACTATTTGTATATCAGGCTGTTCCGGTGGTGATGCGCACCGCAAAAACCAACCGGGAAAAATTCAGCTGGATACCAAACGCTGGTACACCCTCAATAATTCCGGTGTTGATATCAACCAGTTGTTCGATACCATTGTGCACCAAAAGCTCAATCTGGGATCGGGCAAACTGCTTGAAAACTACGAAATCTGGTATCCATTGCTTGATGGTGAATCTATTACCATCGACGGAATTCAATTATACGACTATCAGGGCACCCCCGACCAGCGCCCAACACGCATTTACGCCATCACATCCGATTGGCAGCGTATCACCCTTGCCGATTTTGTAAGCACCCATGCAGACAAATGGGTTGGACCCAATCCATTGGATTTAAGCAATTTCAACCTGGAAAAGCCCATCGGTAACATCCGATATATCGTTATCAATACCTGGGGCAATCTGCCCACCGAGATCGAATTTTATGGCAAATACCAACAAGCGGAATCAGCAAAGCCCATTGTCACTCATTATCCATTGCATAATTTCTTTGGCGTAAACGGTTTTGAATGGAATTTCGAAGACCCTAAAAACTCCGGCTCGCTGGACATGTTCATGCTCAATGCTGTGAAAAGTTTCACAGGGTTCCGGCACTACCTTGATTGGGAAAAAATAGAGAACAAAGAGGGTAAATACACCTTCAATCCTGCCCGCAACGGCAGTTGGAATTATGATACCCTATATCAATGGTGTAAAGAAAACAATATGCCAGTCTTGGTATGTCTGAAGGACAATCCACCGTGGATGCTTGAAACTTACCCAGCCGACCAAAGGAATAATGAAAACATCCCTGTTCGGTTTGGCAATGGTCCTGAAAACGCGGAATCGTATGTAGAGCAAGCCAAACTGGCTTTCCAGTTTGCTGCACGATATGGTCGTAATACAACGCTTGCCAGTGACTCACAATCAATGATTAAAGTAGATACTACCCCACGTTGGACTAATGATGTGGTGAACAAGGTGAAGACCGGGCTGGGCTACATCAACTATATGGAGTGTGGAAACGAACCCGATAAATGGTGGAAGGGTCGTAAAGCCTATCAGTCGGGCAGAGAATACGCCGCAAATCTATCCGCCTTTTACGATGGCAACAAAGGCGCTCTCGGGCCGGGCGCCGGAGTGAAAAATGCCGACTCATCCATGAAAGTTGTGATGGCTGGCGTGGCAACTCCAACGCCTGATTACCTGAAAGGCATTATAGACTGGTGCAAAGAATTCCGCGGACTAAAATCAGATGGCAGTCTCAATCTGCCATTTGATGTAGTGAACTACCACTACTACAGCAGCGAATATGCCGGTAACACAGGCCCGAATGTTGCACAAAACACAAAATCTGGCGTAGCTCCGGAACTTTCCAACACAGAACAGAATGCAAAAAGCTTTTTCCAGGCAATGGCTGAATATGGTATTAATCTGCCGGTTTGGGTAACAGAGACCGGTTATGACTTAAATCAGGGTAGTCCGGTTCACGCGAAAATAATCGGCAAAAAATCTGCCGAAGAAACACAGGCTGACTGGAACTTGCGTGCTGCCCTTCTGTATTCGCGGCTTGGCATAAACAGGGTTTTCTTTTATGAATTGTACGATGACAACGGCTCTGCGCTGCAGTACGGTACTTGCGGACTCATCAATAAAGACAAAAGCCGACGCGCATCTGCCGATTATTTTTATCAGGTAAACGCTTATTTCGGAGATTTTATATACAACAGTACCCTGAAACAAGACAACGAAACACAGATAGACGCCTATGAAAAAGGCACAGAAACAATGTATGTCGTGTGTCAACCGAACGAAAACCCCGATGCGGGCAAAACTGCATTGCTCAATTTGCCAGGAGCCGATACTGCTTATGTCTATACCCCAAAAATAAAAAGCAACGAAATGAGCCTCGAAAAAGTCGTGATAAAAAACCAGCAGGCGACAATCACAGTTACCAACACCCCAAAATTTGTAACCACAAAAGCTATGACTTTGAAATAAAAAAATGACGGCTAATCATGTATGGATGGAACGCAGATGACGCTGATTATTATGATTAAATATGATTTTCTATTTATGAGATGTCAGTTTATTTTTTTAGAATAATAGATTGGTCGTGATTGCATTGAATCAATAATTCAAAATCCGCGATCATCATAATCATCCGTGTCATCCGCGTTCCATCAACAATTCATTCCATGAATAATCCCTAATTTTGCCCTAATTTCAACAACATGAAGTCATTCAATGTTCCGGCGCAATACCGTAGCGCTTTTGTTACCGACATCAAACAAAAGCGCCGCTCCGACGATCGGTATAAACAGGATTTCGAACCAACTAAAATTCAAATTGGATCCCTTAATATTTATCTGGCGCGCCATTTTGGCTTTTGCTATGGCGTGGAGAACGCCATAGAAATAGCGTTCAAAGCCATTAGCGAAAATCCCGGCAAACGAATCTTTCTGCTCAGCGAAATGATTCATAATCCCGGAGTAAACGCAGACCTCATAGGTCTGGGCGTAAAGTTTATTATGGACACCAAAGGCAACCAAATCATTAGTTGGGATGACATTACGAATAACGACATCGTGATCATCCCAGCTTTCGGCACTACGCTTGAGATTGAAAAAATACTCGCCGATAAACATATTGAAATGCGCCGCTATGAAACTACCTGTCCTTTTGTAGAAAAGGTTTGGAACCGCGCAGGTAAAATAGGCGATGAAGGCTATACAGTAGTCGTTCACGGCAAGCCTGGCCATGAAGAAACGAGGGCTACATTTTCCCACAGCCGCTTGCATACCCCAACAGTAGTAGTCAGCGATATGAAACAGGCACAACTCCTTGGTGAATATATCAGGCACAAATTGTCCGCAGAGCAATTTTTTACCGATTTTAAGGGGCAATATTCAGAAGGGTTTGACCCAACAAAACACCTTAGCAGGATTGGCGTTGTCAATCAAACTACCATGCTGGCAACAGACACCCAGGCTATTGCCGACTACCTGAAGCAAACGATCTTAAACTATTATGGTGTTGCAGAAGACCAGATTAGCGATCATTTTGCCGATACCCGCGACACCCTTTGTTACGCTACCAACGACAACCAAAGCGCTACCCGCGCAATGTTGCAGACTCCTGCCGATTTTGCGCTGGTGATTGGCGGCTACAATAGTTCCAACACTTCTCACCTGGTAGAACTTTGTGAGGAAAAGCTCAAAACCTATTTCATCAGGGACGAAAGTTGTCTGGACACATCAACAATCAGGCACTTCGATCTCCACCAGCATACCGAAATCACAACAGAAAACTGGCTGAACAATATTACAAAAACTTCCTGGAATGTATTGGTAACATCAGGAGCTTCCTGCCCGGACGCACTAGTGGAGCGAGTGATCATTCGCCTTGCAGAATTGACAGGAAATAAAGCCGGCTTGGAAGATTTTGAATTGGGATAGGCTATAGGTATAAATACTAATGTTCAAACAATGATAATTTGTATTTTTGCATGGTGATCAACCAAAATCAGGTGCTTAGGGAAATAAAAGATACCGTAATGGCTATTGAACCCAATGCCACCATCATTTTATATGGTTCCCGCGCCAGGGGTGATTATCGGGACGACTCCGACATCGATTTAATTATCCTTATCGATAAAGAAGACATTACCAGAGAAGATGAAATTAAAATTACCTATCCTATTTATGATATAGAATTTAAAACAACAGCTTCAATCAGCCCGATGGTTTATAGCAAAAAGGCCTGGGCAAACCATAAAATTACCCCATTTTATGAAAATGTACTGCATGACGGGAAAATAATATAGCACGTAATTTATTGAATCAGATAATAAAAATCAAATTGGTTTATCATCACTAAAGTATTGGATAGAACACGGATGGCGCTGATAATTATGATAAAATATGATTTAATTTTGATAATTCGTTAGTTTAATTTGCTTTTAAGACCTAAATTTTGCTACAATCATTTTCGCACAGTTCTAATTCAAATTTCTTTGTTATTGAGATCAGGTAGCCATGGATTACAGTCGGGCAAAAGAAGAATAAGAAGGCATTAGCTGCATTGGGTGTGCAAATTTCGGATGAATCCTATAAACAATTTATCTTACCCCGACTTAAAACTCTTAGTCGTTTTAGTGTCACTACTGACGAAATCCAAATAACAACTGTGTATAGAAACTATATGTAAGACATTGATTTAAGTGCACAGCATCTTTCAATTGCCTCAACTATTCAAATATCGAAAAGATATATTTAATTTGTTGCACCGAATATCCAAAAATAACTCTTAGATTTGGTATCTGAAATTAAAGTCGTATGAAAAAATATATTTACAAATCCATTTTTGCAGGAATGTTGCTGTTTATCAGCAATTTAGCATTTAGCCAGATCACCTTTACGTCCTGGATTCACGCTCCTGCCGTAACACTTTACGCGAGCGATCCAACAGCCGGAATCGCTACAGAGTCTGGCGTATATCTGGATGATATCTATTCCAGCCTGCT
>Ga0007870_1000533_pt1 | contig 11729 bp, 9 predicted proteins | sample CryBogCBH04Jul08_FD_71207 | JGI IMG/M metagenome (GOLD analysis project Ga0007870, IMG submission 71207) | Freshwater microbial communities from Crystal Bog, Wisconsin, USA - CBH04Jul08 | ecosystem: Environmental > Aquatic > Freshwater > Lake | place: Crystal Bog, Wisconsin, USA | collected...
AAAATAAGATTTTAAACTTATAATACGCATGTTTATATACGATTAAGACAAAAAATCAGGGTGTAATTTTTCCAACAAAAAAATAACTTCATACATGGCGTTTAATATTACATTAAATAAAAACCAGCGATTATCATACTTCCCAGCGTCATCTGCGGTCTATCACGATACCTGAATAGTAATACACTATGATAATTGATGAATTGAGGTAGCCCCCATATACCGCGTGTCGCCCTAATCAGTACCTTTGCCATCCAAAATTTTAGTGTATGACTATTATACCTTCAGAGATCAAGACAGCACAGTTGCACGCTTATTTGCTGGGCTCGGTAGGGCCTCGCCCAATATGCTTTGCCAGCACAATTGATGCCGATGGCAACAGCAATCTTTCCCCGTTCAGCTTTTTCAACGTATTTGGCAGCAAACCGCCCATACTCATTTTCTCCCCAGCCCGCAGGGTGCGAGACAATACCATTAAACATACCCTGGAAAACGTGTATGCCACCGGCGAGGTGGTGATCAATGTAGTAAACTATGCCATGGTGCAGCAAATGAGTCTGGCCAGCTGCGAATATCCAAAGAACGTGGACGAATTTGTGAAGGCAGGCTTCACCAAGGCGCCATCGCAAATCGTAAAGCCTTTCCGGGTTCAGGAATCACCGGTGCAGTTGGAGTGCAAGGTGCTGCATGTGAACGAAATGGGCAAAGAAGGCGGCGCAGCAAACCTCATCCTTTGCGAGGTAGTTTGCATGCACATAAACGAAGAAATTCTGAACGATAACCGGCAGATAGACCCGCATAAAATAGACCTGGTAGGCAGAATGGGCGGCGACTATTATTGCCGCGCATCAGGCAGCGCTGTTTTTGTTGTGCCGAAGCCCAATATGGAATTAGGTATTGGCATAGACCAATTGCCGGAGTATATTCGCTACAGCAAACAACTCACGGGCAATAATCTGGGCTTGCTGGGCAATTGCAGTAAAATTCCCGCTATTGACCCAAATTTCACCGATGCCTTCTTGGATGAAATCAATAATCTGCACAGCCATGATGCCGAAATCCGTAGATTTGCCGTACACCACTATGCAAAGGAGCTGCTCGATGAAGGCCATATCGATAAAGCATGGCAGGTATTATTATCGAACAACAACTAAGACATTTATATGATACAATCGTCAACGCTGCAATTTATCAAAGATCTGGCTGTCAACAATAACAAGCCCTGGTTCGATGCCAACAAAGAGCGCTTTGAAAACGCAAAGAAAGACTTTGAAGAATTTGTAAACGAGGTACTGTCTGGTCTGGGCAAGGCTGACTCCGCCTACAAAGAGATTGCAGCCAAAGACTGCATTTTCCGCATATATCGGGATGTGCGCTTCTCTAAAGACAAGACTCCGTACAAATCTCACTTTGGCGCCCACATCAACAAAGGAGGCAAGAAGATGAACAATGCAGCTTTTTATATGCATCTGGAGCCAGGCAAATGTTTTGCAGGCGGCGGCATGTGGATGCCAGAGGCCGACAAACTCAAAGCCATTCGTCAGGAAATAGATTATAATTTTCCTGCTTTTAAAGAAATAGTAGACGAACCAAAATTTGTAGCGTTATTTGGCAAGCTGGAAGGGGAACAACTCAAGTCTGTGCCAAAGGGCTACGAAGCTACAAACCCCGCAGCCGAATACCTGAAAATGAAAAGTTTTGTGGCGAGCCACCAAATATCCGATGAGGTTTTGATGAGCCCGGGCGCAACAAAAAAATGTGTAGAGGTCTACAACACTATGCAGCCGCTCATCGATTTCCTGAATAAAGCTATTGATTAATTAGTTCCGGAATATCAGAAACTCAAATGGCCTGTCGCCGCAATCAAGGCTCTTGCCTGATTGCAGGGTGTCTGTTTTGCATACGGTTTTCCGGTAAACGTTTACGGTTTCCGCTGCCCGCGAGATATTGACTTCGTTATCTATTCTGTTCACGAGGGCCATCAATGACTCCACTTCCTGACTGAAATTCTTGTCCCAATGCTGCGCTTCCTTCGATGTTACTAAAAGTTCACGTACGTGTTGATTCATAAATGCTATTCAAAATCGTTATATAAAGGTAATCAATTTTTTAACTAAAAAGCTTTTTCAAGCTAACGATTCAAATTTTTGCCGACATTTGTCTACAAGCAAAATTTATGCCATCCCTTTTTAGGTAAGCATTAAGAACATTTTTTATTGTTTGTTCATGGTTGCCACACAGGTATCATATGCGCCTGTCTGAGTCCATTTGGCATAATAAATAGTCATTTGGGTAGCAGTGTAAGTACCTACGCCCCTGATTGTATCACCATTACCATCGGCCTGTTTGGGTATCAAAATCGAATCTACATCGCAGTTAAGCGCAGCTATGGTATTCGAACTCGTGCCATAACCGCCGAGATTGTTGATATTTACCGTATCGGTATTCAGAGCCGTAACTGTAGCCACATACCCGGTTGAGCTAACCCGGCAGGCATTGTTGCAATTGTACACACCTGCCATCGCCTGACCGCAATTGGCCGTGACTACCACAATATTCAGGTTATAAGTGATATAGCCTCTTGTGCTGGAATAAGCGATCAATTGTGCCGGATAGCTTTGATGAGCAAGGTGTAGCGCATGAAAAGTGAACACTGGATAGAAAGTAGGTGTACCCGCAATCGAATCCGGAGAAACAGTGAGGCGGGCGGGCAAGCCATTGAATTTCAGCGAAATCTGCTCCATAGGATTGCCACTCAGGAAAGAGACTTTGAGCGGCCACTGCGTGAAACCGGTATCGCCGATATAGACGGTTTTTGTAACCGAGTCGAGCGAATAACTAAGCCTCTGCGGATTATTGCCTTTTGAGCACGAAAATATCAGGCTGCCAATGGCTGCAAACACAAACAATGAAGTAAAGACGAACAGGCTTCTTTTCATCAAAAAGATTTTGAGGCGAAAGATACGTATCTAGCCGCTAAATTTCACATTTTTAAAATAATGGACTTACAAATTACTGAAACCATTTCACTTTGTCCTCCAGGGGTATGGTTCTTGCGCCTTGCTTCACCGGTTCGTCGGTAAAGCCAAGATAGATCATGCCAAGCACCTGATCTTCTTCTTTCAGTTGCAAATAAGTTTTCAGCACCGGATTTAAGGTCATGCCGCCTGTGCTCCAGAAAGAAGCGATGCCAAGCGCTGTTGCCCCAAGCAACATATTTTGTATGGCCGCCGAGGTAGCTGCTATTTCTTCCACATACGGGTTTTTGGCGTTGGTGCCGCGCTGCATGGCTACGATTATCAGGTGAGATGCCTTTTCGGTGGCACTCATCACTTTTTCGTATACGGCCCGACTTCGCTTGTCTTCAGGTGTATTATCCCAAGACAGGTCGGCATGAGCTTTGCCGAATTCTTTCATCGGCTGGCCTGAATACACGAAAAAGCGCCAGGGCTCTGTAAGGCCATGCGTAGGCGCCCAGTCTGCCAGTGCAAGTAGCTGACGCACCACGTCGTCGGGTATCAAAGTTCCATTCATGCGAGCCCAGCTCACCGAGCGTCTCGATTTTATAATATGTTGTATCTGATCAAACGCTGATTGTTCCATAGGAACGCAAATATAGTGATAATGAGTTGGGTTGGAGGTGAGATAGATTATTGGAGAAACAGGGCGCGGGAACAGAGCGTAGGGCGTGATGTTGCGTGTGGAGAAGCACTGAGAGGGATGAATTTTTTTGTCAGGAGCGGCAAGTGTATTACACATATAACAACATATCTGGTGAATTTTTCCGGTGTGGCTTTCAGCTGACACATTACTATTGGATACAAATTCTCGTAATAGTGCAAAGGCCCTATTTTTGCCGGCAATTGATATATATTATAATGTATAATTTTACAATTTGATGCCGTCTAAAACCTTTAACAGAAAAGGCGAGGAAAGGTATAAGGGTTTGAAAAAATGGCCGAACACAAACATTGAAATAAATACAAACTATTTAGTATTGATTATTATAAAGTTGACTAAAATAATATTGTTTTTCTCTATGTATAGACCGGTATAATGGGGTATATTTCGGGTATAAAAAGGTATAATCGGGTATAATTAAGTATTAACAATAATATTTAATATATTGACACAAATGTAAAAGAACGGTCTGATATTTGCAAAATCAAGGCAAATTCGTGGCAAAGTTAGGAAAATTCTGAACAATTGGGCAATTTTTTTTTGCGGCGTATGCCAAAGGTGTGCCCGCGGGGCGGTATTACTTGCTGCACTACTGTTTGGTTTTAATAATGCCAAATGAAATGTGGGGGAATTTGCAACCCCAAACGTCCACGACTATCGCGCGCGCTCTGAAGTTCGCGATTACCGCCGAGTCCCGCGAAAAGTGGAGACTTGGCGAGTGCAATAATATGATTCAGCCCTTTCAGCTTTGGGTGGATTGGGTTTCGAATTTCGATGGGCGATGCCCGTCGCTGACGTATGCCGCCCCTTCAGGGCTCATTCTTGTTCTGGTTTCTTTGATGGGCGGTACCGGTATGTGACAGATGCCGCCCTTTCAGGGGCTCATTCTTGTTCTGTTTGCTTCGATGGGCGGTGCCCATCGCTGACGCATGCCGCCCCTTCAGGGCTCATTCTTGTTCCGGTTTCTTCGATGGGCGGTGCCCATCGCTGACGTATGCCGCCCCTTCAGGGCTCATTCTTGTTCTGGTTTCTTTGATGGGCGATGCCGGGATGTGACAGATGCCGCCCTTTCAACGGCTCAGCTTTTTCTGGTTTCTTCGATGGGCGGTATCGGTATGTGACATATGCCGCCCTTTCGGGGCTCAGCTTATTCCGGTTGCTTCGATGGGCGACGCCCATCGGTGACGTATGCCGCCCTTTCATGGCTCAGCTTATTCCGGTTGCTTCGATGGGCGATGCCCATCGCTGGCGTATGCCGCCCCTTCAGGGCTCATTCTTGTTCTGGTTGCTTCGATGGGCGGTGCCCATCGCTGACGTATGCCGCCCCTTCAGGGCTCATTCTTGTTCTGGTTGCTTCGATGGGCGGTGTCGGTATGTGACTAACATACGCGACCCTGAAAAAACCGTATGCCGGGCAATTGAAATTTATTTACTCACTGAAATGCGCAATGTGGTTGTGAATTCGGCACCAGAAATTTGTGCCACGTAGGTACCGGAGTTCAAAAACTTACGGAGGTCGAAAGACGGTACACTCTCTGCGCCATAATCAGTTAATTCAGCCCTGTAAACCAGCCTGCCGAGTACATCGTACAGGCTTAAAGCAACATTCCCGGCATCCTTAGGTATCCCATAAATGTGAAATACACCATCGTTTGGATTGGGAACAATAGCAACCGACCCGGACTGGCGGGAAACAGGATTAACACCCAATGGCGCGACTTCCACTATCATCCAGTTATGACCTTTTATGTCTTCGCAGGGAGTATTAAAACCTGTCACAACCTGACAGCTGACCGAATCCTTATTAACCAGACTATTGGTTGTAAAATACGATCTTGTTTCACCCGGCACTATAATACCATTGATATACCATTGGTAAGACGGGCTATAGCCTGCATCGGTGACATTGGCAAAAAAAGTATCCTGCTCACCGTAGCTCACAAGCGCGCCTGGGCTGGCGGTGATGTTTACGATGATTACGGGATCGACTACAATACCCATTTCATTCTGAGCTGTATCAGTAGGTGTTGGGCAGGGGTAATTGCTTGTCATGATGCATTTTACTGTATCTCCGTTAGTCGGCATAAAATTATAGCTATTCCCTGTAGCCACCGCTGATCCGTTGAGGTACCATGAATACGATGGCATCCACCCACCCCAAACGGGCACCGGATAAATTGTAATGGGTTGTCCAAAACAGACGGGATTGACAGCCCACAATGTTAAACCAGGCGTATGCAAGCTATCCATTATAATAGTGTCTGAAACTACTGCAGGATCGGGTATAGCACAGGGTGTTGCTACATCTATTGTACAGGTAACGATGTCGCCATTGAAAGTGGTACTGGTAAACCTGGTAACATTAGAGTCCAGCACAGTTAAGTTATAACTCCACAAAATACGAGGCAAATACCCTGTGTCTACGGCAGAATCAATATAAAATGTATTCAATTCTCCAAAGCAGGATGTATCACCGAATGTAGACTTAATAACAAAATGCGGATGGGGTATAATCATGTTTACCGGAGCAACTATCTTATTGCTGGTATTTACCTGAGGATAAGGGCACACAGTATCCGCATTGAGAATACACTGAACTATGTCTCCATTAGAGGGAGTATACAAGAATGAATCTCCGGTCGCCATATTACTTCCATTCACGGTCCATTGCAAAAGAGCATGGGCACCACCGCCGGTATCTGTTGCAAAAAACCACACCGGGGTACCAAAACATTGCTGGAGTGAGGGAGAATCGGAGATTGCAATTGTATTCACTGCATCGGCAAAAATTTTGTAATTCATAGTGGTAGTACACCCGGCAGGCGTATGGTATGTAATGGTGACATTGCCCGGTGATAAAGCCAGCACAGATGCCGTACTATATCCAGTTGGGGCAATGGATGCCACAGTAGATGAACCAACAGACCAAAGACCGCCGCCCGGCGCTGCATTTACAATATTGGTGTAATGCATGCAACCGGTATCGTTGCCAGAAATAACCGGTAGCGGCGCAATAGTCAACAAAAAAGTATCCCGGCAACCTCCCGGCATAGTATAGAATATGGTATCAACGCCTATATCTGCACCCTTAAAAATACCCGGCCCAAAGGGATGGGCGTTGATGTTGGTATACGACCAGGTACCGCCGGTTGCAGACTCATGCAGTGTATCGTAGGTATATAAACAAACATTTGGATTGCCAACTATCGGGTTAGGTCCGGGTTTTACAAATACGTTCAAGGTATCGGCACAATTGTTGCCTGCTGTACCAAAAACTGAAAAAGCACCGGGGTTCAAACTCGTGCAGGTGCCGGTTGTTGAATCAATTGAAGCAACGTGTGAATTTGAAGAAATCCAGGTTAATGAACCCACTGTTGAAGTGAATAGCACGGTTCTGCCCTGACAAAAACTGTCTGGTCCGGAGATAACCGGCTTAGTAAGTACATTGATAGTTGCCGAAGTGAAACAACCGGTCGGCAACACGTACCTGATGGCACACGTGCCTGCGGAAAGTGCTGTGACAACACCACCCGGTGAGACATAGACATCGGTATTGGACGTGCCCCACCAGCCGCCAGGTAAAGCGTCTGCTATTGTTTCCGTCGCACCCAGGCATAAATCCCGGACACCGGTAATAGGCGCGATAGGGTTCACAAAAACCCTGACCGAATCTTTGCAAGCGCCTGTAGCATCTGAATAAAATATTTTAGTGACTCCAGATGTAAGACCAGAAACCAAACCCGAACTGCCGATTGAAGCAACCCAGTAGCTCTGGCTTGTCCAGATGCCGCCTGTAGGTGTGGCAGCTAATAAAGTTGTGCCCCCTTCGCAAACACTATCGATACCCGTTATTACCGGTGGCGCTACAACATTGATGGTGAATGCTACCAAACGTTCGCCATTTACCGGGCAGGCATTGTCCTGAAGTTTCAAGTAAACAGGATATGCCCCGGGAGCTACCCCGGTCGTATTCCAGTTAATAAGTATCCTTGGGTGATTGGTAGAATCGGAAGAAACGGTCTTTGTGGCCCCGACAGGCATCCCAATAACGGTTACACCAACCAGATTGTTGGTATCTGTTTCGCGAGCAGAAATGGTGAAGGAAACAGGCCCGCTGTTTTGGCAAACATTTATTTGCAGACTGTCTGTACTGATGTGCCCGGTAGAGGAAGCACCTGTAATTGTGGCAGACGGCGGTAATACGGTGCAGGTCTGCACAATAAAATTCATTTCCCGCTGACTCGACCCAATAAAAACCCCATGCCTGAATTCGCGGATATTGTAGTCTACGGTAGCCCTTTGAACCATGTTTGGCCTGAAATCAATTTCACCCGTCACTGAATTGAAACTAAAACCGCCCGGCGAAACTGAAATGGGATTGTCGTAAGTGTAACCTGAATTGTAAGTAACAGAACTATATGCACCAACGCCACTGCTACAAGCGTACCCAGAACCGCTTATTGCCGGCATAAGCTCAAAAACGAGACTATCCCCATCGGGATCGATACCGATAGGACTGTAGGAATCAGGATTGTCATTACAAAAAAATAGTATTGGCTCAACGCTAAGATTAGCATTGGAGTTGTTGCCAACCGTATTATCTAATGTGTCTTCCAACTGTACAGTGCTACTGCCCGAAATGTTGGTAATAGCTGCTGCGCGACCAGCCGATGTGGAAGTACCCATGTATCCGTCGCAAATAAAGCGCCAGTAATGGGAAGCGTGCGGAACATAATAGGAACCTGAAAAAACAAATTTTGTCACTCCCGGATAGGTATAGGCAATATTGTTGCAAGTCGTTGAGTCGGTATCTGCAGCACACATCACATATTTGGCAATATTTTTACCTGAATCAGGGGGTACAATGTGAAGTGTGATGCAATTCACTTTCGTATCTCCATCATATATGTATATATTCGGAGATGCGGTATAAAGCGTGTTAAAAGCCGTTCTGCTCGCGCTACCGCAATCGCCGTAAACTGTACAAAATATTGTGTAAGTGCTTCCGGTGTCGTGCAGGTATTTAAGATCCATACCCACAATATGAGATGCATTGGTCTTCAATCCGCCAAAGACAATGAAAAGCAACAAAAAGCAAACTACTTTCGAAATACGGATCATCCCTAACCATTTATTTTTCATGAATGTTATTTTGGATTTGTGAACATATTATGGCATCTCATCAACAAAATTAGAAATTTACCGCCGAATTATCAAATAGGTAGCATTATCGCGAAATAAATACCGGAATGTCTATCATATGCCGCACGCTGTTTATCGTTTCACCCCAAAGCCAGTCCATGGCTGCTTTATGGCCGTGGCTACCGATTATGAGCAGATCCGAGCCTGATTCTGTTGTAAGCCGTGCAATTTCTGTGGTTCTCTTTTTAAAGCCCAGGACCCCATAGGCATTATAACCCTGATTGCGAATTAATGCCACATATTCGTCCAGCCTTTTCTGGTCGTACAGAGTTTCATAATCACCGGCTTCGTGCTCCATCATTTTTGCAGATACGCTTTCAACTATATGTATCAAAACATAAGATGCATCTTTCCCACCCATCTGCAATGCGTACTGAATTATTTTACGGTCTAAATCGGTATAGTCTACTGCAAGAGCTATTTTGCGGAATACCCGGGTTTCCGGAATAGCAAAAATTTCGGCGTTAATCTCATTGTGCACATCTATCGACGCATGCTTGCGGTCAAGAATCAAAGGATAAACAAAAGTAAAAACAAGCAAAACCACGACGAGTAAGACACATAAAATCACTAATATTTCTGGTATCAATCCTGCCCCTGATGAAAACCAGCTCCCTATGGTAACCCACAGCAAATTGAAATTGAGCGCAAGAATCAAGGCTGCCACAAGCCACGAAAAAACTATCAACGGCAGACCAATTGCAAATCTGCCCATTTTCTGTTTGTTGCTTACAAAATGAATGAGTGGTATCACTGCGAAGGCCAGTTGCATGCTAAGAACTACCTGACTAAGCACCAGCATTTGCTCGATGACACTATTTTTATCTCCCATCAGAAGTATTGCAATGACGGCCGGTACTATAGCCAGCAAGCGCGTCAGCAATCTGCGCACTACAGGGTTTATCCTCAGGCTCAGGTATCCTTCCATAACCACCTGCCCTGCCATTGTCCCTGTTATAGTCGAACTTTGTCCTGAGGCAATCAATGCTACCGCAAACAAAGCTGGAGCCAGTTTGGACCCAAGAAGTGGTGCAAGCAACTTATGGGCATCCTGCAGCGATGCTACCTCCCGGTTGCCTGAATTAAAAAAAACAGTGCCGGCCAGAATCAATATTGCTGCGTTCACGAAAAATGCCAGATTGAGGGCAATTCCGCTATCGAGTGTATTGAAAAAAATAGCTTTTTTTATCGATTTGTCATCCCGGTTTATTTTGCGGGTTTGTACCAGCGCGGAATGCAGATAAAGATTGTGCGGCATCACCGTAGCTCCAATGATACCAATGGCAATATAGAGGGCACCATTTCCCTGGAGTATCGGGGCAAAGCCTTTTAGTACCGGCACTAACTGAGGTTTTGCCAAAAACAGCTCAATTAAAAAACAGCCGCCTATCACTGCAATCAGCCCAACTATGAATGCTTCGAGCCGCCTGATGCCCAGATTTTGCAAATACAAAAGAAGAATGGTATCGGCAAGTGTTATGAGAACGCCGCCTAATATAGGGATGCCAAACAGCAAATTTATGCCTATCGCCATACCCAACACTTCTGCGAGATCGCAGGCGGAAATTGCAATTTCTGCGAGCACATAAAGGGCAATATTCACAGCCGGCGGGTATACCTCTCTGGAACATTGAGCCAGGTCGCGCCCTCTGACTATACCTAACCTGGCGCTGAGTGTTTGCAGCAGGAAGGCCATGATATTGCTAACAAACAAAACCCAGATTAAGGTGTAGCCAAATTTGCTGCCGCCCTCTATGTCAGTGGCCCAATTGCCGGGGTCCATATAGCCAACACTTACCATGTAGGCAGGGCCAAAAAAGGCAAACAATTTTTTCCAACCACTTATTTTGGCTGCAGGATCAACGCTATGGTGAACATTAATTAATGACTTGGCCTCTGTAGGAAAACTCATCGCAGCATTTAAAGAGTTGCAAAGATAAATAAGGACTTTTTATCCGGCACTGCGATACTTTAGATACAGTAATAATTAACACAATTAATTATTTTCTTAGATCAGAATTACACATTGCAAAACTAATCACTATTTCCAGACCGAAATGTATTATTGCAATACAAATAAATACAATTTTTCATACATTTCTGATCTTTAATTTCGTTTCAAGCTCTGTGACGCCGGATGCCTACCCTACTCGTTTGCTATCTCTTACCTAAATTTTCATCACCAAAAAGTGCTGAAAGGAATTGATGCCGTTGAAAAGCCCAAGGGCTTTAATGTGAATAGCCGTGGGTGAAACCCACGGAAGCAAACAAATCTTCATGCAACCCCGAACGGGGTTGAACATGAAATTAGCGGCAGATGGCAACATTCACAAATACATATTTAACCCATTGGGAATCCCGGCTTTATAGTGCTATTCACTGACTAGCATTTTTGAATTGCGTGTATATTCACATTCAACCCTTTCAGGGTTGCGTCAATATATAAACTATAGCCGTGGGTTTCACTCACGGTTATTCAAATTCAATCCCGTCGGGATTTTAATATGCGAAATATTATATTGTTTAGATTATTGAAAAACAACGAAAAAATTTGGGTAAGGGATAGCCTACTCGTTTGGAGGGAAGTAATCTACATGACTCGAGCTACCTTTGTTGCTGAGCAAAAAGCACTTAACAGTGTTGATTGACGAGTAACCGGTTGAGACAAATTCGCTGTTCGCCGGCAAAAACATTGGATTTAAGATTTTGCACCGGTTCACCAAACGTGCAGCCAATGGTAAATTATCAGCTGAGGAATCCCGGCAAAATTATAGATAACCGTTTTAACATTCTTTAAAACGATTTAAACCCGATTTCGATTAATTTTGCCTTAATTGGAAATAAAA
>Ga0007870_1000535_pt1 | contig 11695 bp, 23 predicted proteins | sample CryBogCBH04Jul08_FD_71207 | JGI IMG/M metagenome (GOLD analysis project Ga0007870, IMG submission 71207) | Freshwater microbial communities from Crystal Bog, Wisconsin, USA - CBH04Jul08 | ecosystem: Environmental > Aquatic > Freshwater > Lake | place: Crystal Bog, Wisconsin, USA | collected...
GTTCGTGCAACGGTTGAAACGATAGACTACTACGCACGAATGAAGTTAAGCTAACAAGTCCTAAGTACGAATAATAAATAACGTCTGAAAAGGCGCTATGAATACACGAAAAGTGTTTCGCGAACAGATTCAAGCTTGGTGTCAACAAGTTTGATTACCTAATAGCTATTTATTCAAAGCAGAACGTAGGGCAAAGCGTCGGATACATACTATCCCACTTAACTTTGTCTGAATAATCTAGATTAAATTCTAGTAAGCTGCCCGCAGAGTATAAATAATCTTGTACTCTGCGGGCAGTTTGCGTTTAGAACTGCAATTATGGCAAAACGTCTACCCAAATTTATCCAACAAAACAAGCGCATACAGACGCTTGTTGCCAACGAAAAACGGCACCGCGCGATTTGCGCTATGGTGCCAATCTCTAAGTCTACCGCGAAGGCGGATAAGCAACTTGCCCGTCGTATGCGGGCGGCGAAACAAAAATGAATATAAAGACAATCATCGACGCCTTCGTCGGGCAGCCTGCCTCCATTGAATACAAAGGAGGTATCGACTCATTCGGCGACCCGTACGACTATTTTTGCAAGTATGGGCCACTGTCCTGCACCAATGGAGTTTACTCTATTGGCGAAGTGGCATTCACTCTGGGGACAAATGGTGGGCCTGTCCTGCCCATCTGTGAGGAACAAGCCAAGACATTCGTCAAGTACGTCGAAGTGTCTGGCCCAGACGAACACATACCACAACTCAATGTGGTACTTTCCTCTTCTTGGGATACTTAATCCACTGGGCAACTCCCTAGTTGCCTCTTAGCCTGAAGCACCAAATAGGCAATCACGCTTATTTGGTGCTTTGGTTTAGGAGACAAGTACTATGATTATTAAAATGTCAGTTGCAGAAGCGCAAGACTTCATCAGGACGGAAATCAGTTCGATGCCCCAGTTCTATCAGGCTGATTTTATTTCCATCGAAATCGACGCGCATGAGCGCGTTGTCGAAAAGGTGGTTGAAAAGGTGGTTGAAAAGGTGACTGAAAGGCCCCTCGGACCAGAAGAGTGCCGTGTCCGGTTCAAGAACCTCATGGAGGCTATGACACCTGCTGGCATGGCAAATAGCGAAGGGCGCGTCCAGAAAGTGATCACACTTCGCTATATTCTACCCGGCACTAGTCTTGCCGACTCCAAGCGTGCAACGGAGCGCCCGTATGACGCGCTAAAGTACATCGAACAAAAAGGCACGCTGGACGGTTTCAACGCCCACTGCAATGCGGGCCTTGACCTACTTAATGCATCTCAACCCGAAAAAATCTAACAGCACGTAAAATTCAACACTGACCACTTAAACAAGTGGTCTTTCTTGCCTAGGCATTAAATCACTAGTGCCTAGACTATGAGAGACTATGAAATATCTAGTAATTACCTTCGCCCAAGAACTCCCCGATGGGAGAATCTTTCGGCATCACAAGAAAACGTACAACGTTGGTTCAGCTAATCGTGAACGTGGAGCATACGAATCCGCTGAGTACAACGATGCACTTTCTGACGAAGCTGACTGGCTAAAAGCGGCCGACCACTTTGTCATCAAGCAAAGGAGTAACTGATGAACCTGAAACCACAGCCCAGTAAGTTGTGGTTTCGGTTTGGAAAAACAACTAGTTTATGCCAGCTAAAACCCGCATCCGCCAGTGCCACGGCATTATGGCTGCTACATTGCAAAATGTTATCGAGCAAAATCTCGATGTCGAAATTGTGGACGAAGAAACTGGACAACGCACCTACGGCGATTTGTCCTACAACAAGGAAACTGAGCTCTACGCAGTCGGTGCAGACACCTTCATGCTGTCTAATGTTTGGCGAATCGAAATTCGATCAATCACGGTAGAAATCTATCTATGACCTACTCCTGCCACCTCGCCTCAGGCGAACAACTCTTCAAAGGCCATTTCGACACGCTCGAAAAAGCTCTCAACAGAGTAGAAATCACCTTCGGCTCCAGTAATACTGTTTGGATTCGGCCCGTCGACGGCACTTTCCTCGTCTTCGCGCGCCACATCGAAACAAAGGGTGATCTGTGCCAATTTCTCCGATTGGCCGTAATCTATTCGCATCCATAAATCTATGACAGACTTTTCTCCTGCCATCTACACCACATCCGCCGAAGTCCTGCACTATCAGGATGGATACGATGATGCCTACGCGCGGTTCAAAGCGGCTTGCCAGCGAACAAAACGCACAGATGACATCCTGCTAGGCTCTTTTCAATACAAAAATCCTTTGCGCGATGCCCGCGAAGAAATGGGGCGTTCCTATAATGCAATAGAGGAATTCTTCAAAAAGTACTCTATCCTTTCGCTGACTCCTTCACTTGTCTCCGAATACAACGTCCTCGTAGACAATTACACAAAAGCACACCTTACCTATAGTCAACTGGGCGAGGAGCGAATCCGGCGACAAATTGAGCGCGCCACAAAACGAATTGCTGAATTACAGCACGAACAAAACATGAAACTTAGTCTATGAAGAAACCTTCCGACATCTCACTTGAAATTGAAGCACTCCATGACAAGGGGCGTGCAATCGCACGCACTATCGAGAACTCCAGTCGTTGTGCGTCAAGGGAAGAGCACAAATTTTTCGAAACTTACGAAGAGCAACTGTACGCACTTATCGGCGAACGCAACACTCTCACCGAGGCTATCCAAAAAGAGCTCGGCTACCATGAGCTTGAGGAGGCCCAACAGCACGCAATCCTCTACAGAAATCTCCTACCCAGCATTGAGGCATTCTTTGCCCTCAAATTGTCCATCCGCGACTTCATCGGCAAACTCTGCTGCATGACCGAAGACCTCGGAATGGAGTACGACGAAGAACTCCATCAAGAAGCTATGGTGGCACTATTTGACCTTTACAAAACAAACAATGAATCCCGAACAAATTGCAGAACTGTACACATTCGCACAACAACCACTTAGACACTATCTAGGAGGTCTGTGGTCATTCCCTGAAATTGTTGAACACGTCAATTTTCAGGCGCAAAACATGGTGCATGGTATGGACCAAGACATCACGGCGGAGGACTTCACCAAACTTCTAGAATATCATGCTAAAAACAAAATGGTTTCGGATCAAACTACATAACGCCAAACGCAAGACGCTTTGGATCAAGTGCTACTGGTCAAGACAGTATTGGATTCTCACAGTAGAGAGCTACCACGAAATAGAAAGGCAGAAAAATGTGCGGCACAATAATTAAATCCAACGTCAAAGACGTACGATGGGCCAAGCTCAATAAATTTGATCTTTTCCCTCTCCTAGGACGTGGTATCACTCTCGTTTCTCCCAACGGCGTGGACATGGACGGACTACTCACTTACGGCGAAAAAGACAACCAGCGGTATCGCGTCGGACTGAACTCTTTCGCGCTTGAGGACATAAGTTCTATTCAATACAACCAAGTTGGCGTGACAATTTTTGTTACTGAGTCAAAAGGGATTAAATAATGTACAACTGTGTCTTCATCTTCAATAAAGAATTTACCTTCTTTATGTACGCTCCAACACTTTGCGCGCATATATTCGACTACCTTGTACACGAAGACTGCTTACAAGTAACTATCGAAGAAATCGGCCAACTTACGGGAGGAAATTAATGATCTCCTTTCCAAATTGCACCAAATGCAAAGGTCGCGGACTAGTTTCTGTCGGCCTTCATTCACGTCGCCTCAAACAATGCCCGACTTGTTATAAAGAGCAAGTCCGTCTTGACCAGCTCAAACGTGAGCAAGAAGCAAAGAAAATGATTCAACAATACGAAGAGCACTATCCCGAAGCCAAAAATTGGAGGCTCAAAATGGCATTAGCAATGGCTACGATTATAAATCGTTAACACCCTTTCGCACTTGTGGCAAGACAAGTGCTTTCTCGTGAACAGACATAGGCAATCACGCATAAGTCTGTTCGCGCGAAAACTAGTATGATTACAATTACACTTATTGCAGAAGATACACAAGTCGTGGCCGTTCACAACACAGACACTGGCCTGTTCACCGTCATTGTCGGCGACGGTGCCACGGGCAACCAACAAGTCGTCAACGATGTCACTGGCGAATCGCTTGCGGCCTCTATCGCCATCGCACTGCACCCTGTGGGCGTATTCGAACCGGCCTACGACGACGGCAACTCTAACGAGTTTGATGTCGACGCTCACCTGCGTGAGCTCGCCAAGCCCTTGACCTCCAAGTTGCCCAGAGCTCTCCAAATCGTTCCATAACCATAGTCCACTCGGCACTCTAGTCCGAGCTTTATCGTGAGCAGACAAAATGACTTTGTCTGTTCGCGCTAGACAATATGCATGGAACAGCACCATCTTGTGGAAGTCACGGCACAAATACCGGATATTCCTATTCACAAACTATCATAAATCAGGTACACGTCACAATGTACCAAAGTTTATTCAGTGCACAACCTATCCCAGTAACTTTCCCCAAATTCACAAGGGAAAAAGTTTATATGCAGGAGTTTACCTTCTACCGGGGCAAGGCCACACTCCCTGAGCACCTTCAACGATGGGAAGGAACCGTCCAACAAATGCTCTGCAATCTGAGGGGACAACACACTTGTTACCTCATGATTGACCAAGAGGAAGTCAAAGCGGGCCGTACACATCGTCGTCCCGGCGTCCATTTCGACGGAGTATGGATTCCGGGACTCGACACATCTTACACCCTCACAGAAAATGACACAAACAAGCTCATGTTCCTAGCAAGCAACGTCGAAGGGTGCGCCGCGTACAGAGGAACATATGACTCACGACTTGTTGGCGAGGGCGGCGATTGCAGCAGAGTCCCTGTGCTGGCAATGGAACGCGTCGTGCTGAAACCTAACACATGCTATGCAATGACTGTTGTCACGTTGCACGAATCAATTCCTGTTGTAGAAAACTGCAAAAGAACACTAGTAAGGATCAATGTAGCATGAATACAAACTTCGTCACCTTCAAAGTATCCATCTTGAATACTTTGAAGTTCCATGCTGTTACGCCCACCACAGTGGGCCAAAAAAGCATCTCGACCGAGGGCGCCGACGCCAAAGCGGTCGCAACAAAGCACGCCGCAAAACTGCTCAACGCGGCCAAAAGTAGAATCATCTGCACAAACTATGTCCCCAAATATCCACTCGCCGACCGTGGCGAAGGCACCTATACCTGTACATATAAATGAGAATTAAACATCGTAGTGCGGGCATCCAAGTCACAACAGACGCGGAACAGCTCGTCATACCCGCAAATACCCACCGCGCAGTAGCTGAGGGCTTCAAACGCTTTCTCTCCAAGCCGCGCTCAACCGAGGCACCTTCACCTTTTCGCAGGAGGGCGAAATAAATCTATGCACAACCTGATCCTGCGCAGTACTTCGCGCAAATCATTCTCCTACTCGGTACACTGTACCGAAACCGGAATCACCTACGCAATCCGCATCAAGCGCATCAAGCGCATCAAAAACGAGGTTACACGCCCGTGCGAAGAATGCGGCCACGGTTTCCTCGTTTCACTTCCTGACATTCCTTTCAAATGACCTCCATCGTTACCGCCTATTGCGCCTGTAAACTCTGCACCGGAACTCACCATGACCTTAACCTTACAGCAGCAGGAAACCGTCCTCATCCTCAGCACACTATTGCTGGTCCCCGTGCTGTACATCTTGGGTCTTCTGTTATTATCGGAGGCCATACATATACTGTCGAAGACCACACCGCGAAAAGATTCGACGGACGCTTCGACATCTTCATGCGCACCCACAAAGAAGCCGTAGCATTCGGCAAACAGAAACTAACTATCACCATCGTTCACTAGCCTATGTACAACGCCATATTCCAGATGGACAACACCCATATCTACTATGGCATTCTGCCCGCCATCCATTCCGACTATTGGAACGACTATTTCAACGTCGAACACACCCACCGCCTGTCCGCCGAAGAAATCGGCCAGCTGATGGGCGGCAACTAAACTGCTATACCACATATCCAGTCCAGCCGACTGGACCTTTACCACTACACATAACAATCAAGTTGTGTTTAGTGCCAAAGGCAACATATGCAAGATAGTACTCAACAAGAAGTTCCCGATACCGAAAAGCGTGAGAAACTTGAAAAGTTCATCAACGAATGCGAGGCAACGTACAGTGCCAAGTTCGACGAGAAAACAGCAGCCCTACCTCTCGAACAAAAATTCGATGTCGCCTGTAGCCTGCACCTCAAAGCGATCACTGAGTGGCTGGCCGACAAAGAAAAATCACTCGCCAAAACATTACTCATCCTCGCGTCCCTCCGCAAAGTGGAGGCCCTGTGGAACGGAAACAAAGAACTTCAGGAAAACACGAAGTCAGTCGTCACCTACTACCAAACACTCGTAGCATCCAATGCGGTTGCAGGAGACTTCCTCGAAGCACTCGGCATCAAATAAACCAAACAATATGTCCCAAAACATCGCCGCTTATACCGATCTGCGCAAGCGCACAGAAGCATTCAAGTCTTCTCCGGACTTCGCCACACTTGACTTTGTTGTGGGCGCCTACGTCCGCTACAAAGATGCAGAAGATTTGCTAGCCTCCGCACGTGCCGCCCACGAAGAGGGAGTGCTCTTCGCCGATCGTGGCGTTGAGCAAGCTAATCTTAACCTCAAGAATGCCCGCCGCGACATGGCCGAAGCCTTGTTCCGCATGACCAACACCTCGCCCGAACACGGCATGTTCTTCTTCGGCATCTCGGTGCTCATTGAGCCTCTTAATGAGCGTCTCAAACTTACTATGGATGATATGCAACAGGCCGCACAAACGGCCCAAGCACCTGTGGCTCTTACGTCACCCCTCTACGCCCTCGGCACGCCACCTGCTTAATGGCAGGTGATGTCCAACCTCCCCACACTTAAAGCAACACCGGGCAACATTAAAGCGAATGTTCGCCCGGTAATTAAAACCACCCCACTGCGCTCTCTTGCTGGGACAAAACCATCAAATGGCTTCAAAACAAAACGGCATCCGGCCGAGAAGCCCGTCCCCAAATACTAGCCATCTTACACGGAGGAGTCCGTTAAGCTGCCCAAAGTAAGTTCCGAGTGGAACCAACTCCAAGCAGTTTTACTCAAACAACAAAGTAATATGTCAACTGAATCTGTTCATCCTCACTTCACTCCAGTCCACGAAGTCGTCCCCGACCTGCCAGTGCATAGCGCCACCACCGCATCCGGTGTCCCCGTCGCCACTCCGCGCTCTGGCGGACCCGGCCGCACCAAGGCCCCGACCGTTGAGTTGCCCAAGCCCCGCTTGATTTCTTTCCCCACCGTCTACAACGGCGAAGAAGTCAACGCCCAGTTCTCCGTCGAGTGGCACTCCATCACCAGCGCCAAGACCAAGGCGACCAAAATCTACGCAGTGCCCCAGAAGCCAGCGAACTTCGAAGACCTCCGTACCTTTGCGGTCATCGTCGGCGAGGAGCGTTTCGTGGACGCCGTTTGGCGCGGCCTGCTCATTCCTGCGGGCAAGCAAGCCTCCAACGCCATCGGCGATGCGCCGTTCACTGACACCGGCTACATCACCGGCATCACCGACGAGCTGGACTACTCGCGCTCTTCTCTCGGCAAGAAGCAAGACCTCCTTGAGGACCACCTCAAGCTGTCGGCCGAACAGAACGAAATCATGACCAAGATGCAGGAGCACTTCTCCTCCGGCACTCCTTTGCCCTCCGAGCTGCGTGCCCGCGCCACCCAGATCGCGCTCCGCATCACCGAAATCCTCACGGCGATCGAGGCCATCAACAACAAGCCCAAGAAGGCCAAGGCCAAGAAGGACGAGGCTCCTGCCGCGCCCGCTACGGCTTAACCTGTCGGTCTTGAGGTACAGACTTTAACTTACCTCAACTCGCTTTGGACGCTTCGTATAAAGTAGTACACTAGTTCCTAGAAGTGAAAGCTCGTTTCTTTCAGCGTCCTCCTAAATTGTGTAGTCTCCACGACCGGAAAAGTGGGCTGGCTCTGAGTGCACTCATCCAGTGTGGGAGAAGTAACTTTTCTCACCTCCTGCATGCGAGTTCGAATCTCGCCTACACAATTTCCACTTTGTCGTAGTTGTCCTCCAGTAGCAGGAGCGCGGCGGAACGACGTAAAAGAAATCCGGCCGCAACTAACACGCTTTGCCTGTTCGCGTTGCTATAAACAGGATGTTTTCATGACAACTCCAGATGCACCTCCTCTAGTTACCTCTGTCGAAATATCTCTATACGATTTACTCGACCTTCTCTTCCACACGCGGGCACACAATAGCCCGCTTTCTCGTGTCCCCACAGACCCATACTGTCCCGTCATTATCTCCAAGCAACTCGAAGCGCGCCTAGCCGTGCTCCCCGCTGCGCTGGAGATTTTCCACATCGAGTCCTACTCGAACCACGCCGAGCTTTGGTACCGGCGCGAGTGGATGGACAGTGCCTCGCGCCTCTCCAAGCGCCGCGCCGAGACTGCCGAAGCTATCACGCTCGGCATCAAGCGTACTGAGGCCGAGTCCAAACAAACGCAGGCCCACTCGCTTATCTTCAAAGCCTGCCGCGACAAGTTCCGCATGCCCGTGCCCAACGCTCAAGCACTGGCCACGAACGTCGTCACCTCATTCAATTTGCCCGGCTTTGACTGGATGCCCCTGTTAGAAACTCTTCAATGTGAAGAAGTAAAACAACTACTCAAACAATAATATGGCTGAAATAAAGGCCCCGCAGTCTACAATAGCTGCGTGGGAAAATAAGGCAGCTCGCGTCGCAAGACAAATCGAGCTGAACTTCCGAAATTGCAAAGCAAGGAACTGGGCCGACTACGAGCACCTAATTCCTGACATCGACCCGGCCCTTCTGCCGCGCCAGCTTGAGTTCAATCTCTCGACTGTGTTCGGTTTCGCGGGCAGCTACAAAAAGCTGTTCGTCGACGCCCAAAATGCGCGCCTCGCCAATACGTCCAACACGGACAAGCACACCATCGCCAAAGTGCCGGGCCGCAAGTACGGCCTGTACACTCTTGAGCCGGACCAGCAGGGCGTTGTCGATGAGATTGTCAAAGACCTTTTCACAACCCCAAAGCACTACGCCGCCGCCAATGACGGCAAGCCCGGCGTAGGCAAGACGCCCACTGCGGGCGGCATCATCGCCGAGTATTTTCGCCTGCTCGAAACGCCCAAGGGTGCCGAGCTTGACCCGTTCTACTTCATGCGGCCGCACAATGTTATTGTCATCACGCCCAAGAACGTTGTGCACCAGTACAAGAAAGAGTTGCGCAACATGGGCCTCGGCCGCATGCTCGACACGCACAAAATTCTCATTGTCAATCCACAATTCTTTACGTCCAAGGCGGGCCAAGCTCACCTGCGCCTTGTCGAGAATCCGGTCACACTCAAGTCCGAGTGGTCCGTCACCAAGATCATGTGCCCCGGCCTGCTCATTGTCGACGAGTCCCACAAGCTTAACAATCCCGGTGCCGCAATTAGCCAAGCCGTCCTGTCCATCATCGAACAGTCCGACATCACTCGCGTCGTGTGCTTCTCCGGCACGCCGTGGCAAAAAGTCAACGACACATATTTCTTCGCCCGCTGTGTGGGCCGCATCGGTGAGTACTCCATCACCAGTCTCCAAGACTTCAATGCGTTCGCCAAGAACTTGGACGAGACGCCGCATATCGCCAACGTCGCCGCGTGCAAGCGTACCCGCGCCACACTTGAGCCGTACATCTATTCGTTCCCCTACGTCAAGTGGCCGCACAAAGCGATCAACGCTATCCAGCTCGTCGACTTCGAGTCCGATCAGGACAAGACCACTTATCTCAAAGCGCACGACACCTATCTCGAAACCTGCCGCAAAGTTGGCCGCAATACAAAGTTCGGCCGCCACCAAGAAAACGTAGCAATGATGATCTTCCGCAAGACCGTCGAGCCCTTGCGCGCCCCGTTTATTGCCCGCCAGATTCTCAAGAACTTTCGCTCCGGCGACAAGTCCACCATCGTCGGCTGTGCCTTCAAGCAGACCATCACGCGCACCATGTTCATGCTGGCCGAAGCGGGCCTGTCGCGCGACCAAGTCTCCATCATCTGGGGCGGCACCAAGCGGCTCGACCCTAAGTATATCTTGCCCGACGCGCAGCTTGACCCGCTCATCCTCGATCCGAACTTGCCCATCCGCATGGCAGAGGACCGCGAGTTGCGCAAGGCCATCACGACCACGCTTCTCTTCAAGGAAGATGCGGCCTTCAACAACGACACGCCCGAGCAGCAGGCATATCGCCACCGCCGACTGCACGAGCTGCGACTCATTCATGCGCAGTCTGAGGAATCGCGCCAGCAGGAGATTGACGCATATCAGGACGGCAAGACTGCCGCCTGTCTGTTCACCCTCGCCGCTGGCGGTACTGGCCTTTCACTTGACCAGTCGCGCCCACACGTCCTGCCCCGCGAAGGCTACTTCACGCCAGTCTACAACGGCGCCGAGGCCGCCCAAGCTTTGTGCCGCGCTATCCGCCGCAAGTCTTTGGCCGACGTGTACCAGTTCATCCTCATGATGCGCGGCACCGTCGAGCAGTACCACGTCTTGCCTGTGTTCCAGCGCAAGCTTGCCTGTATCGGCGAGATCACCAATCGCTCCACCGACTTCGCGGGCCTGTTGGCCAATGAGGTTACCGAGCACGACACCAAGGTTGTTACCAAACTACTGACTTTGCGCGAGGCCGAAGCCGTAGCCGCCGCCGACGATACCGCCCAAACTTCTGGAGACACAGGAGACGACGATGACGATGACGAATAATACGGTTACATTCTCTTACTACATCGTGCACAACTATGGACAACGAATACTTGTCGAGCTTAAATTTGTGCGCGTCTTTTCTTTCTGTGAAATCCTGTGCCACATAGACACAGGCTTTTACGGCGTGATGGGCAATAGCCAGTCGTTCAAGACCGCCGAGGAGCTTGAGCCCGTCTTGCGCTCCGTGCTCCTTGAGGGCTTTGCAAACCTGTACCTACAGGCCAAACATAAAATTTATACCTACGGCTCCACGCCGCCCACCGTTCCTATTCCACAAGTAGAAATAATCATAACCCAATTCATCAATGGACTTAAAGAAATTCGAAAAAACAATCAGCCTAGTCGTGGCCGAGCGCAACTCAAATCCGGAGCAGCTAAAGCTATTGCCGAAAACTCATACAATACAGTATAAAATTTCTGTCGGCTCAGGCGCTCCTCTGGACTGTCAAATTCTTTATATAATGAGCACTCGTGCATCCAACTCTTTTTGTTTGTACCCTGATGCAATGCCCGAAACAGATGACGAGGTTTTCAAACTGCTCGCCCTCGGTATTAACAATCTACTTTGGTGTCGTTTCTTTCCTCATGTTCAATTTGTCCCCGTTAGCGGCCCTCAACTAAAACAACTATATGATAGTTCCACGCAACCAAACAACTCCGCCAGCCTTTGATAGCACCTTTGACCCGCGCATACATGAGGTCAAAGAAATCATGCGGCGCGCCCGCACTCCGGCCATCGACTTGGCCCTCATGCACTTCGTTACGAAAGACCCACGAATGCTGGCGATGAAGTCCCTCGTTCGCCAGCTGTCCATCGAGCGCGACCCCATCCTTATCCAAGGCCCCACTGGCACGGGCAAAGAAATTATT
>Ga0007870_1000538_pt1 | contig 11610 bp, 10 predicted proteins | sample CryBogCBH04Jul08_FD_71207 | JGI IMG/M metagenome (GOLD analysis project Ga0007870, IMG submission 71207) | Freshwater microbial communities from Crystal Bog, Wisconsin, USA - CBH04Jul08 | ecosystem: Environmental > Aquatic > Freshwater > Lake | place: Crystal Bog, Wisconsin, USA | collected...
AAAGTACAATGTCGGAAGTGTCGCTGGATCTTGATTATCATTATCTTATTCGCAGGAAATGGGATCTGGCAGCATTTGTTGCATACGGGTCATCCAACTTCACGGTTCAGAATACATTGGCCGGTGGCGATGGCACCATGAAATATGTTGCTGAGGGTGCCATTCTCCGTTTTGGATCGAAAGCAAGATTTTATTTCGGCAGGCATTTCGGTCTGGTCTGGATGCTCAGTGCATTTACAACAGGCTGCAAACCCGATGCTATACACAGCAATTTTGGCCAAATTGTTCAAACCGGTTTTGGTGGCTATACATCAGAATTTGGGCTCAATTTCAGGTTCAATTAAATGTAGCAAGAGCCTGCACATAATTGTGTGGTTATTTGGCTCACCACTTTTTAAAAATCACCCAAACTGCCGCTACGATCAGCATAAAACCCACAATATGATTCCAGGCCAGTTTCTGATCTTTGAAAAACAACAGGCTGAAAATCATAAAAACAGTAAGGGTTATAGCCTCCTGAATAGTTTTGAGTTGCACTAAAGAAAACGGCCCGCCGTTTTCTTCAAACCCCAATCTGTTGGCAGGCACCTGGAAAACATACTCGAAAAAAGCCATACCCCAACTCAGCAGAATAATAGAAAAAAGCCCCAGGTTCTTACCCCACTCGTATTGCCTGAACTTGAGGTGCCCATACCATGCAAAAATCATAAAGGTGTTGGATATGATCAGCAGCACAATAGTCTTCCAGCCGCGCATAATTGGTTACTCCTTATTTTTTGTATCCATGATTATTGTTACAGGACCGTCGTTCACAAGACTCACTTTCATGTCAGCTCCAAATATGCCGGTGTGAACCGGTTTGGCTGTCTTTTCTTCCAGTGTTCTGATGAATAATTCGTACAAGGGTATCGCCTGTTCCGGTCGGGCCGCCTTGATGAAGGACGGTCTGTTGCCCTTTTTGTAGGATGCGTGCAGAGTGAACTGGCTGATGAGCAATATGTCGCCGTCTACGTCAGCAAGGCTTTTGTTCATCAGTCCCGCCTCATCAGAAAAAATCCTTAGCTGGGCTATCTTGCCACACAGCCACTCCACATCTTCGGCATTGTCTTCAGCCTCAATGCCCAATAGTACCATAAACCCGATTCCAATCGAGTCTTTCAAATTACCATCAATAGTTACACCTGCGGAAGAAACTCTCTGTATAACTGCGCGCATGAATAGGATATTATTATTTATTCATTTATGGATAAACAACTTGTCTGAATTAAAAATGATGAATTTCACGCAAAAGCGCAAAGAAAGCTAAGAAAATATTTGCCTTTGCGGACTTTGCGCCTTTGCGTGACGTAATTCTCATTACCGGAACTCGACGCCTTTGCGTGAAGCAAATCTCATTGTGGGCACTCGAACGCCTTTGCGTGAAATATTTACTTATTTACAAAATCGCTACACCGAAAAAGAAGTACCGCAACCGCAGGTTTTGCTGGCATTGGGATTGTGGAACACAAAACCACGCGCATTGAGCCCATCCTCAAAATCAACCTCCATACCAAATAAATATATACCATGTGCAGGATTAATGATCACTTTCACCCCATCAATATCATACACTTCGTCGGCAGCCTGCGGTTCATCAAACTCCAGAATATAAGTCATGCCCGAACATCCGCCTCCTTTCACCCCCAGCCTCAGACAACTGCCTTTTGCATCAGCCTGGTTCATCAATCTTTTCACTTCCTTTACCGCGCTACTCGTAAGCGTAACCGGGGTTTGTATTGCTGTTTCCATATTTTCTAAATATTAAAATGCAAAATTACGAAGTATTTGTGTGCATGCATTATTGAAAATGAGAATCGGGAGATTTCGTGAATGGGCTGGGCGAATGCGCTTCACCGAAGATAGTCCAGCTAAATTTTTATGAAACCCAACACAATTTTGTACCAATCATGACAGAACTATAACACCCCCCGGATAGTTTTATGGACTTTTTTTGCAAACAATTTCGATTCACTCATCGTAACAACGAACTGACTGAATACCGGGAGGCTTATGAAGGGAGATTTTCAAGTCCGGTGCCATAAAATTACCGTCATGAAATTCTTCTTGCTTTGGCGACCATAAACGGATGAAGATCATCAGAACAACTCTTTCAGCACATCCCTGATGATGTTGGGCTTGCTGAGGGTGTAGAAATGGAGCACAGGCACCTTGTTTTTAAGCAGGTCGCGGCATTGTTGCAGCAGCCATTCTTTGCCTACCTGGTCGCCTGCTTCCGGCGTTTTGGTTTTCATCATTTCGTTGTACAGCTCCATGGGTACCTCCACGCTGAAGTTGCGCGGTATCATCGTGAGCTGGCTCTTGTTGGTAAGTGGCTTTAATCCCGGCATGACGGGAACATTAACGCCCAACTCATTACAGCGCTTTACATAATTGTAGAAATGCTGATTATCAAAAAACATCTGGGCAGTGACATAATCCGCACCGAACTGGATTTTGTTTTTCAGGTGCATGATGTCGGCATCAAGGTTTGGAGCTTCGAAGTGCTTTTCGGGATATCCTGCCACCCCTATGCAAAAATCTGTTTTGCCACCTTCTATAATATCTTCCTCCATGTAGTGTCCATGATTGAGCTCAACGATCTGCTGAACCAATTCTTCGGCGTAGCGATGCCCCTGTGGATGGGGAGTAAAGAATTTTTCATTTGCCGCCGCATCCCCCCGCAGTGCAAGTACATTTTTGATACCCAAAAAGTGCAGATCAATCAATGCATTCTCGGTTTCTTCCTTGCTGAAGCCGCCGCAGATAAGATGGGGTATTGCCTCAACATTATATTTGTTCATTATGGCTGCACAAATACCCACGGTTCCCGGTCGCTTCCTGATCTCAACCCGCTCAAAAGTGCCATCACTGCGCTTTTTGTACACCTGCTCGGCACGGTGATAGGTAACATTCACAAAAGAAGGTTTAAACTCCATCAACGGGTCAATGTGATTATAAATCGATTCGATACTTTTTCCTTTGGTAGGAGGCAGTATCTCCAATGAAATAATTGTCTCTTTAGCCGCAGCTAATTGTTCGGTTACTTTCATATATGTTTACGAATATACAAAAGTAAACATTACCGTACAAAACAGCAGGTCTTGCAGTTGTATTTTTGAATAATTAACAAATTTCAATTTCGTGATTTAGCTTGTTTAATGCCTAATCGTTCAATTGCAACGGGGGACAGATAACGTGATGCACTATTTTGCATTTTCGAAGTTGTAGAACCTATAGATAAGCTCCAAATTCCTCCATAAAGACGGGATTTTCTCTTACAATCCATCTTTTGAAGGCAGTAAAATTGGAAGTTGGCCTTAAATGCCGGATAATTTTATTTTTAATTTCATCTTTATCCCGATCTTCAACATTTTGATCATATTCAATAAGATAGTTTTCGAATTTTTTGATTTCACGAATCAATTTCTGCCTCAAATTACTTGATTCTATCTTTTTTGTCTCAGTGATGCCATTGTAAATTCTGTTCAGAAATTCAACAGTATTGGCGGTTCGTACAGTGTCATTATTCGCCAATAATATTACACTCACACTTTCCCAATTTTCCTGATCTAAACGATAAGTAATATTTGTGTCCACACCATCAGATTCGACAGTGCAGTTTAGAATGTTGTAAAATATCTCCTTGGTCTGCTTTGTATTATTGCAGTGGCCGCAACTAAAAAACAAATTGTTCCAATCAAATTTCTTTTCTATGTCCCCTCTATGTGCAACAAAATGTTCAACATTAATAGTTGTTGGTTCCGCTTCTTCACAGATATAGCATTTGTTCTTAAAATCATCTTTTAACCGAATCAGTACTTCTCCACATTTATAGTCACCATCAGTTCTTCTTTTTTCGGATTCCAAGCACTCTGGCGCGGGCTGCGACTTAGGTAAATGAATCATTTCCTCACTTTCCTTTTTATGTTTTTTAATTTTATTTGCTGCAACTTCACGACCAGTTCATCAGCAAATATTTTCGGTATATGTTCAAAATCCAAATTTAATTCATCAAGCCTGTCTTGTTCTTCATCTGTCAGCGTTTCCTTGCCCATAAGCTTTTCGTATTCATCCACCTTGCGCTTCAATACATTTGAATACTTGTCATTGTCAAAATACCCTTCAACAATCGCATCATAGGAATATTCTGACAAATCACTAAAAACCATCTTTTTTTCCAGATCGCAAACCACGGCATTTTCCACAGAAGTTATCACAAAAGGCGAATGGGTAGTGACTATGAACTGCACCTTTGGGAAAAAAGAAATCAAAAACGGCAATACTTTTTTCTGCAATTCTATATGCAGATGCGTTTCAATTTCATCAATCAACACAATACCCTGTACATCATAGTTTTTGGTTTTGTGTTCTTCCATTCGCATGATGAGTTCGGTTATAATATTGAAAATTGCGGTATAACCATCTGAGAGTTGGTTGAGATTATAGGGTGATTTACCCGGTTCAATAATATTGAAATTAAGAGTCTTTCTATCAAATTGTAGTTCGGCATCTTTAATGTCTAACAAGTCTAATATTCGTGCTTCAAATTGTTGAAACCATTTGTCGATTTTATCAGCTTCCACATTGTCATTTTCATTTTTCGCAAATATATAATCCGTTTTTAGCTTTATAATATATTGAATAAAGTCTTTACCTGCGATGTCTTCAATTCCATAAAAAGGCTTGATATTGACCAGTTTTATTTCAGTTGGTTGTATTAAATTATTCAACCTTTTTGCTTCAAAAAATGCAATAATGTAAGTGCCTTTTCCAAATTGCTTTGCGGCCAAATCATTTTTATTAATAACAATGTTTACATTATTAAATTGATATAACCATGCGACAATTTGCTTTTGCTCTTCCTTGATTTTATAATAATCAGGATTTTCCCTCAATAAAAGATCCGGGTGTTCAACTTCAATGTTTTTAAATCTAAAAGAGTGTTTTCGTTCAACGTTTGAGACAAGTGTTTCAATATACGTTACTAAGTTTTTTAAACGTTCACGTTTGTCTTGATAATTAGTATTCACCACGTTTTCCAAAAAATATTTCAATTCCTTTAAAAGAGTCGTTTTCCCGCTCCCGTTTTTCCCGGTAATAATCAGGTGCTTCTTTTCCGTCTCGGAAATCGGTATTTCAAAATCACTAATATTCCTGATGTGGTTAATCCTGATATTTTGTATGAATATTTCTTCCATTGGTGTAATTTGATGTAAAATTAAGTAATTTAATCAATTTTCTGATGTTGCATTATGCCATCACATGCCTGCATTTAGTTCCTACGGAAATACATACCTAAACATCTCTTCAAGATAAGTCCGCTCATTGCTCAGGCGGGGCACTTTGTGCTGGCCGCCCAACTTTCCTTTGTCCTTAAGCCAACGCTTAAAACCATCCTTCGGCATTTGGTGTACGATAGGCATCCGCAGGGCTATGTCTTTGTGGCGCTTGGCCTCGTAGTCCGAGTTCACCGCCTGTAGGGCTTTGTCGAGTGTATAAACAAAAACTTCAATGGGCACGGGCAAATGATCGAATTCTATGATCCACTCGTGTGCGCCATTACTATCACCGGTCATATATACCGGCGCGGCTGAATAATCTACTACAATAGCTCCGGTCTCTGCGCAAGCTATGGCAATAGCGTTATCCGTATTGTCTACAATCACTTCTTCGCCAAAGGCATTGATGTAGTGCTTCAGGCGCCCCGTTACTTTTATCCTGAAAGGATTGAGCGATGTGAATTGTATGGTATCGCCCACAATGTACCGCCATAATCCGCCATTGGTACTGATGACGATAGCATAATTTTTGTTTATTTCTACTTCCTTAAGCCCCAGTGTGCGTGGATTTTCAGAACCGTACTCTGTGACAGGCATAAACTCATAAAATATGCCATGATTCAGGAATAACAACATACCATCCTCGTCTTCACGGTCCTGGCCTGCAAAAAAGCCTTCAGACGAATTGTAGCTTTCGCGGTAGTGCATATCCGGCGATGGCACTAACTGCTCAAACTGGCGGCGGTAAGGCGTAAAATTTACCCCTCCGTGAATATATAACTCCAGATTAGGCCAAACCTCCAAAAGGCTTCCGGCGCCGGTTATTTCAAAGATTCTTTTTATGAGTACAATGGTCCATGTGGGCACGCCGGCTATGAACGTTACGTTTTCATTGATGGTGCTGTGAGCCATTCTTTCAATCTTGGCTTCCCATTCATGCATCAGCGCTATGTTGTGCTCAGGCGCGCGAAACAGCTTCACAGCCAACGGCATGTTCTGGAGCATCACAGCAGATATATCGCCGAAGAATGATGCCGCATTGAGCTGATTAACCTGGTGGCTGCCGCCGAGAACAAGGCATTTGCCGGAAGTGACAGAAGATTGCGGATTTTGTCTCAGATAGAGCGCCAGAATATCGCGGCTGGCACGGTAATGGTTCTCTTCAAGCGACTCGGAACTCACGGGAATGAACTTACTCTTGTCGCTGGTGGTGCCGCTTGACTTGGCAAACCAGGTTATCGTGGATGGCCACAGCACATTCTGATGCCCTTCGAGAATTCGCTGAATATGCGGCTTCAGGGTTTCATAATCATTGATCGGCGTTTGCTTTTTAAAATCAGCTATACTATCAATACCGGCAAAATTGTATTTTTTACCATATTCGGTAAACTGCGCCGACCCCACAAGATGATTGAAAACTTTGAGCTGAGTGTCTATGGGGTTCAGCATGAAGTTGTCTATAGCGCTTTGTCTCAGTTTGATATAGCCTTTAAATGCCGGGCTGATGATGCTCATTTGTCTGTTCTGGTTGTTGTTTTTTTTGAAATTAATTTAAGCAAATACTTTTCGGCGCAGTACAAAATTCTGCCCGAGATACACGCGGCGCACCTGCTCATCTGCCGCCAATTCTTCCGCAGTACCCGATTTCAGGATCTTGCCCTCAAACAAGAGATAGGCCCGGTCTGTTATCGAAAGGGTTTCCTGCACATTATGATCTGTAATCAGAATACCAATATTCCTATATCTTAGCTTATCAACGATTCCCTGTATATCTTCAACCGCAATGGGATCGATACCGGCAAACGGCTCGTCCAGCAATATAAACTTTGGGTCTACCGCCAGCGCCCGTGCTATTTCAGTGCGCCTGCGTTCTCCGCCGCTCAATACATCACCATTGCTTTTGCGTACATGAGTGAGTCTGAACTCGTCGAGCAGCAGTTCCAATTTCTTCTGTTGCTCGCCACGGGTAAGATTGGTCATTTCCAGCACTGCCGAAATATTATCCTGAACCGACAATTTGCGGAAGATACTTGCCTCCTGCGGCAAATAGCCGATTCCCAGCTTTGCCCTTTTGAACATGGGTAGCTTCGTAATGTTGATGTCATTGAGAAATACTTCGCCGTGATCAGGTTTTACCAGACCCACAACCATATAAAATGAGGTCGTTTTGCCCGCCCCATTCGGTCCCAGCAACCCAACTATCTCCCCCTGCTCAACCTCGAAAGATACATTATTTACTACAGTACGCTTACCGTATTGTTTCACCAAATCAACTGTATAAATCTTCAAACAAAGTCCGTTTAATGCAAAATTAAAAAATGTACACGAATACTGACGATTTATTAATGGGTTTTACGGTTTTGCAGCAAAATTGGCAAAAAATATTTATTTCCATAAATCAAAACTATTACTTTTGTAGGCAAATTTTGATTAAAACACAATACAGTAGCGTATGAAAAAATCATTGCTCATTTGCATACTTTTTTGGTGCATTATCTCGGGTCCGTTCGCAGTTAAGGTAGCTGCTCAAAGCGGTTTTGGAAAAACCAACATGGTTTCTACTTTGTTTAATGATGATGTCGTAAACGCGCATCCCCTGGGGAATCCTGCATTGTTGTGGGGCAACAATACCCATTTTGCTTACAGCTCATCGGGCAGTCCGATTATGGGCGACTCAGCATTATGTGCAGGATCAAGTACAACTTTTACTGATTCCACATCGGGCGGCACCTGGAAATGCAGCGATACGGCACGTGCCGGTATCGATTCGGTAACCGGCGTGGTAACCGGCATTGCCACGGGTACTGTCATTATCACCTATCACGTAGATTCTATTTATATTACCAAAACATTGACCATAGAGGCTCTTCCCGGAGCGGGTATGATTGTTGGATTGGATTCTTTGTGTGCCGGCGGTACAACTATCGCTTTGTCTGATTCCATCCCCGGTGGTACTTGGTCTGCCACGGATAGCAGCGCTTCGGTTGTGGGTGGCGTAGTTACGGGCATAACACCCGGCATTGACACGATTATTTATTCTGTATCCAATGTTTGCGGTACAACCCGCGCCAGGAAGGCGATCAACGTTATGGGCGCTCCCGATCCGGGCATCATCAGCTCAATGGATTCGTTTACCGTTTGTCTCGGTTCTTCGATTGCGCTTTCTGAATCAGTAGCCGGAGGAACCTGGAGCGAGCAGAATGGCAACACCAGCGTTAGTTCCACAGGGATTGTCAGCGGCATTAATTCGGGCGTGGACAGTGTACTTTATACGGTAAGCAATGGATGCGGCAGCGCTTATACAGAGGCAGAACTTAACATCCTTGCTCCACCTTCATCTGTTAGTATAGCCGGACTTTCCAATCTTTTGTGTGTAGGCTCGCTGACTTCCGGATTTACGTCGCTAACAGCCACTGTACCAGGTGGCACCTGGAGCTCAAGCAGCATGTTCACAGCGCTTGTATTCGGAGGTTACGTTGTTGGGCTTACTCCCGGCACTGCTACCATTAGTTATACGATTACCAATACTTGCGGGACCGGCACAGCTACCTACCCGATTACGGTAATGCCAATGCCCAATGCAGGCCGGATAACCGGCCCTACCTCGGTTTGCCAGGGAGCAGTGATATTGCTTTCAGATACTGCAATGGGTGGCATGGGAATCTGGTATTCGCAGGATGGCAATACCAGTGTTACCGGAGGTGTGGTTACCGGTGTGCATGCCGGGCAGGATAGCGTTCATTATCAAATCATGAATGTATGTGGCATGGCAGACGCGGCTATTGGCATCAATATTCAGCCATCACCCGTTCCGGCTCCGATTTCCGGCCCGGTCACAGTTTGTATAGGCTCAACCATTACACTGGCCGACACCTCTTCGGGCGGTATTTGGTATGCTCAGGATGGCAATACCACAGTTTCTGCGGGTATCGTTACAGGGGTTCACATCGGGCAGGATAGTGTTCATTACCACGTTACTAATGCTTGCGGCACCGGCGACCAGGCTGTAAATATTATGGTTGATTCTCTTCCGGCTCCTGTTATTGTCAGAAGCGGCGATACTTTATACACTACAACTCCTTTTGCTACTTACCAGTGGATGCAGGCAGGTTCATCAACGGTTTTAGGTACAGATTCCTATCTTTTGGTGACCGACACCGGCACTTATGTAGTAACAGTAACTAACGCCTCAGGCTGTTCGGCTTCGAATGCTTTCTTTAATACCGGAGACGCAGTGCCAATGGTCAAAGGTGGAAGTAATGAAATATCGGTCTATCCCAATCCGGCATCTGCAATCGTTTACATCAGGTCTCTGGAAGCCGTATCTTCAAGCCTTTACAGTATTGATGGCCGGATGATTATTGCAAAGCAATCAGGCAAGTCGACAGATATAAGCCAATTGCCTGCCGGTGTCTATGTACTCAATATTTATTCGGCGGCATCGGGTACGTTGCTTAAAACAGTAAAGATTGAGAAACTGGGTGAATAGAGATTGACCGGTCTTTTAAACTGAATTTTTAGTAACTACGTTTTGAGATTTCTACCAAAAATTGTAGGATGCTTCTCTCAAAAGCGCCAGGAAAGTAAATAAATTATGCATCGCGATCTTAGTGCCTTTGCGAGAAACACTTTTGGCTATGGTAAGATGTTTCCCTTAAAGGCAATAAGAAAAAAAAATATTCTTTGCAATATTAGTGTCATTGCGAGAAACCCTTTTGGCTATGGCTTACACAAGAGGGTTACCTTCGTACTTAGTGGAATATTTTTGCCGTAGATACACTATAAACAACTATTAGCCTATAATATGCAAATTTTCATCTGAATTTTTGCGTGAATGAATTATTTTTCCATACCTTTGCCGTTCTAAAAATTTGTTTATTTCAAAAAAGGATTACTGATGTCGTCATTTACTGCTGAAAAAAAGGCTAATATTTTTAAAACTTATGGTGGGTCTGAAACGAATACAGGCTCAATCGAAGGTCAGATCGCACTGCTTACAGAGCGTATCAATCATATCTCCAACCACCTGAAAACCAATCGTAAAGATTTCTCGTCAAACAGAGGCCTGATGAAGATGGTAGGCCGCCGCAAACGTTTGTTGCATTACCTCAATCAAAATAACCTTACGTCTTATCGTAGTTTGATTGAACAGTTAGGTTTGCGTAAGTAATGGACAGGTGCTGAACAGCTTAACTCTGCGGTGGCGCAGGGCATTATTTTTTGATGTTTAAAAGACTTTTTTTATGATTCCAAATGCTGTATCCGTTTCCTATAAATTAGCCGACGGCCGCGAAATTTCTATTGAAACCGGCAAACTTGCGCGCCAGGCCGATGGCTCCGCAATGGTGCGCATGGGCAATTGCATGATTCTTGCAACTGCCGTAGCTACCAAAACGCCAAAACCAGGGCAGTCGTTCTTCCCGCTTTCTGTAGATTATCAGGAAAAATTTGCCTCTGCAGGCAGAATTCCCGGATCGTTTTTCAAAAGAGAAACTCGACTGAACGACTACGAGATTTTGATTTCGAGATTAATAGACAGGGCGTTGCGTCCGCTTTTCCCGGACGACTACCTGTGCGAAGTGCAGATAATCGTAACCCTGATATCTTCTGACCCTGAAGTAATGCCCGATACGCTCGCGTGTCTCGCAGCTTCGGCAGCGCTGGCCGTATCGGATATTCCAATACAGGAAATCATTTCTGAAGTGCGCATTGGCAGGCTGAATGGCGAATACATTGTGAATCCGTCCCGGCCACAAACCAAAGAACTGGATCTGAATATCATTATAGCTGCTACCGACCGCAACATTATGATGGTGGAAGGCGAGGCCAAAGAATGTGATGAAGAAAGCCTGGTGAAAGCCATTGAATTGGGTCATGAAGCCATTAAACTTCAGGTTGCGCTACAGGAAGAATTGAGGAAGAAAGTAGGCGCAGAAACAAAAAGAACTTACGAAAAGCCTTATACCAACCATGTTCTTGAAGCAAGGATTGAGCATTTCGGTAAAGATAAAATATACAATATTGCCAAAGGCGCACTCGGTAAGCATGAACGCACAGACGGCTTCAAGAAAGTTGAAGATGAGTTTGTAGCATCGCTTGCAGAGGGTGAAATAAAAGTAGAAGACGCAGTACTTGTTGGCACTTATTTCCACGACCTGGCCAAGAAAGTAGTGCGGAATATGATTCTGGACGAAAAAATAAGGCTGGATGGCCGTGATCTGGAAACAGTTAGGCCGCTATCTATGGAAGTAGATTTTCTGCCATCTCCGCACGGCGCAGCCTTGTTCACGAG
>Ga0007870_1000541_pt1 | contig 11582 bp, 12 predicted proteins | sample CryBogCBH04Jul08_FD_71207 | JGI IMG/M metagenome (GOLD analysis project Ga0007870, IMG submission 71207) | Freshwater microbial communities from Crystal Bog, Wisconsin, USA - CBH04Jul08 | ecosystem: Environmental > Aquatic > Freshwater > Lake | place: Crystal Bog, Wisconsin, USA | collected...
ATAATATACGCTAATAGCGGCCATCAACAATGCAAATATTACCAGCCACATAAATTGGCCCTGCTGCATCTGTACTACTGCTAGCAAAGCATAATATTTGGCCATAAACCCACCAGTTAACGGAATGCCGGCGAGCGAGAACAGAAATATTGTTGCAGCAAATGCAAGAACCGGCTCTTTTTTGGCCAATCCGTTGAAACCATCGTAGGTATAATCCTTCAATTTTACAAGAACTGAAAAAATTCCAATTGTTGCAACAGAATAGGCCACTGAATATATAAGAACCGTATGCCATGAAACTGCATTTACAGCCACAATTGCAAACAACATAAAACCAGCCTGCGCAACAGATGAATAGGCTAACATTCTTTTTACACTTTGCTGAAAGACTGCAGTTATGTTACCAATGAACAAGGTAGCCGCAGTTATGATTGCAATGATCATCACCCAATGGACACTGATATCTATCAAAGCCACATGGAACAACCTCATAAAAGCAAAAAAAGCAGCTGATTTGGCAACCGTAGCCATAAAAGCAGTAAATGGTGTTGGTGTTCCATCATAAACATCGGGTGTCCACATATGCATTGGCGCGGCGGAAACCTTAAAAGATAGCCCTACTATAAGGAAAATGATGCCTGCAAGACCAAGAGGGTTTAAGGCTTCAGTGTGCAACATGCTGGCGAAGTCTTTAATATTGAAAGAGTGGGTGGCACCGTAAAGTAGTGCAATACCCATAAGCAATATGCCCGTTGAGAAGGCTCCCATCAAAAAATACTTCAATGATGCTTCGCTACTTTTGAGGTTGTGCTTATCGCTTCCGGCAAGGATGTATTGAGGTATGGAAATGATTTCTATTCCCAGAAATAACATCAACATATTATTAAAGGTAGACAACAGCATCATGCCACATAAAACAAAAAATATGAGTGCAAAATATTCAGACTGGTGAACGCCAACTTTTGAAATATCCTTGTGCATGAGCAGGAAGTATAGAAATGTACACCCTATCATCAACACATTGAAAACTAATGAAAATCGCTCAATTTTCAACATATTATTATAGAGGAGCTGTGGCTCATTAAGTTGTGCAATCATGATATCATATCCCGCGATGCACGTAAGGCCCGCCATCAAAATAATAGCTAAGGCACCGACAATTTTTTTATTGTTTGTCAGTAAACCGGCAAACATCATAATGATTCCGAAAACAGTTGCAGCATATATAGCATTCATAAAATATAATTAATCCTAACAGGAATTTTCTTTATTAATATTGTTTCACTATTTCACCAACATATTGGCAACACTTGCAGTCATGTCGAGCAAAGGCTTCGGATAAACTCCGAAGAATATTATTGCGCCAACGATGACCACTACGCCAAGCAATTCATTTAAACTCATATCTGCAGCCACATTCATAGCCACAGTCTCACCATATGTTGTCTTTTGAATCATGTTCAGCGTATACACCGCGCCAAGAATAACGCCTAACCCTGCAAAAACCATGGTCAGATGTTCGCACTGAGTAGTACCAAACAACCCGTTAAACATCATAAACTCACCGATAAAACCATTTGTGAGCGGCAATGCAACACTGGCGAGCGAAATGATAACAAAAGCTATAGCCATTCGCGGAGCCGAGCTAGCCATTCCACCCAACTTTGTCATATCTCTTGTACCCCACCGATTTTCAACCATGCTTACTATGAGCCACATTCCGGCAATATTGATACCATGGTTGAACATCTGGAGTATTACGCCATGCATTCCTACCGAAGTATGGGTAAAAGCCACTGCACACATCAAACCCATATGGGCGATAGACGAATAGGCTATCAGGCGCTTCATATCAGTTTGAACAATTGCAATGCAGGATGCATAAACAATTCCTATAACCGAAAGCATAATGACAGATCCTGACCAATAAGCCACACCGGCCGGCAAAACAGGTATCAGCCACCTCAAAACAGCATACAAACCCATTTTTACCATTAAGGCGCTTAGTATGATTGTAACAGGAGTTGGTGATTGTTCGTAAGTATCGGGTTGCCATGTATGGAAGGGGAAAATTGGCATTTTGATGGCAAAAGCAACAAACATTAATGCGAAAACCCACACTTGCTGGTCGACCGGCAAATGATTGCCTGCGGCAACAATATCCTGCCATGCAAAACTCCTTAATCCCTGCGTTTGAATGGAAAGATAAATAAGCGCTGCCAGCATCATGAGGCTTCCCAGGAACGTATAGATGAAGAACTTAAACGTAACCTGAATTCTCCGTTCACCGCCCCATTGAGAACAAAGGAAGTAAACGGGGATAAGTGCTAATTCCCAAAAGAAATAGAATAATAAGGCATCTCCGGCGAGGAAAACACCCATAAGGCCAGTTTGCGCCAATAAAATAAGACCATAAAATGCATTGGGTCTTTCGACTTCCTTATTAAGATTGGACAGTATTACAACTGCTGTGACGATAGTGGTAAGTAAACAAAGCATACCAGACAGTCCATCGGAATACAGACTAAACCGCGCGCCAAGTTCGGGAAGCCATTCGGTTTGATAGGATAAATTTGTTCCGTTTGTACTGCCAGAAATGAATACTGAAATAGCAAGCGTACACAAAGTACTGATGAAAGCAAATATTTTAGCCCCAGCTCCTTTGATTGCGAACGTTAAGGCCCCGGTGAGAAGCGGAATTAATATTAAGAGAAGTAAAATCATAACAATCAATTTATTATTATAGAAATCTGGGTTGCTCTGATAAATTTATTTGATAAGAAATACACTTAATGAAAACAAAACGATCATGCCCAACACCATTACAAAAATGTAGAAGCCAACCTGCCCTGTTTGCAACTGCCTCATTCGATCGCTGCCTAATTTTACACCCTTTCCTACCCCATTTACAACGCCATCTATGCCACCCCTGTCGATAAACCGGTCAAAAACTCCGGATATTGCGTTCAAGGGCTTCACAATAATGGCATCGTATATCTCATCAACATACCATTTGTTCTCCAATATTTTCGAAATACCTCTGTTTTCGGCAAAACTTGGTGTTTTGTGTACCGTCCACGCCAAACCAATCATAACAATAGAAACGACCACGGAAATACCCATGAGCATCCACTCCATTGAACCGGCAAGATGAAACTCACCGTGGTTGACAACTGCGTTATTCATCCCAAGAAAAGCTGCTATACCGTTCCTTTCGCTCAATACTTCCGGCAAACCTACATACCCGCCAACAATGGCAAGTATGGCAAGAATGATGAGTGGCAAAGTCATTGCCATCGGGCTTTCATGCAGATGGTGCTCCTGTTCATGTGTGCCACGGAAAGTACCCGTGAAAGTCAGGAAATATAACCGGAACATGTAGAAAGCGGTCATCATGGCTGCAAGTATACCTAATGCATAATATATGGGGCTAACAGAAAAAGCATGAGAAAGAATTTCGTCTTTTGAGAAAAAGCCTGATAAACCGGGGATGCCCGAAATTGCGAGACAGCCAATAAGGAAAGTGGCCTGGGTGGTGCGCATTTTCTTACCCAGACCGCCCATTTTGCGGATATCCTGTTCGCCGCCCATTGCATGAATCACGCTGCCCGATCCAAGGAATAACAATGCTTTGAAAAAGGCGTGTGTCATAACATGAAAAACAGCAGAAGTGTAGGAACCTACGCCCAGAGCCAGGAACATAAAACCGAGTTGACTAACTGTACTATAGGCCAGTACTTTTTTGATATCGTATTGCCTCAATGCGATGGTAGCAGCAAAGATTGCGGTAGCAAGGCCTATTGCTGCAACGATTTGCATAGCCAAAGGAGCAATATCATAAAGCGCATAACTCCGCGCGATCATATAGATACCAGCAGTAACCATGGTAGCAGCATGGATAAGCGCTGAAACCGGTGTTGGACCAGCCATCGCATCAGGCAACCAGGTGTATAAAGGTATCTGAGCGCTCTTGCCGGTCGCACCGATGAACAAACAAATAGCGATCCAATTAGTCATGTTGGGAGGCAAAGAAGTTCCGTTTTGCTGGATATGCGAGAAAAATTCCTGATAAGATAAGGTGCCGTAGTTCATCAGGATGAGTAGCATACCAACCAGAAAGCCGAGGTCACCTATCCGGTTCATGATAAATGCCTTCTTACCTGCATTCGTATAATCTTTGTTTTTGAACCAAAAACCAATCAACAGATAAGAACATAAGCCTACCCCTTCCCAACCAATAAACATGATTAAATAATTGGCGCCCAAAACCAGAAGCAACATAAAAAACACGAAAAGATTCAGGTAGGCGAAATACTTCACCATCCCCGCATCATCGTGCATATACGAAGTAGAATAAACATGGATTAAAAATCCAACTCCGGTAATTATAAGCAGGAACAAAGATGAAAGGGCATCTACCTGAAAGGCAAACGGGACTACCAATGATCCGGATTGTATAAAATCGAACAGCTTTATGGGCTGAACATGATAAGACGGGTCTTTGACCTCGAAAAAAACCAATAATGAAATGACAAAAGACGCAAATACCGTGAGGCTACCCAAGATTCCACCAAGCGATTTGGGCATAGATTTCCAAAAAAGGCCGTTGATCAGAAATCCAATCAAGGGGAAGAGCGGTACAAGAAAAATATAGTTTGACATATAATTTACTGATAATTAAAATCTATTAATATCACTTTTTTAATGTTTAAGCCTGTTGAGAATATTAATGTCAACAGAATGCACTTTCCGGTACATCATCACGATGATGGCAAGACCAACAGATACTTCTGCAGCGGCAACGACCATAATGAAGAACACAAAAAGCTGTGCATTGGCATCATTATATTGTTTGGAGAATGATACGAGCAACAGGTTTACCGAATTGAGCATCAATTCAATGCACATGAAAATGATAATTGCATTGCGTCTCATCAGAACACCTATGATACCAATGGAAAACAGAAGCAGGCTCAGTACCAGATAATCCGTTGAATTTACACTAAAGTCCATATTGTCAGTATTTTAGTTATTTTTTTAGGCTGCTTGCTTTTCTGAAATGATGTGTTTTTCCTTTTTACCTATCACTATTGCACCAATCATAGCACTAAGGAAAAGAATGCTACTTATTTCGAACGGAAGCACATAATCTGTAAACAGCACATGCCCCAATTTTTCTATCAGACCAATTTCATTGGCAACTTTTGAAATTAATACAGGCGCTGCTGCGCTCTTTACGGCTGCAAGCAGAACCATGAACAAAACACCCCCTGACAACGCCCCGGCAAACTGCACCAAATGTCCTTTCTGAGGCTCTACGTCGGCATTGAGGTTCATAAGCATGATTACAAACAAAAACAGTACCATTATGGCGCCGGCATAAACAATGACATTGACAATAGCCAGAAATTGTGCATTCATCAGTATGTAGTGACCGCTTACAGAGAAAAATGTCAATATCAGAAACAGAACGCTATTTATGGGGTTACGACTTAAAATCACTCCCAGCGCACAGGCAATGGCAGTAACAGAAAGAAACCAGAACAAAATATCAAAAATATCCATATCATTAATTCTTTTTAGTATTTGGAATCAACAGGTCTTCTTTTTTATAAATGAAACTCTCCCGTGTGTAGTTTGCCGGCATCACTGATTCTGACAAATAAACTGCATCTTTAGGGCATGCTTCCTCACAATAACCACAGAAAATACAGCGTAGCATGTTGATTTCATATTTCGCGGCATATTTTTCTTCCCTGTACAAATGCTCTTCGCCAGGTTTGCGCTCAGCAGCTTCCATAGTAATGGCTTCCGCAGGGCAGGCAAGGGCGCAAAGACCACAGGCGGTGCAACGTTCGCGTCCCTGCTCGTCACGGTTCAGGATGTGCAATCCCCTGAAAACCGGACTGAAGGGCCGTTGCTGTTCGGGATACCTGACGGTAGCCTTCTTTTTGAACACATGACCCAACGTAATTGCCAGGCCTTTTGCCAAACCCGGTATATAAACTTTTTCAGAAAAGTTCATTGGGCTTCTGTTTACCTGAACCGATTTATTAGTTAGTTTTTGCATTTCTTTCCGATTCTAAAATTTTCTTAATTTTTATTAAAAATAAATAGCAGAACTCGCAGATCATAATAATGATATAAAATGTTGTTATATCACTTCCTCGTCATGCCTAACAAACAATCATCATTATTAATTTGCCAAACTTATTTCTTAAATATAAACAATAACACAACACCGGTAATGAGCATGTTTACTAAAGCCAGTGGAATCAACGACCGCCAGCCCAACTTCATGAGCTGGTCGTAACGGAAACGAGGCAATGTCCACCGGATAGCCATAATAAACAATATCATGAGTACAACTTTGCCCATCAGAGCAACTACACAAATGAGGCTGAACAGCAACGGATGTACGCTGTGGGCAACCACATCCATGAAAGGAAAATTGTAACCGCCGAAAAACAAGGTTACCATAATAGCCGAACTCACGAACATATTGATGTACTCGGCAAAAAGATAGTAACCCAATTTCATAGAAGAATATTCCTGATGATAACCCATGTTCAATTCGCTGTCGCACTCCGGCAGATCAAAAGGAGTTCGGTTGAGTTCGGCAAGCGCGCAGGTAAAAAATATGATGAAACAAAGCGGCTGTTTGAAAACAAACCAGGTAAAATAATTATCTGACCAAAAACCATGCTGCTGATCAACAATATCTCTGAGACTCAGCGAACCGGTAACCATCAACAAGGCTATCAGGCTGATACCCATAGCCAATTCGTAGGATATAGCCTGAGAAGCCGCGCGAATACTGCTAAGCAGTGAAAATTTATTGTTGGATGCCCAGCCGCCCAACATTATGCCATAAACACCAATACTAACCACCCCAAAGACAAACAGAACACCGATATTGATATCTGCAACCTGAAACCGGAAAGCTCCAAAATCGGGACCCCAGGGAACAACAGCGCTGGTGAGGCACGCCATGAGCATGGATAGGCACGGGCCAAGAAGGAAAATAAACCTCGTAGCACGATCTGGAAATATCTCTTCTTTGAAAAAAAGTTTGAGCCCATCTGCCAGTGGCTGAAACAATCCAAAAGGACCCGCACGGTTTGGGCCTATCCTGTCCTGCATTACAGCCGATACTTTTCTTTCTGCCCAGGTAGCATACATAGCAACGAAAAGCGAGCCAAAGATGACTACTAAAATGAGAATGGATTTCTCAAGTAAAAACGCTGCATTAATTTGTAGAAACAGCATAACGGTACAAATTTAGTTTAGTTAGTTAAAATTTTATAGTCTTTCCTAAAATTATTATTTTCCTTCCTATTTTATTAATTATATAAATAATTATACATTTAATTATGCGCAATTTAATTTTGCTAATCTCCCAAATTCACTTTGTAAAGGAAAGGGGCATTATTACCACAAAATTTCTCATAAAACAGATTTCTCATAAATAATAAATTTATCCTTATCAATGAACGGCTTGATATGCTTATTTTCCCAGCCTGCGCTTACTATATCAACTTTTTTATTTAACTTTTCTCCCAATTGTTCATTCCAGGTAAAATAGTCCCAACCGGTAGGTACGGAATAATCTATGGCAATCAGCACGTCCACATCGCTATTCTCATCAGCCTCTCCACGGGCATAAGAGCCAAATAGCCAAACTTTATCAACAGGCTTTTGAGAAAAGAAGTCGGTAACTGCTTGTTTAATTTGGTCTTGAGTAAGTATCATAATATAAACATTAATTGAGTTTGTTAAATATTTCTTCCATTTGAGGTTTAAGCAATTTTATCAACACCGTAGAAGCTTCCCAGATTTTTTTATAATCAACGCCCCAATATTCATGAGTAATGTTGTTTCTCAAACCTTTAATATTAATCCAATCAATATCCGTATAATTCATTTTAGTTTCTTCTGAAATATGGTGTGCCGCTTCCCCAATAATTTCTAAACATCTCTCCAATGTTCTTCTTAACATGTTATCACGTTGAAAATCAGCATACGTTTGACTTCCGATAGACGCTTGAATTTCTTCAATACATTCTAAAATATGTTGAACACGTACTTTATCGGTTATTCTTCCCTTCATGAATAATCAATTTGCCATTGGATACTACCCCTTAAAATCATCAGAATGTGCCGGACCTTCAATCTTCGACAGTTCATACTCCTAGCGGTGTACATCACTAATGCTGTGAATGTCCATCAACATTTTAGGCTGCCTGCCCAAAACTTTGTCCACATAAACCTGCGGTTTGGTAGTGCCAACTTTCCCTGCATAATGCCCCTGCGATATCACACTGTTGCGCGCAACCATAGAAGGGCCATCAATAACCCAATCTTTGGTCTCTTTTTTGTGGAAACGGCAATCGTTACAAATCCAGTCTTCCACCTCACCCCACTGATCTTTGCGGGCGGTAACACGGAAAACTTCTTCGCCACGCATCCAGATGCGCGCCTTGCCGCTGCATGTAGGGCAGTCGCGATGAGCGTCCATTGGCTTGGTGAACCATACGCGGCTCTTGAATCTGAAAGTCTTGTCAGTGAGCGCACCAACCGGGCACACATCAATTACATTACCAATAAATTCACTTTCCAGCGATTTATTGAGGAAGGTGCTGATTTCAGCATGATCGCCACGCTCCAAAACACCATGTTCGCGCTTGCCTGTCAGCTGGTTAGCAGCAAAAACGCAACGGTAGCACAAGATGCAACGGGTCATGTGCAACTGAATATAGGGACCGAGGTCCTCCAGTTCAAACGTATGGCGCTTGAACTCATACCTTGTGCCCTCGGTACCATGTTCGTAGCTCAGGTCCTGCAAGTGGCATTCGCCGGCCTGATCGCAAACCGGGCAGTCAAGCGGGTGATTGGTGAGCAACATCTCTACAATGCCCTTACGTGCATCGATCACTTTAGGGGATGTGAAGTTTTTCACCTCCATTCCGTCCATAACCGTTGTGCGGCAGCTTGCCACCAATTTGGGCATTGGGCGCGGATCTTTTTCAGAGCCCTTGCTAACCTCAACAAGGCATGTGCGGCATTTGCCACCGCTCTCCTTGAGCTTGCTGTAGTAGCACATAGCCGGCGGCGCTACTTCTGGACCTATCATCCTTGCAGCATTCAGGATTGTTGTACCCGGCGCTACCTCTATGGTACGATTGTCTATCGTTACTTTAAACATTGGTGTCTCAGCCATGCGATTTCAGTTTATTTATATCTGTCTTCGATTATTTTATTAAAGCGAGTCTTGTTTGTTAATTACGCGGTTACCGGCGCCGGTCTTGGATCTGCATAATGTGCCAACCCATAGTTGCGTTTTTGCGCTTCTTCCGGATTCTTGATGTGCCATTCAAATTCATCCCTGAAATGGCGTATCGCCGCTGCTACGGGCCATGCCGCCGCGTCGCCAAGCGGACAAATAGTTGTGCCATCAACAGTCTTCTGAATATCCCACAGCAAATCTATGTCGCTCATTTTGCCTTTGCCATATTCAATGTTCTTTAGAATCTTGTACATCCACCCTGTACCCTCACGACAAGGGCTGCACTGACCGCAGCTTTCGTGATTATAGAAACGCTCCAAAGTCATGGTATGACGCACAACGCACTGATCTTCATCAAGCACTATAAAACCGCCCGAGCCCATCATGGTGCCGGTAGCAAAGCCACCGTCAGACAGGCTTTCGTAGTTCATATATCTGGTTTCACCCTTTGCAGTTTTGAACAGGAGATTAGCAGGTACGATTGGAACCGATGAACCACCCGGGATACATGCCTTCAAACGTTTGCCATTGGGGATACCGCCACAGTATTCGTCGCTGTAGATAAATTCCTCAACAGAAATCGTCATATCTATTTCATACACGCCCGGCTTATTAATATTGCCACAGGCAGAAATCAGCTTGGTACCGGTCGATTTGCCCACACCAATTTTTGAATAAGCCTCGCCGCCAATATTCATGATAGGCACCACTGCAGCCAATGTCTCAACGTTGTTTACTACGGTTGGGCGCATCCACAAGCCTTGTACAGCCGGAAATGGCGGCTTCATCCTGGGGTTGCCGCGTTTGCCTTCCAGAGATTCTATGAGCGCTGTTTCTTCGCCACAGATGTAGGCGCCGGCGCCGCGGTGCACATAGATTTCGCAATCAAAACCTGTCCCCAGAATGTTCTTGCCCAGCCAGCCATTAGCTTTTGCTTCGCCAATAGCCTGATTCAGGATATCCACTATCCAGGCATATTCGCCACGGATGTATATATAGGTTGAATTTGCGCCCAAAGCAAAGCTGCTGATGAGCAAGCCTTCTATAAGCAAATGCGGATGGTGTTCCATCAAATACCGGTCTTTGAACGTACCCGGCTCAGACTCATCGGCATTGCAAACCAGATGGCGAGGCACGCCCTCCGGCTTGGCTATGAAGCTCCACTTCATGCCTGCGGGAAAACCTGCGCCGCCGCGACCGCGCAGGCCGCTCTTTTTCACTTCCTCAACAATATCGGCAGGAGCCATTTTCAGCGCTTTTTCGGCAGCTTCGTAACCGCCGTGCTTCCGGTAGGTTTCGTAGTACCTGATACCTTCCACTTTATCGTTTGCCAGTAAAAGTTTTATTCCCATATTCCTAACCCAAAGGGCATTATATTTATAATTTTATCAGCTTAATTTCCTTTTTACAGCTTCACACTCTGCCTTGCAAACAGCATCCAGTGTTTGTTTTTCCAAATCCAGACCTGCAGCGCATTCAACTTTACCACCAATGGCTTTTCTTCCAGTATTACATCCATCTCAGTTTTTGCTCTCACCCAGGCAGTATTGCTTTCGATGGATGTAGTAATATCTGTATTACCTATTTTATTATAAGTAATTTTCCCATTAAACAAATCGCCTATTATCTCTTTTTTGCTCTGTATCCAACCGTCAGAATGTCCGTAGTTGATGTTGTCGTAAATCAAAGTTTTAAGAGCAGTGGAATCTTTTTTGATCAATGCATTATTAAAAGCATCTACAGCTTTCTTTAAAGCATCCTCAGTAGGCTTTTGAGCAAAAGCCGTAGCACAGAATAATATTGAAAGTATGATTATCGAAAATCTCATGTTTATCATATTTACATGCATTATGCAGCTACCGGAGTTTCATCCTCAATATACAATTCGATAGCCTCCTCAATATTCATCATTGCTTCTTCAATTGTTTTGCCATAAGAATGGCAGCCTTTGAATACAGGACAAGAAACAATATATATATTATCTTCGTCCTGCTCGATTAATATCGGGAAATGTACTTTTTTTGTTTCCATAATATCAATTATTCTTTGCAGCGTTTCTTCTGCATTCGTCAATAATGGCATCTACCTTTTCTTTGGTAAGATGCTCTTTGTAATATTTACCCAATTGCATCATAGGCGCATAACCACAGGCCCCAAGGCACTCCGCGGGTTTCAGTGTAAACAACCCATCGGCTGTAGTTTCGCCTTCGTTGATACCCAGCTTTTCTTTGATGTAGTCTATGATATTGTCGCTGCCATTCAACATGCAGGGCCCTGTACGGCACACTTCGAAAAT
>Ga0007870_1000543_pt1 | contig 11577 bp, 12 predicted proteins | sample CryBogCBH04Jul08_FD_71207 | JGI IMG/M metagenome (GOLD analysis project Ga0007870, IMG submission 71207) | Freshwater microbial communities from Crystal Bog, Wisconsin, USA - CBH04Jul08 | ecosystem: Environmental > Aquatic > Freshwater > Lake | place: Crystal Bog, Wisconsin, USA | collected...
GAACACGAAAGTGTTTCCGGATTCGATGAAAAAATATATTTCCGGCGACCTGCCGCACAACGATAACGAAGTGCTGGGAGGTGCCATGAACCTTCCCTATAGACTAAGAACCAACGCACAGGGATTCCGGATGGAAGGCAATATTTCACTGCCAAAAACCAAACAAAGGATACTCTTTCTGGGCAACTCGGTAATATACCAACCGTATCTTGATAACGACAACATCATGACCACGCTTTTGCAAAAGAGATTTGCAGACAAAGAGATAATCAATGCGGCAGTAGAGCATTACACATTGGAAGATGAACTCTCTTTATATACTGAAAAATTAAAGTATGCTGAACCGGATCTTGTTATTCTTTGCACGGACGGCAATGACATACTCAGTTACTTTTTCACTCAGCGAAATCATTACTCACGATTAAAAAAAGCATACCCGCCAACCAACACTGAAAAAAGTTTTTATACCAGTGTGATAACGAATGGGGCAGCAGGGAATTGAGTTTCAGAAATCTTTAATCAAATTTTTATGACAGACATAGAACTAGAAATGCTAAAATATCCGATTGGTACTTTCCAAAAGCCTGACACATTCTCCGAAGAATTAAAAAGACAATGGATAAATACCCTTTCGGAATTACCTATGATGCTGGGGCATGCAATAGAATCCTTGGATAACACGCAATTGCAAACTCCCTACAGGCCCGGTGGCTGGACAGTTGTACAGGTTGTGCACCATATTGCCGACAGCCATATGAACGCACTTGTGCGCCTGAAACTTGCCCTGACCGAAAACGTCCCGGTCATAAAGCCGTATGAAGAAAGCCTTTGGGCCGAATTGCCCGACAGTAAAAATTTACCGGTACAAGTTTCGGTGGAGCTGCTCGAGGGGCTGCACCAACGCATGGTGAATCTGCTGGAAAATATCCGACCCGAAGACTGGTATCGCACTTATTTCCACCCCGGCTATAAAAAGGAATTTTCAATTTGGGAAGTTGCGGGTCTTTATGCATGGCATTCCAATCACCACGTAGCTCAGATCCTCAGTTTAAAAAAGAAAATGAACTGGTAATACATACTTATTGTATTAATAAAAAGATGTTAGTTAGATGTAGATACAGGTATTATTCTTGCCTTTCCAAATTCTTTTTTTAAGCATTTTTTTGAACCAAAACTTTGACATATCTTGCCCAAAAATCTTATCAAATGTCGAGCAATATAATAAATTTTCATAGCATATTAAGGTATTTTGTGCTTTTGTTTTTGATCATCGTGTTCCTTCAAAGCCTCACTGGCATGATGAAAAAGAGAAATTTGAAGAGCATTGACCGAATAGCAGCGCTTGTGTTGATGATTGTATGTGATATGCAGCTGTTGATGGGTTTAGTCACTTTGATGGTATCCGGATATCTTGGAAAAATGATGACACCCGGCGCAATGAAAATACACGATGCCCGATACTTTGGTATGGAGCATCCGGTTGGGATGCTGGTAGCCATCATTCTTGTACATATAGGATATGCAAATATTAAGAAGAACATACCCGATCTGCGTAAGTTCAGGATACTTTTCTGGTGCGTTGCAGCAGCACTTTTCATTGTTCTGGCTTTGATACCCTGGCCTGGTACTTCAGACATAAGCCGCCCGTTCCTCCCAATGATGGCACTTACCTTTTAATAGGTTGTGATGGCTTTCTACCGGCATGATAAAATCAACAAAGCATTTTCTTTGCAGCGTAATCTGATTTATTATTGTCTGAATTCGGTTGACTCGTGTTCTGCCGATGGTCTGTTACGTAATTTGCCGGGCTGACTAAAACTTTGCAAGCTTCGTTAAATACCATATTTTATATAACTTGCGTTGATGCAAAAAGAAACCTTCCAAATTAATAATGATGAGCTGCGCGGCGCATTGCGTCATTACTTCGGTTATGACGATTTCAGGCTGCACCAGCTCAATATTATCAGATCCGTGCTATCAGGTCAGGATGTTTTGGGAATTATGCCCACCGGAGGCGGCAAGTCTATTTGCTACCAGCTTCCTGCAGTTTTGGTGCCCGGTCTCACAATTGTTATCTCTCCCCTCATTGCGTTGATGAAGGATCAGGTGGATGCGCTGAGAGCCAACGGAATACAGGCTGCATTCATCAACTCAACCCAATCTCCGGACGAACAACGTGTGGTTTTCAGCGATGCTGTGTCGGGCAGGATCAAGCTGCTTTATATAGCCCCTGAGCGCATCCCTGCAAATAGCAGTAGTTTTATCGATTTTCTCAAAACCCTGCAGCCTTCCTTGTTCGCTATCGATGAAGCCCACTGTATATCCCAATGGGGCCACGACTTCAGACCAGATTATCTGAAACTGGCGGTTTTCAAAGAGCATTTTCCTGATACGCCTGTTGTGGCGCTTACTGCCAGTGCAGACGGCGTGACGCAAAAAGATATAGTTGATAAACTGTCTTTGAGGGAGCCTGCCATATTCGTGTCGAGTTTCAACAGGCCGAATATTCATTATTTTGTTGTGCCCAAGGTGCATGCATTTTCGCAAATACTGGAATATTTGCTCAAGCATCCGGATGACACAGGCATTATCTATGCCCTATCCAGAGCCAGCACCGAAGAAATAGCCGGGATGCTGAAACAGGAAGGTATCAGATCTGCTTTTTACCATGCCGGGATGCAAAGTCAGGATCGTGCCAAAGTTCAGGAAGCCTTTCAGCGCGATGAACTAAAGGTGATTGTTGCGACCATAGCTTTTGGAATGGGCATCGACAAATCGAACGTCCGTTTTGTGATACACCACGACATGCCAAAAAATGTTGAGGGTTATTACCAGGAGACAGGCCGCGCAGGTCGTGATGGGCTGCACAGCGACGCCATACTGCTTTACTCAACTGCCGACCTGCAAAAGCTGCGAAAATTTGCGGAGGTTGATAACAACCCTGCCCAAACAGCAGTGAACCTTAAAAAGCTAAGGAGCATGCAGGAGTACTGCGAGTTTGAAGGTTGCAGGCGTCAGTACCTGATGCGGTATTTTGGCGAGCAATTCCCGGCCTACTGTGGCAGTTGCGATTATTGTATGGGGAATCTGGAAGAGCGCGACGCCACCATAGACGCGCAGAAACTGCTATCGGCCATCGCCCGCACCGGCGAGTACTTTGGGGCAGGGTATATCATCGATTTCCTCCGTGGGTCGCAAAGCGAAAAAATATCGCAGGCACACCGCGAGCTGAAAACGTATGGCATAGGCAAAAACCTGAAAAGGGAAGAGTGGCAGTGGATAATAGGCCAACTGATACAGCACGAGTACCTGATCCGTACAGAAGACCAATACCCCATACTGAAGCTGACAGCCAAAAGCCGCGCGCTACTGAAGGGGGAAGTAACTCTGAAGCTGATAACCCGGAAGCCACAGGAAACGCCGGTAGAAGAAATCATGCAGTCCTGCGACAAAGAGCTCCTTGGCTTGCTTAAAGAATCAAGAAAAATGATTGCAGAAAGCGCCAATGTGCCCCCCTATGTTATTTTATCCGATTATACACTGGAGCAAATGGCAACCTATCTGCCGATGAATAATGCTGAATTAAGCCAGATTTCCGGATTCGGAGATTATAAAATTGGCAAATACGGCGCTGTATTTCTTGAAGTGATCCGGGAATATGCCTCAAAAAATGGTAAAGTATCGAAAGTAAGCACCTTGCCGGCAAAAAGGATAAGAAAGCCAAAGGTTGAACATGAGATAACGAACACCCAAACCATGAGCTACCAGATGTTTATAGACGGAATGAGCCCAACCGAAATAGCCGAAGCCAGAGGTTTGTCTATAGGTACGATTGAGGGACATCTTGCTACTGCCATAGCCAGAGGAAAGCTGAAGATAGATGACTGCCTGAGCGAGAAAAAGATTCTTAAGATCAGGGAATGTATAGATGCAACCGGCGAAACCCGCGCCGCCAAACCCATAAAAGACTTGCTGGGTGATGAATACAGCTATGGAGAAATCAGGATGGTATTGAGCGCCTTTTATGGCGGGCAATAGAAATTACCTTAACTTTTGATTGTTTCCTTTAATGACTGAGACAACTTACAATAAAAAAATAGTTTTATATAATTATTGCTGTAGCTACAAGGATAAAGGTATGCAATTGTCTACCCACCAATGCCAACAATTAATAAATAATAATTAATCATTAAATTACATTTTAACAAACTTCTTTACCACATCGCAAGGTTCGCATTAGTTTCATTGCCCAATTAAAACTGCACGTCGTGTAAAAGCCTCAATCAAATAAAAGAAAATGCATTAATTTTGCTCAGAACTTTTTTAGGCATGGGGAAGTTATTAATATTGCCACAGTATATTTTCCTGATTTATAGCGCTGATATTAACGAATTGAGAAAGCACATTCATTGCACCTACGCCTATAAGGGTTTTAAACGCTCCTGTAAATTTTGGTTGGAACCGGAAATAGAATTAGATGCAAACAAAACCGGCGACTTTACAGAGAAGGAACTGAATGAAATCAAGAGCCTGATCCTGCAACACAAAAATTTACTTTTAGAGCAACTTGAACTTTTCTATGACAATAAGCAAGTAAAAGCGATAAGATTATGATTACAGTTATAACAACACCGGAAATCAGAAATATTGAATTTTTGAACAGTTCAATCATGTTTGTACACCTTACGAACGACAGGACTTTTCTTGTACCTCTGGAACAATTCAATGCAATTAAATCTCTGACACCAGAGCAGAAAAAAGACTTTGAAGTCATCGATGGTAATCAGTTATCCTTTCTTGCCATCGATGAAATTTACTCTTTGTCGGAATTGATTGGTATTGAGTAATTCGGTTATTTTACATTTTTACAAACTTCTTCACCACATCGCCATTCTCACCGCTAAATTCAATAAAATATACCCTTGCCGGTAATGTCGCTATGTTCACTTTGGTATCATTCTCCAGGATTGCGCCGGTCATCATTTGCTGACCTATCAGGTTGGTGATGGTGTAGGATGAGTAGCTGTTGCCAGTTGTTTTAATGGTGAGCTCGTTGGTGGCAGGATTGGGGAAGATGGAGAGCGTGGGAGTGGAGAGCGGCGTGCTGACAAACGCCGGCGGACAACCGGGGACAGTTATTGAAGAATCAGTATAATTAATTCGGCATCCGGTACTCGCTGTTGTGGAACTACCGGCTATACAACTTACATTGCAGCGGTAGTAGGTATTGGAAGTAAGCCCAGTAAAAGAATAAATACTGTTTGTCGCGCCTGTAATGTTTGTCCATGTGGAGCTGTCTGGAGCGGATTGCCACTGAAAAGTTAGGCCGGTTGCTGCCAGGCCACCCAGGCAAAGCGTAATTGGCGTGCCTGAATTGGCAATTGTTGGATAGGCTACAGCTGTATCTACAGGTACTGTACCGGAGCAAGCGGATGTGTCATACGTCAACTGAAGATAGGGCCGGTGGTACCCGGTAGTTGTTGCTGTACCCGACCAACCGGTGAAATAATAGTAACCATAGCTTGAACAATCGGGAATAGTAAAGCAAACGGTAACTGTACTGCCAATACGAGAAGTGAAAAAGGCATTGCCTGCTGCCGTGGTGCTCAAAACATGGTTTCCTGTAGTGGTGCCATAACTTTCGGTGTCGATAACCATGCCGGAGGTCATATCAGACCAAACCGCACTGGCAGATCCTGCACAAGCTGCTGCAGAAACATCTCCGGCATAGCCATATGTGTAGCAGGTCGCAGTAACATCCCAATAAGCAGTTACATTATAACCAATTGTATAGCCGGTAATTAAAGCACCGGCAGGTATTGAACTGAGATCGAATACCGCCCATCCATGCCAATAATTATAGTCTCCAACCAGAATCGAGTTGGGGTAGGTACGATAGTCACCGATACCGTAATAATTAAAAACATATCCCGTTTTGTAGTTCGCAACTCCCGGACCACCCGTGGCATAAATCGTGGTGGTTTGGGCATTTGCTGCAAAAGTGATGAACAGGATAACGATGATGCTGATGACCTTTTTCATAAAAACAGATTCTAAGCAATATTATTAATTAATTTTTAAATTTCCAAATGGTAGTGCAAGCGATACAATTGGGGTTGATTGAATAGAATAATGGAACTATGACTTTAATCTGTAATTTTGCAAACGAATACATTTTCATTTTATGAGAGCAAAATATGTAGACCTCTTCACGGATTATGGCTTTAAAAGAATATTTGGTGAGGAAGCCAATAAAGATTTTCTCATCGACTTCTTTAATGCTTTGTTGCCCGATGTTGTGCCGATCAAAGACCTTTCATTTAAAAAAACGGAACAATTGGGCATCAATATCAATGACAGGAAGGCCGTTTTTGATATTTATTGTGAGAATGACAAAGGGGAGAAGTTTATTGTGGAAATGCAAAAAGTGAAACAGGATTTTTTCAAAGAACGAACCCTGTATTATGCCACATTCCCAATCAGGGAGCAAGCCGAAAAAGGAGCATGGGATTTTAATTTAAAGGCTGTTTACTGCATCGCTCTTGTAGATTTTACTTTCAATGATAGCCTGGAAAAAAAAGAACCCAATGATGTAATTTATGATATTCAACTCAGGCACCGATCAGGCAATTCGTTTTACGAAAAACTAACCTTTGTCTATCTGGAAATGCCCAATTTCAAAAAAACAGAAGCGGACCTGGTATCAAGGCTGGACAAATGGTTGTATTTTATCAAGAACCTGGAAAGCTTTCAGACCATTCCGGAGATTTTTAAAAATGAAGTTGTCTTTTTGCACGCTCTGGAAAAAGCCGAGATAGCAAAATTTGATGAAGCCCAAATGTATAGCTACGAAGCAAGCATGAAAAGCTACCGGGATGCCCTGAACCAGGTGAGTACTGCAAGGAGAGAGGAGCGGTACCAAATGGCGAAAAATTTCAAAAAACTGGGTGTTTCCTATCTTATTATTTCACAAGCAACTGGGCTAACAACCGAACAAATAGATAAATTATAAAACATTTGCCGTTCTTGAATCTAAATTCAGGAACGGCAAATGTTTTATAATTTCAATGTAGGCCAATCTTATTTCGCCACTGTAAGCTTCAAAGTGGTTACGCTGCCACCAGCACTTACCTCTACAATATAGTTGCCGGAAACCAGCTGGCCGGCATCGATTTTTGCTTTATTGCCAAAACAGTTTACTGATTGACCATAGACGCTTTTACCCTGTATATCTTTGATAGAAACGAACACGCTTGTAGCGCCATTCAGCTCAGGAAGCAATAAATCGAATTCGCCGGCATTAGGATTTGGGACGATCTTTATGTCCGGACTTTTGCTGTTTACTGCATTGATCGCGGTGGTGTTTTCCACCAGAACGGTATCGGAGAAAGTCGATGAACAGCCCAGATTTGTAACAGTAAGCGAAATATGCTTAAGCCCTGGAACAGTCCAGGAAACAGATTGAGCTCCGGACCCCGTGCCCGGTGTGCCGGTTCCTCCCCCAAAATTCCAGGTATAAGTGCTGCCTGCCGGAGCAGAGCCCGTGAAAGAAATCGTATCTAAGCCACCCGGAGTTTCCACATGCCGCGCAACCGTGCCGGTAGCAGTTGGTGTGACGGCTGGCGTGCTATAAAACGTATCGGGGCGGCTATTGCCACAAGTATTGGAAGCAGTACAAATAATCATACCCGTGCCTGAACCAACTGTGGCGGTCAGCGATGATGCTGAACTGCTACCTGACCAACCCGAATCTGATGCAGACCAGGCAAACCCGGTCGCACCTGGTGCGCTGGCTGAAAAAATGGCAGTTGCGGACCCAATACATGCCGGAGTATATGCTGAAATTGTTGGCCTTGAAGGCGCCGGTCTGGGTGTGACGGTAAAGACATGAGCTTCTCCCTCACCACACGAATTGTATGCTAAAACACTGATGGTGCCAATACCAGTCCCAACATGGACGGTAGCAGAATCTGACGACCCCGAGCTGCCACCGCTCCAGCCGGTACCACTTACTGTCCAGAAATAGGAGGTTGCACCGGCAATGTCGTTGGCCCTATAGGTAAATGTAGAGCCACCGCAGGGAGCAGGCGAAAGCACTGTAGCGATGCTGGGAGGAAGTGGTTTAGGACAAAATTGAACATTTGCCCACCAGGTATCCCAGTTGGGCGAAGTGCCGGTAATTGTAGTTTCCTGAATGGTCCAGAAGTCGGTATCATTCCGGGGATCGATACAAGTTGCAGAATAATCGCCCCAGCGGTTCCTGCCACCGCCATAGGTGCAGTAATAGGATGAGAGACCATGTCTGTATTGTACCAATGGGCGAATGGAATCGACCGGATCGGTATTCATGTGCAGTGCGTAGGCGCACGTATTATAAACACTGTGAGAGAAATATCCAAATCCAATTAATGCATCATCATTTGTATTTACCGCAATGGAAGAGTACGCATAAGATTTGCCGGCAGTCGGGTCATTAATCATCCCCACTTGCAGGGGGGAAGCAGTCGTATCCACCTGCCACCACAATATTGACGAATGGCTCGTGCTTCCCGACGCAGGGAGGAAAATGGTATGACTGCACCATAATTTGTGGTTTCTGTAGGTGCAACTGGTTATACGATCGTCTCCGGCATCCATGGTTTGCGTGGAGCCCATTTGTGGCAGAAAATCGCCGCCGCCAGATGAGGGAGAGCTCCGCCAACGGACAGTTGTCGAGGGATAGCCTACGACACTGAGTGTCGGGGAAGAAACTGAGCCTGAAACTTTCCATAGTTTCAGTTGACCACGGGTGTTGTCCCAATTTTCCATCATAAATAAATTAGGCTCCGTACTATCATAGGTAAGTGTTGGTGCAATGGAAAAAGAAGTTGATTCACTATATTTGTGGAAGGGAGCACCTAAGCCATTTAAAACACTATCATAATTAACGAGGTAAATCACTGCGCCGCTGGCACCGCCACTGGTATTTGGAAACATATTTCCGGTAACGGCAATCCATTTTTTGTTGTAGCCAACATTTGGAAAATCCATCCAGGCTGCTCCTGTTGGATCCACATTGATGGAATACATGTGCCAATCGCCTGTAGGATCGTTGGTTACAGATACGGCTACAAAAAACATTGAATATGAGGTTTGCCCATAGGCATCGGCTACCATAATCCATCGCCTCTTGCTGGGATCGTAATGCACCCGGGGATCGTATGCGCCTGGTCCATATGTTGTTTCGAGTGAATTCCAGAAATCATCAAGGGATACGTTCAGAAAGCTATAGCCGCCCCTGCTCTGGATGTGTATTGCAGTATTGATAGCCGTAACACAATATTGAGAATCTACAGCGCCGTGTGTATCGGGCGGTATGCCGGTATAATCGGACGCTGTCGATTCGAAAGAGTCTACCGGCGATGGGGATGCAGGCAAATCGGCAGTATGCCCACGCTCCAGGCTGCCCTGAGCAGCACGGTCCAGCAGATGCACCATAGATGGATCCGCTTCCTGATGGGGTGGGCGTACATTATCGTCTTCATCATTGGGGCGAGGTTTGATTAATTTTTCATGTGGGTGCTCAGCCAGGTAATTCGCCAAAGCTCTCAAGTTCACAGTCGCCTTTTTCGTCTCCCGTCCCGAAATCATTGTCTGAGCTTGCGCGTTTCCGGCAAACAAAAGCGCCATCACAATCGAAAAAATAAAACCTCTGAGTTGCATAATATAAAAATAATAAAAAATCATCACCACCTGCAGGCGTCAAAAAATGCTGCTTTTTAGGGTGTAATCCGCAAAATTAATAAGTAATTGCCATATTGATAAATTTAACTTTCAATCAATGCGCAATTTACTCAATATCACAACGATATTTGCTTACCAAGACATTAGACTCTTAAATCGACCAATAGTTGTTCTGAAATTTGTTAATTTTGAACTTTACAAGTACATCCATTTACTTGTTTACTCTTTATGCTGACAGCCGATAGTAGTTTGCTCGTTTCAAATTCCATGAAGCGAAACCTTGAAAATGTGGCCGTAACCAAAACATTCCACGAAGGAGATATAATCCTTGATGAAAACGCCTATATCCGTTATCTCCCAATTGTGCTTTCGGGTAGCATCCGTGTGATGCGTACAGACGAAGATGGCAGAGAGATTTTACTTTATTACATCCGTCCGGGTGAAAGCTGTATCATGTCGTTTCTTGGCGGTGTTCATCACGAAAAAAGCAAAATAAAAGCAGTTGCCGAGGAAGAAGTGGAAATGCTGCTGATTCCGATAGATAAGATGAATTTTCTTTTGAAAGAAAATGCCGACTGGCAGGATTATATTTTTAAGCTATACCACAAGCGGTTTGAGGAATTGCTGGAAGTCGTGAACCAGTTGGCATTTAAACATATCGATGACCGAATCATCAACTACCTGCGCGAAAAGGCAAAGCTCACAGGCTCAAAAGAGATAGCGGTTACCCATCAGCAAATAGCCGATGAAGTAGGCACAGCGCGGGTGGTTGTGTCGCGCATACTCAAACAAATGGAAGTTACAGGGCAATTGATACTCGGAAGAAATAAAATTTCGCTTGTGTAACAAAAGTAGCCAACCAGCCGATTTGCAATTCTGACTTTTGTGTTGTAAAAAGCAATAGTTATGAAAAAGAACATCGCGACTGTGGATAGAATAATCAGAGTAATCATTGCAATTGTATTTGCAGTCCTTTATTTCGGGAAAATTGTGCCTGCCACCATTGGGTTGGCTCTGTTCGTTGTAGGCATCGTATTTGTATTAACCAGTCTCATTGGCTATTGTCCAATCTATGGGATTTTAGGCATGAGTACATTAAAGAAAAAATCTTAAAACATGTCTGTTTTATTGCGTAAGTACAAACTGCCCGCTATTGGGGCTGTTATGGGTTGTGTGGCCGGATTTTTATACTACAAGTTTGTGGGCTGTTCTTCCGGGCAATGTATGATCACATCCAGTCCGGTAAACAGCAGTATTTACGGGGCGGTGATGTTTGCGGTGGCTTTCAGCATGTTTGAAAAGCAGGATGCGAAAGAACACGAGAAGAAAGAAAATAATTAATAAACATAAATCAGAAAGTAAAATGAATCAGAATTCGGAAAAGAAAATGACGATTGTAGACGTAAGAACTCCCGGAGAATTTTTTTCGGCACATGCCGACGGCGCTGTGAACATTCCCCTCAACGAACTGCCGTCTAAACTCGATTATTTGCGCTCAATAGAAGGCACAATAGTTCTATGCTGTGCGTCAGGTGGGCGCAGTGCCAGTGCAACGACATTTTTGGTGCAGAACGGTTTTTCAAATGTGACTAACGCCGGTCCATGGTATGTGGCTCAAAATATGCTTGTAGGCTAATCAATGAAATCAAAAAACACAATTAAATAAAATGTTTGAATCAATAAAAAAAATTCTTGGTATTGGCCCATCGGTAGATATGGGCGCGATTATCCAGCAGGGAGCAACAATAGTGGATGTGAGAAGCCCCGGAGAATTTGCCGGCGGACACATAAAGGGCTCTATCAATATCCCCCTGAATGTATTGGGCACCCAATTGAACAAAATTAAAAAAGACA
>Ga0007870_1000548_pt1 | contig 11497 bp, 6 predicted proteins | sample CryBogCBH04Jul08_FD_71207 | JGI IMG/M metagenome (GOLD analysis project Ga0007870, IMG submission 71207) | Freshwater microbial communities from Crystal Bog, Wisconsin, USA - CBH04Jul08 | ecosystem: Environmental > Aquatic > Freshwater > Lake | place: Crystal Bog, Wisconsin, USA | collected...
AGCGCAACGACCTTGTTTTTGCCCACATGTTGGCTGAATAACATAAAGGGTATGAGAGCGGTTATAATGAAGCTGTATGCAAAGGCTATGATCAGGAAAAAGCGATAGCCGGCAAGGCGGTATAGAAAGGCCAGTAAAGAAGGCTGGCACATAGGGTAGTCAGGATGTCCTGCCTCCCGGATGCCAAATACAGCCCTCCAGTGAGCCGGGTCGGCAAGGTATTGTGCGTGCAGGTTCCAGATTGCCCAGGCGTCCCAGCCACCATGTTTGGCAGCTAGCATGCAGGCATTCTTTGCAAGCAGGTACATGCAGCAGCAGAAAACAATGAGCGTAAGACCGTCGATTTTTAAGGTAGGATTTACTTCTGGTTTCCTCAAAAAACGCAGAAAAAACGCAGAAATCCCGGCTGTTGTTGCAAAGGTTGTGATCACGAATGGTAAACCCATAGCCAGCCCCAGAAAATAAAGGCTGCCGGCTATGCCGGTCATCACCAAAAAACAAATCGCATATCTGGTATTGGCGCTCATCTCTTGGGTATGGTAAAAATCAATACATCGTTCCCGTCGTTGCCAGCCCACAAAATGCTGCGAGTGGACAGCAATGAGTCGGTTAAGTGCTCGGCGTCATTAATGCTGCAAATAGTAAGCACTGAGTCGGCAGTAGAATCCCGGGGATCGAGATGCACCGGTGTGAGTGAATATTGTGACCACAAAAAATGTGGATTGTCGAAACGCCATGCCTGGTAAAAAATGCCCCCTTTGTTGCCTGCTACAATGGGCTTCAGGCTTGCCAAGGCTCGTTCAGTGCGGTCGAAATCATCACACTCTGCCGCAATTCGGTTCCTGAATGAAATGGTGGCGACCAACAAAACAATAATGAACAGGCACAATAAAATCTTTTCTCCCATCAATTTGCAAAATACTTAAACGACCAGTGCGGAAATTTATTTTTCAATAAGAAAACATTTGCGGTTCAGCCGCCCCTGAAAATCGAACGGCGTGGTTTGGGAAGTGATATCTTTTACAACAACAGCGGGAATGGCCTCGCGATCCATAACGAAATTTTTGTGATTGTTGCTGAAAAATATTTTTCCGCCGTCGCGGCAGCCCTTCAATAACTTTTTTATCAATTGCACATGGTCGCGCTGCACATCAAAATCGCCCTCCATCTTTTTACTATTGGAGAAGGTGGGCGGGTCGCAGATGATCATATCGAAGCTTTCGGCGGGCATCCAGGCCAGCCACTCCATCACATCGCCATCAACAAAGTCGTGCTTTTTATCGTCATATAGTTTATTGTACTGCATATTCCGCTTAGCCCAGTGAAGGTAGGTTTTCGATAAGTCTACCGAAGTCACCGTCCGGGCGCCGCCATCGGCCGCATAAACACTAAAAGACCCGGTATAGCAAAAGAGGTTTAGTACATCCTGCCCTTTGGCTGCTGCCCGCACCATTCCACGTGTGATACGGTGATCCAGAAACAACCCGGTGTCCAGATAGTCGGTCAGATTGATGATGAACGAAAGGCCACCTTCCTGCACAATCTTTTCCGTTTTTGCAATATCCAGTTTTTCATACTGCCCCTGCCTGCCTGCTTTCCGTTGCCGTATTTTGAAAAAGACATTGTCTGGATCCACTTCAAGCACAAGGCATATCGTTTGTCGGCATTCCTCCAGCCAAATTTCATGCTCCTCGTCTTCCATGCCATGACGGCGTTTATATTCGGCGGCGTGTACCACGCCATCGTACCAGTCCAGTGCGAATGGAAACTCGGGCAGATCGTGGTCGTAAAACCGGAAACAGCCTACCTCCTGGCGGCGGGCCAGCTTGCTGTAATGTTTCCACATTTTCACCAGCCTGTTTTGAAACATGATTTGCTTTTCGGCGGCCATGACGGTAAAGTTAAGTGCTGAAAAAGGAAATTCAGAACTGTAAGCCTCTTACAGATGTCTGATGCAATAGTCCGGTCTGTTTTTGACACTAGAATTGCGCAAAAAGGAGAACAGAAAACTACGAGAGAAGCAAATGATACGGTTGATACGCATCTGGAGCAAGCAACATCTGGACAAAAATTATATTCAGCTCATGGGTATAACTCTGGATTTTTCGACTACCTCCCTTATAATGTCATCCAGAGCTTTGGTTGCCACTTTCAGGTATTCCAGCACTTCAACATTGTCATCTCCTTCTTCGGCATTCAACTCAAACAAATGCGTGAGTCCCAGAATGGTTGCAAGCGGCCCGCGCACATTGTGCGACTGGATAAATGCTATTTCAGACAGCATTCGGTTTTGCTGCTGGATATGGAGCCATTGTTTCCTTTGCTCTGAAATATCACGGGCTATACAATTCACACCAATTATTTTGCCATTGTCGTCTATAATCGGATTGTTACTGAATTCTTTATACAACACATCGCCACCGTATTCTTCCTCCACCATAATGGTAAAAGACTCTCCGGCCAGTGCCCTCAGGTAATCTTGCTTCCTGCTTTCAATAAATGTTTTTGAACCCCACTCTCCCAGCACATAATCTCCCGGTTTGGGTATTTCGCCGGTAAGCGAAAATATAAATTGCTGATAAGCTATATTACAGAAAATAATCTCAAGATCTGTATTTACAGACCAAATCAAATCTTTGGTATTATTAATGGTCGCAAGCAGATTCTGTTCGCTTTTGCGAATTTTATCTTCCATTATTTTGGCTACTGTAATGTCGGTTGTAATTCCGTTCACCAGATCTTGCTCTCCTGCCTTGCCACGACTATAGCTCAACCGCGTGAGAAATGTTTTTACAACTCCGGTTCTGGTAATGTATCTGAATTCTACCTCTGCTGATCCAGTCTCCTTTACTATTTTCAAGCTTTCAGATATTTTACTTCTGTCATCGGGATGTAAAAAGTCAAAAAACAGCCCGCTATGGGCAAATGCTGATTCTTTGTCAACAGCGTACAATTTAAAATAGGCATTATTGGCATAAACAAGATCCAGGGTATCCGCATTACGGCTCCAGATGGCATCTCTTATTGACAAAAGAATATTATCAAGCTTATCTTTTTGTTCCTGTACCAGACTAGTGAGTACTTTATTTTTCCTGTCCGCAACTATCTTTTCATTGACATCTACATTAAAAATAAGGCGCGCTTTTCTGCCCGCAAATTGTGTCTCGTGCGAATAGGAATGAACCCAGAAAATCTCACCATTTTTCTTTTTGTGACGACAGTATCCTGCATCGAGATAATCCGATCGTTCAATTCTCAATTCAGTGGCAAAACTCCCGATTTCGGCATGAGGTCGCACGTCCAGCAACAAGAGATCAGAAAACTCATCTTTTGAATAACCGTATTTAAGCACAGCAGCCATATTTACCTGTAGAAACTTCGTGGTTTCTACGTCAATAATCCACATTGGGATCGGCCCATTTTCGAAAAGGTTGTTATAGTCTGATAATGTTTTTTTTGCTTGTTGCCGGTAGCCGTCCCTGGCAATCGCATGCTTAATGACCTTGCCAAGTTGGCGTCTGTCTAAAAAACCAAAAGTTATGCAGTCCTGTGCGCCGGCTTTCAACAAATTCACTTCCAAAGCTTCGTCTTCCGTCTGAAGCATCATGATTATAGGCACATTAGGGTAAGCCAGATTAATATGGCGGAATATTGAATCCATTTCATGTTCTTCGTGTTGCCACAGAAAAAACAGAAGACTGGGTTGGGCAGGGGTACCTCGGTTATTTTGTTCCAAAGCAAATTCTACACCGGGTAATACCGAGGTTGTAAAATTCAAAGCATGTAAATCGGAAATCAAGCCCTGAAGCCGGGGCTCACCCATTCCTAATATAATAATTTTAATTGAATCAAATTCCGGACAAACCATCTCAAACTATCTTTGCTAATCATTTCTGTACCAACCCGACTTTCTTGTTCACTTGCACAAAAAATTATAGTTAGAACAAAACACCTATACAAATTTAATTAAAAAATAAGAATCAGAGAAGTTTTTTTCGACACCAAACAAATTTTTCAGGACAGACAAGCCATTCTACACAGCGTAGACAACAATGATTTTCCAACACTAGCCATTGTTTTACCTTTTCTGATACATTGTAGTATCTTTGTTCTCCTATGATTCATAATTTGAGTAACAGCAATTCTTTAGTGTCCAACTGGCTTTATGAGCTCCGGGATACCGCAATTCAGGAAGACAGGCTACGGTTCCGCAAAAACATTGAGCGTATAGGCGAAGTTGCTGCTTACGAAATCAGCAAATTGCTGCCTTATAAGCAAATTGTTGCTCAAACGCCCATGGGGGATGCACCGTGCTTTGTTTTGGAGCAACAACCGGTTTTGGCTTCAATTCTCAGAGCCGGTTTGCCTCTTTATCAGGGTTTGCTCAACTTTTTCGATCAGGCCGACTGCGCTTTTATCGGTGCCTACCGCAAGCACAGCACTATGGATGATACCTCATTTCAAATCTTCCAGCAATATATCACGAGCCCCGATCTTAGTGGCAGGCCACTTATCCTGGCCGACAGTATGCTTGCAACCGGATCATCGGTACGCCTCGGGTTAGATTCGATGCTGGAAAATGAAGAGCCTTCGCAGGTTCATGTCGTTACTGTAATAGCCTGTTCAGAAGGCATTGAAATGCTGCAAAGGCATTATCCGGATATCCACATATGGGCTGGTGCCATTGATGACGAATTGACCGCAAAAGGCTATATTGTTCCCGGTCTGGGAGATGCCGGCGATCTTTGTTTTGGTCTTAAGAAGCAGAGATAGAGTCGTTTTTATCTGCACTTTTATCGTGCAGTAGAACATTTTAGATTAATAAATGCGGGGTCAATCAGTCCTGTTTGCACCTGCCCAAAAGAATGACTGGTTCTTTTTTCGACCTACCTTTCAATAACCAACTTTCTCCGGTATACCCATCCGTTTTGGGCGGCACTCAATATGTAATTGCCCGCAGCCAGATCTTTCAGATCCAGTTGTATCTCTCTGTTTCCGCTCTGTTGCACATGGTAGATCTGTCTGCCCGTCATATCCAAAACCACCAGATCGGTAGTGGTTTCATCTGGCATTACTACATTAAACAAGCCGGTACCGGGATTTGGGAACACATAAAATTCACCTGAAGCTGTCTGAACAACGGGAACTGCATCAATAGAATCGCACTCATGCTTCGTGAACACATATATACTGATGGTGTCGTAGCTATAGCCGCAATAATTGCCTATTGAATAAAATATGCTGTCGCGACCCGGAGTATCGCATTTTATGAAACTCCCAACCCCCGGCAGTATCACAACGGTGTCCCAGGGATTATTGGATTGCCAGATGCCGCCCGAGGGATTTGCAAATATTGTATCCAACTTGCCTAAGCAAATATTGGAAATACCATTCAACGAAGGTTTGAATTTGGATTCAACCTGTAGCAACAATCCGGCAGTCACCGTTCCGCAGGAATTCACAAAAGAATAGTATACCGAATCCGGACCTTCAGAACGCCCATTAGCCACTACGCCATAAGAGAAGTAAGTGAAAGTAATATTCGTGTCCGAGGTTGACCAAACGCCACCCAATGGTGAACCGATCAGGGTGTCTCTGGCACCACCTATGCATACAATGGAACCTCCGGTCAGAAAGGGCGAATAGGTGGTTTGCACATTCATTTCAAAACCCGTTCTTGTAGATCCGCAACTATTGGAAATGAGGTAAAAAATGGTGTCTGTACCCACGTTTATGCCATGAATTTCACCGGTTGTAAACCCAGCGTAGGCTATCGCCGGATTGGTGGAATACCAATTACCACCAGCTATCGAAGCAGTAAGCTGGATCGAGTCGCCCCTGCAAACAGAATCCCTGCCCGAAACAGTTGCCGGCGTAGGCAAAGGCAGTATGGTTATGATTTTGGTTGCAATTGCTGTACCACATTCATTGGTATAGGTGTAAAACAAGGTATCGCGACCTGAGATCATCCCTTCAAATGATGACACAACAATCGTCGCACCGGGACCGGTCGCACTCCATACGCCCGAGGGTGTCGAGTCTGCAAGCAGTATCACAGTTGCGGGGCATACTGTGTCCTGTACCAGAATAGGATCAACAGTTGGCAATGGCTTTACATAAACAGGCATAGGCGCAGTTGCCGCACCGCACATATTGGTAACGGTATATAACACAGTATCATAACCCTGACTGAGCCCAGATACAACGCCTGAGTCGGACACGGACGCATTTGAATCTGCCACCGACCACACACCGCCGGGGGCAGTAGGTACCAGGGTCATAGTTCCAAGCTTGCAAACAGAATCCGGCCCGGTGAGCAACCCGGCAACAGGCAACGCCAGCACTGTGATCGGGATGGAGGCAGTTGCCGTAGCGCAAGTATTGGCTAGGGTATAATAAATGGTATCGTTTCCGGGATAATCACCCCAAACCACACTATCAGCAACAAAAGAAGTGATGGAATCTACATTACTCCAAACGCCGCCTGCCACACTATCATGAAAGGTAATACTCCAACCGGGGCAAACCACTTCTGATGTCCCGGTTATTAACGAAACATGTGGATAGGCAGATACGGTTATGGCCTTTGTTGCAGAAACTGTGCCACACAAACTTGTTAGGGTATAAACCACAGTATCCACCCCAAGGCGATGACTAGTCAGTACGCCGCCGGTGTTGGTCACAGTAGTATTGGTTACCGTCCATACACCACCCGGAGTTGAATCTGCCAGAGTCATTGTTGCGCTATTGCACAAACCCGGAGCGCCTGTTATGGGCGCTATGTAGGGGAAAGGAACGATAGTAATGATTTTTTGGGCAGAGTCTGTTCCGCATACATTGGTGGTAGCATAATACAAAGTGTCCAGCCCAGGCGTCAGGCCATCAACAATGCCTGCCGAATCTGTTGCATTACCATTGGTAATACTCCAGACGCCACCATGGGTGGTGTCTGTAAGCGTGATAGTAGAACCCGGACAAACGCTGTCAGTGCCATTTATTACCCCCGGATTGGATAGGGGTATTATGGTTATGGTTTTGGATGCAGTTGCAGAGCCGCAGAAGTTGGAGCTGGTATAGGCTACGATAGCCGTGCCACCTGTAAGACCGTGTGCAAGAAATGTGCCGGGAGTTGATACTACCACTGGCGTTATTGTGCCCCATGAACCACCTGGTCCCGCTATAGAATCAGCGTAAGTGCTTGTTACGCCCACACACATTGAGTTGGGTCCGGTGATCGTACCGGCTACGGGGTGTGGAGTTACCGTTACGATATCAGTAACCGTTGTGGTACAAATACTATTTGATTTGGAATAACTGATAGTGTCGAGGCCTCCCGTTAATCCTGTTACCAGGCCTGTACCGGACACTGTTGCATGACTGTTGCTGGCATGCCAGATTCCGCTGACAGTTGTATCTGAAATAGTCATTGTTAGATACTGGCACAGCCGGGTTACTCCGGTTATCATTCCAACTACCGGCGACGGATTCACAGTAACAATTGAAAAAACGCTGTTGATGCCACAGGCATTGGAATCAGTGAACCACACGGTATCTGTTCCTGCCGTGAGGCCGCTTACCACACCCGTTACACTGTCCGTACTGGTAATAACACCGCCTGACGACCACCAGCCGGCGGTATCCGTTTCGGTTAATGTTATGGATGAAAACATGCAAACGGTTGAAGGCCCGGCTATTGGAGCAGGAGCCGGAAAGGAATCGACTACCACAACAGCCCATGCCATATGCCCACCCAGAGTATAAGCTATTGTATCGATACCATGCGCTACACCCGTCAGCACTCCAGTTGATGTATTAATGGTTGCTATAGCCGTATGATAGCTTGACCACGTACCACCCGAAACAGAATCGGCCAGGGTTAGAGTGCCGGCAATGCAAACATTTGCGGCACCTGTAATCACGGCTGGCACAATGGCAGTGTCGTTAAATTTTGCCGTGAATGCATCCAGAATGCCGGGGTTGGTCAGTGAAGTAAAACTAAAATTGACTGCCGGACTCGAAAATCCGCCGGTAGCGTAAATATTGTGTGCACTTCCCGAGGCAAGACAATCAAATGCATCGGCTCCGGTACCGCTAACTGATTTTGCAAGCAACACTGCACCGGAAGTGTCGAACGCAGCAAGCAGTACATTTCTTGTGCCACCATTTGTAAGAGTCGTGCTGCCCAATGTAATTGACCCGCTGCCGAAACTGCCTCCAACATAAATCCTCCCAGACGGATTGTAAACAATACTGCCGCCCACATCAAAACCACCTCCGCCAAACCCATCTGCCCACGAAATCGTGCCATCACTGTTGTACTTCGTAACAAAAATATTAGCGCCTCCGCCGCAAGTCAGCGTTGTTGTTCCCAGCGTCATACTTGCACTTTTGAAATCGCCGGTCACGTACACATTATTGGCGGCATCGGTTGCCACTGCCATAGCTACATCATCATTTGTACCGCCTTCGCTTTTCGCCCACAATAAGTTGCCAGACAAATCATATTTCGCAATATAGAAATCATAGCCTCCCGAATTTGTAAGCGTATCCGTACCGAATACCAATGACACGTCGGCAAAAGCACCTGCGACATAACAATTACCCAGGCCGTCCACAGCAATGCCATTTGCAAGTACATCGTTGCCAATACCCTGACGCACCCACAGAAAATTGCCTGAGGATGTATATTTTACAACAAACATATTGAAAGAAGTATCTGTGCTTAGATTGGTCAATGTTACAGAATCAAACACAATAGTTGGGCTGCTGAAATAACCTGTAACCAGAACATTGCCCGAAGCATCAGAAGTAATACCCGTTCCATTGTCGGCCTGCGAACCGCCAACGGACTTAGCCCAAAGGGTATGACCACTTGAATCTAACTTGACAATAAATGCCTGACCATAGCCGGATCTATGCAGCGTGATGGAATCAAATGAAATGCTATCACTTTTGTAATACCCTGTAATTAGTATGTTGCCTGAGGGATCGGCAGCTATGGATGCTGGACGTTCCGATTGCGCACCGCCAAAACTTTTGGCCCAAATCAGGTTTCCTGAATTGTCATATTTAAGAATAAACACATCATCGCTACCTGCATTTGTAAGAGTGGTGCTGCCAAATGTTGCCGGAGTGCCATTAAAATAACCGGCGGTATAAACATTGCCCCAAGTGTCTGTGGCGCAGGCAATTCCCGAGCCGAAGCTTGCGGCCGATGCATCCTTAGCCCATACCCAGCCCTGGGCACTTGCCAAAGTGGGTGCCAATAAAAAACACAACAAAGCCCCGAGACAAAAATTATATGTGCAACAACCTAAATTTTTCATGTGCATACGCCCAAAATTCTTATAAGTAAACGATCCAAACCCCAAAAATAACAAATATCCTTTAAGGAAAAATGGAAACCATACAAGATTAACCCGAACATAAGGAAGTTTGCCGGAAATATCTATTTTTGCAACAAACAGTAAAGAATGGAATGTAATAAAAATCACGTCTATGACGAATTGTTCGAAGCGTTGCCCGTTTCAAAAAAACACTATTCCACAATCCTGAGGCAGTGTGCAGGCTGTGCTTACGACAAAGGCTATGATGATGGTTTTGCCGGTAAGCCCCACAACCTGCAGGTTCAGGAATTCGATACCGTTGTACCTGGCAAGTACCCTGCCAACAAAATCAAAGACCCGATATTCGCCTATGATATGGGTTTCGCGGTTGGTAATAAGAAGCGCCTCGAAGGCAACAAGAAGAAAAAATGGTACGATTGGTTCCTTCGGTTCTGGGGCTTTATCTTCGGCAAGAAGAAAAAGTAATCGTCAGGGAAATTGGTCTCCAAATAACGGCAGTCTTAAATTCAACATTTGATTTGCAGTCACTTCAGATTGTGCAGTGGTTTGTCATTGCGTTACATTCGTTCAATTTAACGAAAGTAAATTGCGTGAATCATTAATGAATAGCGCATTATATTTGAACTATTGGTTAGTGTTCTAAAAAAAATTTATAGTCTTGCAGAAATGTTTTACATTGCAGTCTTGACTACTATTTTATAATTTATTTTATCACATATTATGTATTTTACAAGTCCTAAAAGCTTTTTGGTCCTTTTAGCTTCTGTTTCGGTGTTTTCTGCATCCGCTAAAAACTTAAATGCATCTTTAGATACAAAGGGACTCACCAAACCACTTTGTTTTGTAGAAAATAAGGGACAACTTAAAGACGAGCAAAACCACACCCGGACAGATCTCCATTTTAAAATGTCGGCTCCCGGCCTCAACCTTTTCCTCGGCGATAATAATCTTGTCTACGAGTTTCATCAAAATCAGGTGTCCACCGCCGGTAGCAGAGAAATAAATATTTCCGGATATCAGGTGGGTGTAAAACTGTTGGGAGCGAATCCGCATCCGGAAATTGTGGCGCTGAACAAAGATAGTTATCACGAAAACTACTATACCAGTATCGGAAGCAATGATTTTTTCACTGCAGCAGCCTACGACAAAGTAGTTTACAAAAACGTTTACCCCGGCATTGATTGGGTGGTGTACAGCAAAGACGGCAGGGCCGAATACGATTTTGTGATCAAAAAGGATGCTGATCCCAGTCAGATTAAAATTGAGTATGACGGAGCAGTATCCCTAAACATCAACAATGATGGCGCACTCGAAGCCACAACGCCAATGGGGACCATCACAGAAGCCGCCCCGGTAGCTTTTGAAACCGAAACCGGCAAAAAGGTTGCAGCTCATTTTGGGCTGAACGGCAACATTCTTTCTTTTGAAACAGCCGGGCATAATGGTGCACTCACCATTGATCCCTATCTTAACTGGAGTACTTATTTTGGTGGTGCGTCTGATGATGTGGCTACTATGGTCACGTCTTATGGCGGCACCGGTCTGCTTTATGTCGCCGGATACACATCCAGTACTGCAGGCATCTCGTTCGCTATTGGTTTGCCGTTCAATACTTATGGCGGCGGCATCTATGATGCTTTCCTTGCCGGCTACAGCGCAACAGGGGTGCTGGCATGGGCCACCTATTTTGGTGGTGCAGGTCTGGATCAGGGCACAGGTATTGCTGCAGATGGTGCAGGTGCATTATACCTTACAGGCTACACAAACAGTACCGGCATTGGTACCCCGGGCACTGCTTTCCCAACCTATACGGCCACCAATGGCATAGACGCGTTTTTGGTGAAATTCAATAATCTTGGTGTACGTCAATGGTCTACTTATTTCGGCGGGCCCGGCGATGACTATTCTAATACCGTGGCTTGTGACGCTGCCGGTGGGATATACATAGCAGGTTGTACCAACAGTACCTCCAATATTGCGACAGCCGGAGCTTTTCAAACTGCGTTGAACGGTGCAAACGATGGCTTTTTTGCTAAATTTACAAATACCGGATTACTCAGTTTTGGTTCTTATTTTGGCGGTTCCGGCTTAGATAGCATTTCGTCAGCCTACTGCGACGGAGCAGGTAATCTGGTTTTTACCGGCCAGAC
>Ga0007870_1000550_pt1 | contig 11476 bp, 8 predicted proteins | sample CryBogCBH04Jul08_FD_71207 | JGI IMG/M metagenome (GOLD analysis project Ga0007870, IMG submission 71207) | Freshwater microbial communities from Crystal Bog, Wisconsin, USA - CBH04Jul08 | ecosystem: Environmental > Aquatic > Freshwater > Lake | place: Crystal Bog, Wisconsin, USA | collected...
GCGCGTTTTAGGAGCCAGTTTCAATATGACGCCTTCATGGTTAGCGCCGGGTGTAATACAATTCAGTTTCGATAATATTTTTCTGCCTGACAGCGGTGTCAATTTCGCAGCAAGCCAGGGTGCTTTGCAATTCAAAGTTGCATTGGACTCAGGCTTAGCATATGGCACACAAATAAAAAACAATGCTTCCATATACTTCGATATGAACCCTCCGGTAGTTACCAATACTACGCTCAATACTATTTCCTACCCCACAAAAATAGATCCGGTACTTGCAAATTCCGGTATTTATGTGTATCCAAATCCGGCTACTGATTTGCTTTATGTAGATGGTCTGAATGGCGGCGAAATATCGATACTCAATTTGAATGGAGAAGTAATAACCAAACAAGTGATAGCATCAGATAAAGCCTCTGTAGACGTCAGCAAATTGCCGGTTGGTTTGTATATTTTGAAAGCAACAAGCGCCCACAGCACAGCAACTACAATGTTTACCAAGTTGTAGTCTGTTGATAGTACTATTTATTGCACGAGCATTAATGAAAAATATATTTCATTAATGCTCGTGCTTGTTTAGGGGATTGATTACTATTTCATATGCCATTTGTCAATAATGTTTTTAAATTCATCAAGGGACATTGTATTGTTTTCCAAAGGTTCGTTGGCTATCATGATTAATTCTTCCAAATCTTTTTCACTTAGAAGCGCAGTTGGGTCTTGTTTGTGTTCATGATAATAAGCCAATTCTTCCTGTAGCATTATGAGCATATTTTCATCATTCAGGGTCGCCACCTGATCAATGATTTGCTGTTGCATTTGCTGAATAGACATATTTGCACTTATTTCTACAAATTTACCGAAAAATTTATTTACCCCTGCATCGCCAGGTAGCAACACAATTTATACAATACACGAGCGCCGGTTATGGTATCAATTGTATCGCCCTGATCGCCGCACGAAACCTCATTGAGGTCGAAACCTATTATTTTCTTGCCGGATTTATGCAACGTCCTGAACAAATAGAAGATTTGATCCACATCGAAACCGCCCGGCACCGGTGTACCGGTATTGGGGCAGAAACGCACATCCAACCCGTCTATGTCGAAACTTATGTATAAGTTTTGGGGCAGTTCATCAACTATTTGTCTGCAGATGGAGCCCCAGGTTGTTCCTTCGTACATCATGGCTTTGATGTCGGCATCAAAAAAAGTTTTTATCCGGCCATTGCTGTCGTTGATCAGTTGTAGTTCTTCATCGCAATAGTCTCTTATCCCCACCTGCACCAGTTTCTTTACCTCGGGTATGTTCTTGAGGATATTGTACATAATGGAGGCATGGGAAAAAGTGAATCCTTCATAAGCCTCACGCAGATCGGCATGAGCGTCTATTTGCAGGATGCCAAAATCTTTGTGATGGTCGGCCAGAGCTTGCACCAAACCATAGGGCGTGCTGTGGTCGCCGCCAACCAGGCCCACTTTTTTACCATTTTCCAGAAGTTTCGCCGCCGATTCATACACCCAGTCGCACAGATAAGCGCATCCTGCATTTATCTCCACAATGCTTTTTACATAATGTTTGTGTTCGTGCACATTTTCACCATTGGCCATAACGTCCAGCAGCTCTTCAGCTTTTTCCCGCAGATCATCATTCAGGTCCATGATTTTATCATTGGCTTCCTGCATGTAGATGCCTTTTTTCCAGACATCTGTGAGTTCGGCATCAAACAAATCAACCTGCAAAGAAGATTCAAAAATGTTCATGGGCGCCATTGCAGTGCCGGTACGATAAGAAACAGTCACTTCCCAGGGTACTGGCAGCAACACCACGCTTGCGGTTTCTTCGGTGAATGGGAGGCCAAACACTGTATTGGAGTAGAGACCAATGGAATTCGGATTGAAATTGGACAAATCGGACATTGTGCAGATATTTTAGGGTAAAAATAAGGATAATCGGCAGAGTTGGGAAGGAAAGATTGTAGGTTGTCCGTTGCAGCACGGAGCCTTTCTAAATAAATTGTCCCTCCCTTACTTCAGTTTTAACTGCGCAAACAGCGGATGTTCTGGATTCACTATCAATTCCTGGCGTAGCGGATGAATGAGTACATCCATTTCTTCCAGGGGAATAGTACCCAAAAGAGGTTCGGCATCGCCGGGAAGCACCATGGCGCTGCCTGTGAAACGACGGTTTTGAAACAACAAAACAATAGGCGCTACCACATCGCAGTCTATTATCCTGTTATCGGCGGTTTGGGCCTTTTTGCTATCTACCACAGGTAGTTGCAGGTATTCCTGTATGTTTTCATTGATAGTAAGCATGTACGAACCCGAATCGACTAAAATATTGACTTGGAATTTTCTTATTTCATCCTCACCTATTAGATGACGTTTTGCATTGCCTTCATCAAGACCGTTGATAAGCATTACGTCTGCATAAACCATTCCCATGAGCTATTGCTTTTTTGCAAAATTAGGCAAAGGGAATTATTGCAGCCTTATTTTTTTAAATATCAGACTAAGATTTAATTTTTTGCTGATTAATAATATCACCCGTCCTACTGTTAAATCTTTTCCAAACCGCACCATATTTTCGCCAACTCCGTTTTTAATAGAAGCCACATGGTTATTTTTGAACAAATAAATGCAGATGCAAATTTTGTTGACGCTGATGTTGCAGGCCGATACGGCTGCAAAGGCTGCCGCAGGTAGCGCCCCGGCAGCTTCCGAAAAAATATCTTTATTTCAATTGCTCATGGAAGGCGGCGCACTCATGATTCCGCTTTTACTGTGCTCTGTACTCATGGTTTATGTGTTTGTAGAGCGTTTTATGGCCATCAGAAAAAACATGACTTTCGAACCTGCTTTTCTTGTCCGATTGTCAGACTTTGTGAAAACCGGCGATATATCCGGCGCAAAGGCATTTTGCAAAGGCGCCAGTTCGCCTGTGGTGCGCGTGCTGGAAAAAGGACTTTCCCGGATTGATAAGCCTCTCGAACTGGTTGAAAAGTCGATGGAGAATGCCGGCAAGCTGGAAGTGTATAAGTGGGAAAAGAATTTATCTATCCTCAGCACGCTTGCCGGTATAGCCCCGATGTTTGGCTTTCTCGGTACTATAGCCGGAATGATCATTTTGTTTTTTAATGTGCAGCATCAGGGTTTTTCGCTCGAAGCCATAGCCGGGGGTATTTATACCAAAATGGTGACATCTGCTACGGGTCTGATAATTGGTTTACTTTCTTATGTAGGCCATGCCTATCTTGATGCGCAGATTAATAAAAACGTGAATACTATTGAGGCAGCTTCTGTAGAATTTCTGGACATTATAGCCGAAACACACCTTTAAATTTTCGTCATGAACATCCGGAAGCATATACGCAACGAGCCCCAGACGCATTCATCGGCACTTAACGATATCCTGTTCATATTGCTCCTGTTTTTCCTTATTATTTCCACCCTGGCCAATCCTAATGTCATCAAACTGAGCATACCCAAAGCAAAAAGCGATACTAAAGCCAAGCAAACAGTTGTAGTTTCTATCAACGACAAACAACAGTTTTTTGTAGGCACACGCCCTGTGCCTGCAGACTCACTCAAACCAATGATATCCGCAGATATAAGAAAATCTCAGGACGCGGAGCCAACCGTGGTTATCAATGCCGACAAACAAGCGACTGCCGATAATATTGTCGCAGTTATGAGGGTTGCACATGACCTGAATCTGAGAACAGTACTTGCAGTTGAGAACGAACGAAGGTAATGTAGACTTTTGTCGTCAAACATTAAACCAAGTCCATCAGACTTAGTCTAAAAGATTGCATTTTAACATCGTACTAATAAGATTGATTATTATACTTTGCCAATTTGGGCTACTTTTGTTTTTTATTAATAGAAAATCACATTAAATGAGAAGACTAACTTTATTTTTGACGGGCACAATTTTCTTGCTTATTTTAGGTTTCGGGGTCAATGCACAAAATATTTATACTTATGCAGGTACGGCGGGCACCGGAGGTTATGGCGGAGACGGTGGGAATGCGCCCATAGCGATGTTGAATCAACCTGCCGGCATTGTGTGCGATGCAGCGGGCAACATCTATTTCTGCGACAGAGGGAATAATGTAGTGCGAAAAATTAATACGTCGGGTATTATCAATACTATAGCTGGAATGGCTGGACCCGGGGCTTATGCCGGTGATGGCGGTCCTGCTACACTGGCTAACCTACGTAATCCCACAGGAATTGCTTTAGATAGGGTAGGAAATATTTATATTACCGACAATGGTAATAATGTAATCCGTAAAGTAGATACAACCGGTACTATCAACACAATTGCCGGTACAACAGCCGGATATAGCGGAGACGGTGGTCCGGCAATTTCGGCACAATTGCGCGGCCCGGTTGGAATTGCTGTGGATACAGCAGGCAACATTTATTTCTGTGATTCGAGAAATAACGTTGTTAGAATGATTAATGTGTCTGGCACAATCAGCACGATCGCCGGTAATAATGCACTAGGTGCCGGATACTCCGGCGATGGAGGGCCGGCCGTTAATGCGCAGGTTTCCCGCCCTTTGGGTCTTACCCGTGCAAGCAATGGTAACTTGTACATTGCCGACTCCCGCAATCATGTAATCAGAAAGGTAGATATGACAAGCGGTAACATTTCTACTTTTGCAGGCAACAACATTCGTGGCTACGCGGGTGATGGCGGTCCTGCTACCAATGCAAGCCTGCACACACCTAACAATGTATATTTGACATCATCAGGCATTTTATATATTGTTGATTCATCCCATACTGTAAGAGCAGTTGGCACTAATGATACAATAACCACGGTAGCAGGTACAGGATTGCCAGGTTATTATGGCGATGGCGGTGCTGCCACTTTAGCTAAAATGACTTTGCCAGACGGCATCACAATCGATGCAGCCCACAATATATACGTTTCCTGTTATGGAAACAATGTTATTCGTCGTATTGGTATGCCTGTAGCTGGCATCAACATCACATCCAGCATTGGCGATACAATTTGTTTTGGCCCAAATATCCACTTCTTTGCCAGCCCGGTAGCCGATTCTACACCCCATTATCAGTGGTTGCTGAATGGTGTACCAATGGGCTCAGATAGCATCGAATTTACACCTGCTTCACTTGCCGTTGGCGATACTATTTCCTGCGAACTACTGACATCATCCGGAGGTACGGTCATTGCCAATTCAAACCGGTTAAGAGTTGATAGTCTGCCACGTGTGGGCTATCTCCTATGTCCACCTCTTGTTTGTATCGGCAACACTATCAACGTCAGGCATATGTCTGGTACGGGCACCGGCGGAGGCGGCGGTGTTTGGGGACTTACCAATTCGACCATAGCAACACTAACAATTGGTGCACCGGGTCCTACAACAGTTACTGGAAATGTTCCGGGAAATGATACTCTTTACTATATCATGACCAACATTTGTGGCTCCGATTCAGCGAAAGCTGCCTTTGCAGTAAATTTCAACACCCTTGCTCCCATATCCGGGCCTACCCAAATTTGTTATGGTGGTACGGTGACTTACTCAGATACATCAGCAGGAGGAATATATTTTGTTAATCCGCCATTCCCTGGTATCGGCACGATGGATTCGCTTACCGGTGTATTCACGGCCGGCACAACTGTTCCTCCGTTCCCGGTTACCATTACGGTTAGTTACGGTCATCCCGGTTGCTCTGTTACGGATACTATTTATATGAATAATATTGGGTACATAATAGGGTCTGATACGCTGTGTTCAGGTGAGTCTACCTCTCTTACAGATATTGATACAACCTTCTCGGCCAGTCCCGGCACATGGAGCATTTCACCAACTGCTATTGGCGTGGTTGATACTACTCCGGGTTTTATTGGTGCAGGTAATCTTGTTACAAATCCTGGCGTTGGCGGCACAGCAACCATCACTTATGCTATTTCGAGTGTTTGCTATACAACATTCACGATAACTGTTAATCAGCTTTCTGCAATCGTCGGACCGACCAGCATTTGCACAGGCGATTCAGTAAAGTATGCCGATTCTGCCATTGGTGGCACATGGATTGCCAATCCCACTTCATTTGGCAATTTCCTCGGTTCTCCCGGAAACTTCCTCCCTGTTACACCTGGTCAAACCGTAATATCGTATTCTGTGGGCAGTTGTTCTGCAGTAGATACTATTAACATCGGAACCGGAGCCACTGTGGCGGCTATTGTTGGGAGTCTCACTCTCGACTCGTCGCTTACAACCACAATGACCGATGCCACACCGGGCGGAGTGTGGAAGAGTAGCAATCCGCTTGTTGCATCAATTGATTCGGCCACCGGTGTCGTAACAGGGCTTGCAGCGGGCACGGTCATTATTTCTTACTATATCAGCCCTGTCGGGCCATGTTCTACACCTGCGTTGCTGACACTTAAAGTGAAAAATGCTACCGGTGTTGCAACTTTGCAAAATGCGGACAACATCGTGCTATTTCCTAACCCCGCAAAAGATGCAGTCGTTATTAGCTGGAAAGAAAATCATTCGGCGAATGGATTACTTGTAATAACAGATGTGGCAGGTAAAGTGGTTTTGACAAGATCTTTGGATATGAATAGCAGTACCGGCAACACTCAGGCAGATATTTCAGGACTTGCCAATGGTGTATATTTTGTTTGTCTTACAACCGGCAGCGAAAGTTTCCATGGCAAGCTGAATATCATAAAGTAGTTGTAAAAGAGCTTGTTTTGCAGGCAAATTGGTGATATTGGTCATTAAAATGTGGAAACCAGTTGTGAGATTAAAATAATTTTTTGCGACAAGCGAATTAGTTACTACCTTTGCAACAGGGAAAAACAAATTGAAGGGGACATGCAAATGTCCCCTTCTTTATTGGGTATGAATCAGAATATTGATAAAATATATAATTTGCTTGAGCCACTTCTGGATGGCACAGACATATTCGTGGTAAGTATTAAGGTGAAGCCAACGAACAATGTAAAGATTTTTTTGGATGCAGACAGTGGTTTCACAGTTGAAAAGTGCATTCAAATCAACCGTGCTTTGTACCCAAAAATTGATGCATCCGGCATTTACCCGCCCGGCGATTTTTCTTTGGAAGTCTCCAGCCCCGGCGTTGATGAACCCATTGTTCAGATAAGGCAGTACAAAAAAAACATTGGCAGGAAGCTTGCTGTCACGGATCTGGAAGGAAAGGAAACCATAGGAATATTGAAAGAAATGAAAGAAGAAGTATTAGTGCTGGAAGTACAATTCACAAAACCGAAGGAAATTAAATTAATTGAGATACCAATCGTAAACATTAAAAAGGCAGTAGTGCAAATCGTTTTTTAACAAAATAAAACTCCCGTTATGGGGCAACCAGAAAAAATGAGAAAATATGGCGAGTATTAATCTGATCGACTCCTTTCAGGAGTTCAAAGAGGCCGAAAACATTGACCGTCCCACGTTAATGAAGGTTTTGGAAGATGTGTTCAAAACACTGTTGCGGAAGAAATACGTGACGGACGAAAATTTTGACGTTATTGTTAACGATCAGACGGGAGATCTGGAAATCTTCCGGCGCAGGCAAATTGTAGAAGATGGTATGGTGGAGGATGAAAACCTGCAGATACCTTTGTCTGAAGCTGTGAAGATTGATGCTGACTACGGCGTTGGCGAAGAAGTGTATGAAGAAGTTGACGTAAGAAATTTTGGACGACGGGCCATTCTTGCAGCGAAGCAAACTCTTGCAGCGCGTATAGGAGACCTCAAGAAAAATAACTTGTTGAAAAAATACGCAGACAGAGTTGGAGATATCATAACCGGGGAAGTATATCAGATATGGAAAAAGGAAATTTTGTTGCTTGATGATGAAAGCAATGAACTCATTCTTCCAAAGTCGGAGCAGATTCCTTCAGATTTCTTCAAAAAAGGTGAAACGGTTAGGGCAGTAGTGAAACGCGTAGAAATGAGAAACAATACGCCTATTATCATATTGAGCCGCACTCATCCCAGTTTCCTTGAGAAATTGCTGGAAATTGAGGTTCCTGAGATCATGGATGGGTTGATTGTTATTAAGAAAATAGTGAGAGAACCCGGAGAAAGAGCCAAAGTAGCAGTAGAAAGCTATGACGACAGGATTGATCCGGTAGGAGCTTGTGTGGGGATGAAGGGTAGCAGGATTCACGGCATTGTACGGGAACTAAGGAATGAGAATATCGATATTATTAATTTTACTAATAATATACAACTCTTGTTGCAACGTGCCCTCACACCTGCCAAGATAAACAAAATGGAGTTGAATCACGATGAGAAAAGGGCCGATGTGTATCTCGAACCTGATCAGGTGTCGCTCGCAATCGGCAAGAAGGGCGTAAACATAAAATTGGCACAGGAATTGACGGGATATAATATCGATGTATTCAGGGATCTGAAGGAAGACGTTGAATATGATATTGATCTGGACGAATTCGCAGATGAAATAGACTCATGGGTTATCGACGAGTTCAAGCGTATTGGCTGCGATACTGCGCTGAGTGTTCTTGATCTTTCTATGGACGAGTTGGTAAGGCGTACCGACCTGGAAGTTGAAACAGTGAAGGAAGTAAGGAAAATACTGGAATCAGAATTCAACAATGATTAAAAATTGTTTTGTTATGTGAGTTTTGATGAAATAAATAAAATTAGGCAAATGATACGGCTCGTTTCATGGAAAATGACGTAGGTTTGTGATTGGGTAAATATCCAAAGGTATCTTTGGAAATAACAGAAGAAGGTAATAAGAGAATGACAACACCAACAAAAACACCCAGGTTGCTGGAGGCCGCAAAAGAATTTAATGTCGGCAAGGATACGCTTCTTGCGTTTCTTGTCGACAAAGGCTTTGAGGTAAACAACAACCCAAGCTTTAAACTTACAGAGCAAATGTACAAGGCTGCACAAGTACATTTTGATCGGGATAAGTTGGCAAAGCGCAAGAGTGACGAGATAGCTTTGCCTAAGGGTTCGTTTTTGGATAATCAGCGGAAAGCCGCCGAGGAAGCTGCACATGCTCATAATCGAGAAAAGAAAGAAGAGATAAAAGCACCGGCAGCAATAAACCCGCAACCCCCGGTTGTACCACCTCCTCCGGTTGTGACTGAAAAAGTCCCGGTGATACCGGTCGCGCCGACAGCAAAACCTAAAGAGGAGCAGAAGCCGGTTGCAGCGAAGCCTGCAGAAGCAAAAGATCCCGTGGTGCCGTCTGTACCGGTCTCAAAACCTGCCACAGAGCCAAAAGCGGTATCCAACCCTGTTCAGCAGCCGGCTGTACAGCAGCCCCGGCCCGCTGTTATTGACCCAGTAGTTGCTCAACCTGTTCCAACACAGGCGCCTGCTGCTGCTAGCCCCGCACAGGTAAAAACGCCCGAATTGCCTAAGGAGCAGCCAGTTGATGTTCAGCCGGCAAGTGCAATAAAAGTTGAACAGTCTGCTCCGGAACCGGAACATATTAAAATTGAGGCACCTAAAATAGAAGGGCCTAACATACTGGGTAAGATTAATCTGGAAGAACTTAACCTGGCCTCCCGCCCTAAAAAGGGATCAGGTAAGAAACCCGACGAAAAGGTGGAAACTCCAAAGAAAGAGCGTAAACCGCATTCTGAGGTATCCAAACATCCGGTAGGGGGGAAAGCGCACCCCGAAGCACATGAAGAAATTCCGGCAAATGTTATAGTGCCTGCCACAAATGCCTTTGATGTGAATGCAACAGGGCAAGAGGATGATACCGAGTATACAACCGATGAATCTGATGATGCCGCACCTTTGAGGCCTGATCATATAGAGATGAAAGCCCCCAAACTTGAGGGCCCAAGGATTATTGGCAAGATTGAGTTACCGGTGAACTCACAGCAAGGTTCGGGAAGACCGGATAACAGGGACAAGGGTGAAAAAAGAAAGAGAAAACGAATTCCTGTAGACAAAAAAGCCGATCCAACCAAACCAGACGCGACTCCGGGGAGCAGAGACCAAAGAGAAAGAAATCAACAGGGAAACAGACAACCCGGTCAGGGTCAGGCTCAGCGTGGTGGTCAGGGCGCTGGTGGCGCTAACCAGTCCGGTGGACAAGGTCAGGGCGACAGAAACTGGCAGGGCGGAAACAGGCAAGGCGGTGGCTTTAATCAGGGTCAGGGTGGTCAGCAAAGGCAGAATGGAAATGTTGCAGCCAGACACGATAATAAGAGACCGCCGGGCAGGGACCAGCCATTCAAGGAAGGCGATCGCAGGGGACAGGGCAATCGCCCGGCAAGTACACCGGTTGTACTGGGTCAGGGTCAGGAAATAGATACAAAAGCAATTCAGGATAAAATAAGGGAAACGCAGGCTAAACTTTCGGGGGCTACAAGAAGCAAAAATCTCAAAGCCAAATACCGCAGAAACAAGCGGGATGAAATGGCAGAGAAGCGCGCCGCCGCCGAAAATGCGGAAGCCACAAACTTGATTCAGGTCACCGAATTTATATCGGTTAGTGAGCTCGCCAACCTGCTCAATGTGAGCTTTGCCGAGGTTATCAGCAAGTGTATGAGTCTGGGTATCATGGTTTCCATCAACCAAAGGCTGGACGCAGAAGTAATTGAACTGGTATCCAGCGAATTTGGCTTCGAAGTCGAGTTTATTAATCTGGAACAGGAAGAAGAGGAAGAAGAAGAAGATCTGGATAGTGATGAGGATCTGCTGCCACGGGCGCCTATCGTCACCATTATGGGTCACGTAGATCATGGTAAGACATCATTGCTCGACTACATTCGAAGCGCCAATGTCGTAGCAGGGGAAGCCGGGGGTATTACCCAGCATATCGGTGCCTATCAGGTTACCACCGCAACAGGCAAAAAAATAGCCTTCCTCGATACTCCGGGCCACGAAGCGTTTACCGCTATGCGGGCACGGGGTGCTAAAGTAGCCGACGTGGCGGTAATAGTAATAGCGGCGGACGATGCCATTATGCCTCAGACCAAAGAGGCCATCTCTCACGCCCAGGCTGCAAACCTCCCTATGATTTTTGCGATCAACAAAATAGATAAACAAGGTGCAAATCCTGAAAAAATCAAGGAGCAACTCGCCAACATGAATATTCTGGTAGAAGACTGGGGCGGCAAATTCCAGTCGCAGGAGATATCTGCCAAACAAGGCCTTAACGTAGACTTGCTGTTGGAGAAAATAACGCTTGAGTCTGAAATGCTCGAACTAAAGGCTAATCCCGACAGGATAGCTACCGGCAGTGTCATCGAAGCTTCGCTCGACAAAGGACGCGGATATTTATCAACCATACTCGTACAGAACGGTACACTGCATCAGGGCGAAATGATTGTGTGCGGTCAACACTATGGTAAGCTCAAGGCCATGTTCAACGAACGCGGCCAGAGAGTGAAAGTGGCCGGGCCTTCAACCCCGGTTCAGGTGTTGGGTCTTAATGGGGCTCCGCAGGCGGGCGAGAAATTTAAAGTA
>Ga0007870_1000551_pt1 | contig 11461 bp, 5 predicted proteins | sample CryBogCBH04Jul08_FD_71207 | JGI IMG/M metagenome (GOLD analysis project Ga0007870, IMG submission 71207) | Freshwater microbial communities from Crystal Bog, Wisconsin, USA - CBH04Jul08 | ecosystem: Environmental > Aquatic > Freshwater > Lake | place: Crystal Bog, Wisconsin, USA | collected...
CATAATCCGGCTCATTTCGCCGCCGGAGGCTGTTTTCTCCAGGTGCTGGAATACACCGCTTTTATTGGCATCAAAAAGGAAGTGAATCTCATCGATACCGGTAGCAGCCGGCTCTGTTCTACTAATCTGAACCTTGAAGCGTGCATTTGGCATGCCCACAGCGCTAAGCAACTCGTTCATTTTTTCGGTAAAAACCGGCGCTGATGCAGCCCGCCTTGCAGCTATGAGTTCAGCTTGTTGCAACAATTCGCGATAAACCAAAGTTTCTTCCTGGGCAAGCTTCTCAATAGCTTCATTAAGATTGAGGGTGGCTTTCAGTTCCTCTCCCAATTTGTGATGAATCTCTATCAGTTCAGCTGTTGAGTTCACACTATGTTTCTTCAGCAGTTTATAGCCGGTATCGATGCGTTGCTGCAGTGTTTCCAGTAGTTCAGGATCGAAGGAAAGCTTTTCATTGATGGATTCCAGCTCAGCCTCAAGGTCCTTGAGTTCTTCGAATGTAGAATTGAGTCTATCAATGAATGGATGCAAACCCGGCATAAGATCTACTATTCCTGCAAACTGCTTGCTGATGTGTTTTAACTCTGCAAGCACAGGTTTTTCGCCCGTCTCCAGTCCGCTACAGGCTGCCATTAAAATGCCTTTTATTTTCTCAGAATTGGCCACCTGTTTCATTTGCTGCTCAGCCTCTTCTATTTCTGAAGTGCGAAATGAAGCTAGTGTCAATTCATCGTAGAGATGTTGCTTATAGTCAGATTCCTTCTGCCACAATGCCCGCTTTTCTTTCAGATCATTGAGTTGTACAATCAATTTACGGTAATGGGAATACGATTCGCTATACCCGGCCAGTAAGGAATGATTATCACCAAGGGCATCCATAATGGTTAGTGGAAATTCCTCATCTTGGAGTACTTCATGTCCAAATTGCCGGTGCAGATCTACCAATTTTGATACTATTTTGGTTAATATGTGCAATGTGACCGGAGTGTCGTTGATAAAGGCTCTGGATTTACCGCTCACGCTTATTTCCCGCCTGATGATGCATGGGTTCTCAAAATCGAGCTCGTTTTCCAGAAACACTGGCTGCATGCCCTGCAGATTGCTCATATCAAAATACCCCTCCACAACACATTTTTCCTCTTTGTTGATAAGCACTGTTGAATCTGCGCGCTCGCCGAGTATCAGTGATAACGCACCAAGGATAATACTTTTTCCAGCCCCTGTTTCGCCGGTAATGATGTTCAGATTCTTATCCGGCTCAAATATCAGATGGTCGATGATGGCATAATTTCTTACAACGAGCTTTTGAAGCATGGCTCAAAGTTACGACGAAGCTATCATAGTAAGAATTTTGCAGCCCCCTTTTGTATGCTTTTGGTCATGGGTCAGCTTGTCGTAACAGGCCATTGATTGATTGGAAATAAACATCCTTATATACAACCCGATATAAATTTCAAAAAAAAGTATCAGGATGCTTTGCAATTTCAAGTCTTTTTTCTACTTTTAGTACAAAAATTTAAATTATGAAATCATTAATTTTGTTGATGTCGCTCGGAGAGCGCTTTAATGCACAGTTGCATTATTACACGAGCGATTGGAAAAGTCTGCTCATGATCATTTTTATTGGCGGTGTAGCCGGTATGCTCGCCGAATTTCTGGTTGGCTCAAAGAGTATGCCTATGTTGATAACAATTATTATTGGCATCATAGGGAGCTGGCTTGGCAATCTTTTGTTTGCAGAATATCTCAATTTCCCCATCAACGAGCTTTTCAATATCCTGATCCGTGCAACAGCCGGCGCAATGATCCTGGTAATCATCATCAGTATCTTTTTCCGTTTGCGCAGCCGAGATAAATCAAACTACCGGGCGTAAATTTTCATCGACATTATTAAAAAAAGAGAGCGGCAAATATTTTGCCGCTCTCTTTTTTATTTCGATTCAAGATATTTACTATTTATCCCAGAAAATCTTTGGTGTAAACAAAGTTGAAGAAAGTGTAGGTAAATTCTCTTTGTTATAGGAAAGTTCTGTTTGTGGATAGAGCAAGCGGCGCGGAATCTGAGTGCCGCTCACAGGCGTCAAAGCAGGATAACCGGTTCTGCGATACATTGTCCAGGCTTCCGGGTTCAGGTAGAGTGCCACCCATTCTTCATAGCAAATCATAGAAAGAGCATTCGCAGCAGTGAGCGTTCCGTTTGCAGACAGGTATGTTGCCAAATCAGCAGAAGAAACACCCAATTTATTCATACTGGCTGTGATGCCATTTTGATAGAATGTTTGAACAGCGGTCAGGCTACCGGCAGCAGTCAAAGTTGCTTCCGCACTCATAAATTGTTGTTCTTCGTAAGTAATAAATTCAACAGGAGATGCTGCGCTACCGTAATAAGCCCCCAGATAGTCGCCACCATTGGCAGCTGTAGTATCTATTAATGCAGGAAATCTTGGGTCGCTTTTCGCTAACAATTGCTTATTCAGGTATGAGGAATCGAAACTGATATCCAATCTTTGCCCGTTGAACTGATACCATGGATTATTTCCGGTGGACGAAGTTGAGAAATTGTTGTACACCGCATTGTCAGAATTGCTTGTGAAAGATAATGCCAATTCTGAAAGCGCATTGTTTGCCATGGCTACGTTGCCTTTGCTCTGGTGCATATATATCCGGGCTTTAATACCATGCGCAAATTTTATCCAGGCAGCCGCATTACCTCCGTAAATGGCATCGTCTGCACCAGGCACAATAAATCCGGGATTTGTCTGATTGAGGAAATATATTGCAGAGTCACACAAATTCAATATTGTAGTGTTGTATAGTACATTATCCGCATCGAATGAAGGGCGCAGATTTACAGCGCCCATCAATGCCTGGGAATAAGGTACTGAACCCCAGAAATCTACGGTAATTTGTAACGAGTACGCCATTAGCACCCTGGAAATGCCACTGTATACATTATACCCTTTTGCATCAGCAGCCATCTTTAGTTGTAGGTCATTCTCCATCACCGAAGTGTAAAGATTACCCCAAAGGTTATCAACATCCTGAGCCGAGAATATATAGCTGTAATAGGCCTGTGACTGCCTCGACAATCCAAAAGTTTGTTGCGTAAACATGGATGAAAATCGGGACATGTCGCCACCCTGAGCGTACGCCAGTGATCCCTCAACGGTTGAAAGTATCACACCTGGCGGTACCGCAGACGGCGAATTTGGATTCACGTTTACTTTAGTGAAATACTCCTTTTTGCAAGAAGACGCAATTAATGTTATAGCTCCTACGCAAGCCAGAATAAATATTTTTCTATTGTGTTTCATATTGTGCTTGTTTTTTTGTTAATAATTTAGAGTCCTACATTTAGCCTGATACCATAATTTTTACTGCTCGGATTATTGAAATAGTCAAGTCCTTGCCCATTTGCGGGGCCGGCCAGACTGGTTTCGGGATCAATGCCTTTATACTTTGTCCAAAGTATGATATTACCCATATAAGCAGTGATCGAAAGGCTCCTTAAGTGTGCCTTGTTGAGCATTGCAGATGGAAGGGTGTATGTCAAACTAATCTGACGCAATTTTATGAAAGAAGCATCTTCAACATCAGACTCTGACGGGCCAATGAAGCTACTTCCGATATTTTGCCAGTAGTATTGGTTTGTTGCAGCTTTTACTTTGTTTTGCTGACCGCTGCTTACCACATTGCCATTGGCGTCAAGATGTCCGGCTACACCACTGAATACCGTTGAATCATTCCTGTTTTTAGTATCGGCTCCTGTACCAAAGTAGTCGATTGCACCTCTGGTGCCATCCCACATCTGACCACCATACCTCACTCCGATCTGGAAAGAAAGCGTCCACCGTTTGTAGCTAAAAGCACTCACAAGGGAGCCAATCCATTTTGGGTTTGTGTTTCCGATGATTGTGTCTGTGGCACTTGGATTAACAACAGGCATTCCATAACCGGGATCGGAAGGATCGTCATTAATTAATAATTTTCCTGTTTTCGGATCCCTTACATAACGTGTGCCAAAAATCATATTTGTTGGCTGACCAACGATATCCATGATCGATCCGTTTGTAAATCCTGCAACCAGTAGATTTTGAACACCATTTGCAAGCGCTTCGACTTTATTCACATTCTTACTCCAGTTTGCGGTCAAATCCCAACGGAATCCTGACTTTGTTTTTACCGGAGTATAGTTCAATGTAAGTTCAACTCCGTGATTGTTGATCTTAGCTGAATTCATCATTTCTGCTGCGAAGCCGGTTGCATAGGAAACTGGTACTTGAATAATTGCACCGGTTGTGGTGTTATTATAATAAGTTGCATTCAGGCTCACTTTGTTGTGGAAGAATGACAAGTCTGTTCCAATTTCAAAAGCACTTGTGTGTTCAGGTGTCAGTCCGGGATTGCCAAGAACAGTGGTTGTTGATGTGATCTGATAGCCAGGCTGCGCATTGATAGGCCAGGACAAACCGGAAGTAAACCCATCAGCAATGGCTGCAGTTCTCCAATAAGTTTGAAGAGATTGAGGTGATGCATCATTACCAGCGCCAGCCAAAGACATCCTTAATTTTCCATAGGACAAATAATCACTTCCAGATAGCTTAAGTGGCTCTGTGAAGATAAATGACAATCCAGCTGATGGATAAAAGAAGTTCATTTTGTTTGTTGGCAAAGTAGATGAAGTCTCATCTCTGCCGGATAATGTGAGATAAAGCATGTTTTTGTAGCCCAGCATTCCCTGACCATACCATGCTTGCCTCCTGATCTTCGATTCGCCTTCACTTGCCTGTATCGAAGTAGCATTCGACATATCCGTGAAGAATGGTATAGTAAGATTTACACCGCTTGTAAGGCGTGTGGTGGAAGTTTGCTGGAAATTGTTTTCGCCAACCATCAATGAACCACTAAGATCTTTGTTAAAATCATGATTCATATTAACCATCACGTCAGAGTTGATCTGGCTGTTGAAATAGTCAATCAGGTTTACTTCGCCCTGACCCCCATTGACACCTAATGAGTTAATGTCGTAGTATTGTTTGCTGGCTTGCGTATAAACGTCTGCACCAATACGGTACATGATGTCCATCCATGGAAATAGCTTGTAATCTGCCTGACCATACCCATACACTCTGTTCAGATCGTCATGACATGGGTTTCTGTTCACTGTCCAGTAAGGATTATCATAGCCGTGACCATTGCGATAGTTACGTTGTGTGCCATCAGGATTTAAATAAGCAGACGCATTACTGTTTGTGGCGGCATCGGAAAGGCCATAAGAATTATCGAAAGTAGGTGGAGTTCTCAAAAGACCAAGCATTACACCTGACAAATTAGACCCTTGCTGCACTTTATCATTTGCGGAATTGATATAAGTGGCACCGCCTGAAATAGTGAATTTATCATTTACAGCCGATTGACCGTTGATACTTGCTGTTGTCTTATCGTATCTTGACTTGGGTATTATTCCAGTTTGATTGAGATTTCCCAATGAAAAGCGATAAGAATTTTTCTCATCGCCACCGGACACCGCAACATTTGTGTTTGTAGTCATACCGTTCTGAAAAAAGTTCTCCGGATTGAAGGGCGTAACTTTCTTGTTTGTAGCCGTAGGATCGGACTTTCCTACAATATCTCCATTTGGGGAAAATGTATTAGCGCCGCCTGTATACCTAAGCGTATCGATCATTGCGCCCCAGGTTACCCTGTTTGGAAAGCTATAGGAGCCACCTGAACCTTCTGAAAATTGATTTTGTAATTCTGGTAACTTATTTGCCTGATCAACCTGCGTAGACATGTTTAGAGACACATGCATTCCGTGCTCGCCGGCGCCGTTGCCCTTCTTAGTGGTTATGATAAGCGCACCATTTGCTGCCTTAATCCCGTAGAGCGCTGTTGCTGCAGGGCCCTTCAATACACTAATATTATCAATATCATTTGGGTTGATATCAAGTCCCCTGTTTGTGGGCTGTGAACCGCCTACCAGATTGCCGCTGGCACCGCTCACCGGTTGGGTTGGTTCTGTTGCATCAAAATTATTAATGGAATTGTCAACTGGCATACCATCAATGATAACCAGCGGTTGATTGTTTCCTGTAAGAGAAGTCATGCCTCGCAGATTAACGAACGTACCAGCACCCGGGTCGCCCGAACTGTTGATGACATCCAAACCAGAAACCTTGCCATCCAGCTCTGCCAAAGCATTACCGGTGCCCGATTTATTCATTTGTTCGCCGCCAACTGTCTGCGTCGCATAAGCCAGTGTTTTCGCTTCCCGTTTGATACCCAGAGCTGTAACTACAGTTTCATGTAGTTCTTTTACAGAGAGTTTCATATTTACAATCACACCATTTCCCGTGATCTCGACATCCTGATCGGCGTAATTGAGCGCTTTCACGACAATCATTTTGTCGCCATCCTGCATATCAATTTCAAATTTTCCATCCACATCGGAGACTGTTCCAATGGATGTGTTTTTAATCAAAATGGCTGCTCCCGGCAGTCCAATACCTTTCTCGTCAAGTACTTTGCCCTTGACATGATGAGTTTGAGCAAAGGCAGCATAGCTCCATAAAGATAGAAGAGCCGCCAACATGAGTAATTTCCGTTTCATCAGCATAATGTTTTAATAATTGATTAAAATGTTAGAAATGATTTGGTAATTCAATCGTTTGGCTTTATAAAGCGCAAACAGGGTGTAAATTTAATTTAGACTTAACAACCAAACAAATTTTTTATTTTTTTAGTAACAGTTTTTTAATATTCTATTAATATTAGCACCTCTGCAGCTGAACAAAAATCACTAATGAGACAATTTCGTGTAGGTTGTGATGCCAATCATGGAATATGTGGCAAAAAAAATGCTATTTTGGTAACGGGAGCGCCCCACATACCAGGCAATAAATAGACTGCCAATGAAAAGAAAGCGATGGACAACATTAAATGAAGTATAGAAACATATGTCTGGTTGAACTGATTGGGGGGAGAAAGGTAATCGTTGGTAAGGCGCAAGTACCCAAGCATATAGATACCCAAAAAGGCGGCAAGCAGGATGAGGATTGCAATAAATACCTGATCGGAAATAATATTGAGATTCAATGCCAGATCGGTATTAGAGAGAAATTTTAAGGCAATAACCAACGAAAAAAAACCCAGTATAACGCGAATTTGATTGAGCCAATTAATTGACTTAGAAATAAAATTAATAATACCCGGAAAAATAAATGGCAATCCGAAGCCAAGCGAAAATCCTAACATAGCAACAACAGGTCCGTAAAGCCCACCTCCCTTCAACACAACAAATAAAAGCCCGACAATGGGCCCGGTGGATGAAAAAGTTGCAGCCGGCAGTGCAATTGACAGGTAAAACAACTCTTTGATGCTCCGGACACCAAATGAGAAGTGGATTCGACCCATTATTTTTTCCGGAACATTGATTTCAAACATCCCGAGAAAAGAGAGTCCTAAAACAATAAATATCCTGAAAAAAATAAGATTGAACAGCCAATGGTTTGCAAATCTGTTAATATGTGTAAACATTTCCAACGCCCCTACTGCAAAACCCAGAGTCATGAAAATGAGAATGATAAAAAAAGCACACACAAAAGAATTTTTGGCGGTCTGTTGTCTTTTAGCTCCGTGTGTATTGATATAGCTGAGTAAAACCGGGAATATGGCATACACATAGGGTGTAAAAATGGCGAGCAATCCACCAGCAAAAGCCTCGAAAAAAAATGTTACTAGTCTATTATACATTCAAAAAAAGCAGAAACTCAACCTCAGTCTTCGCCAAAAATACAATTCAGCTATGAATATACCTATTCGTACTCTCCCTCTGTAGCTGTTTCAACAAAATACATGCTGAGTTCACCTTTGTTTTTTGCCTGTATTTTTCCCCGAAACGTGCAGTCAAATTTTTCTTTTATTATATTATAGGTTACTTCGCTGATATTAATTTTCCCCGGCATGGAATTTTGTTCCATTCTTGCGGCAGTATTTACCGTGTCTCCCCAAATGTCGTATGCGAATTTCTTTACACCCACAATACCGGCAACCACGCTGCCGGTGTGGCAGCCAATGCGCACCTCAAACGTCATATCACCCAATTGCTTCTTGCGCTCCAACTGAAACTCCCTGATTTCAATAGCTGCCTTGATAACCTTTTCTGCATGCATAGGGTCTCCAACCGGTAGCCCGGAAACAGCGAGGTAGGCATCACCAACTGTTTTAATCTTTTCTATATTGTATTTTGTCATTATATGATCAAATCCTTTGAAACAGGCATCGAGTTCGTTTACCAGTTGTTGCGGTGTCATTCTTTCGGCAACCTTAGTAAATCCGACAAAATCGGAAAAAAACACGGTGACCTCCTGAAAATATTTGGCCTCCGCGCTGCCTTTGTCTTTCAATTCCTCGGCAACTTCAGCAGGTAAGATGTTAAGCAGCAACTCATCCGATCTTTTCTTCTCTCTGGTAATGATCTTGTTCGACTTGTTTTGCTTTATGTTACTTCGTACCACCAGACCAATGATGAAAATGAGCACAACTATACCATAATATAAGACTTTCGCTCTGTCTTCCTTAGCTTTTGTCTCTGCGTCGTATAGCTTTATTTGCACATCATCGATGATTTTCTTCGATTTGGCTTCTTCCTGCGATAACTGCTTGCGGGCATCGATATTATTCAGAGTATCTTTTACAGCTGTATAAAGCAAATAATTTTCATAGGCTCCTTTAAAATTTCCGGATAATTTATATGCCTCAGAAATCGCCTGGCTAAATTCCACAATACTTTCTTTGTCAGCTCCATCTTTGGCGGCTTTTAGTGCCTTGTTAAGGTAGTCTATTGAAAGCCTGAGGCTTTCCGATTTGGACGCGGGAGAATGATTGCTAGTGCCCACGGTAGTAGCCGAGTCCTTGTAGATAGCAAGATAAACCTCTCCGATGTCGCCAAGGAAAACCTCAGCGTATGCTGAATTGCCAATATCAGTCGATATTTTAAGACCGCGCAAATAGTCTTCGAGTGCATCAGGCAGCCTGTGTACGTGCCTGTTCACATCACCACGGGTTGCAAGCACAGCAGCAACGCCTTCTTTAAAATCAAGAGAATCATAAATTGACAAGGCATATTCATCGTACACAAGAGCGCTGTCAAATTTTTGCTGATCATTATAAAAAATGGCCATATTTTGATATGAATTGGCCAGATATTGGTTGTACATGCTCCGCTCCTTGCCCTTGTTTTTTGCAACCAGCGTTTGAAACTGGCGCACAGCATTGAGTAAGTAGTCTTTTGCTTTATTAAAATCACCCTGTTTCCGGCAAACATCGCTAATCACCAAATCGGTGTTGGCAATTCCAATGCTGTCATTAATTAGCCCACGTATGGTTAATGCCCGAAAATCATTTTCGAAAGCTACTTTGTAATCCCCCTTTTTGCTTGCAGAAGTGCCTATTTCTTCAAACTCCTGGGCCATTTCGGCAGAATCATTGATATCCGTAAACAGACTTAAGCCTTTGGTATGAAAGATGATAGCTGAATCATAATCGCCAAGAGCGGCAAACGTTGTGCCAATGTTCATGTACGACCCTGCAATCCTGCTTTTGGCTTCACGAATAATAGTTTTATTTTTTTCAGGATTCGTAATGACTGTAGCAAGTGCTTTGTTGCCATAATAGGCGGCTTTATCGAAATATTGCCTTGCCAATCTGAAATCGCCTGCATTAGTCTGGAAATACTGGCCAATAGTGTTGCTGGACATATTACTGCCCATATCCCAACCAAGACTGTCTGATAAATGTAGTCCCAATTTCGCATATTCAAATCCGGAATCAGGCTTACCAATAGTTGTGTAAATCTTGGAAATCTCTATATACTCTCTGGCTTTGGAAGTGTCATTTTTTGCAATACTGATGCGCTGCAGCAAAGAATCCAGCTTTGCATTGTTTTGAGCGATGGCATAATTCGGAAGACAAAAAATCGTCGTCAGAGCAATTTTTGTGGCGAAATCTATCCAACGATTCTTCCTGCACATTGTTAAAATAAAATTGGCCTTTATTCTGTAACCTTTTTCAGTTTGCATCAACAAAGGTTTTTTTAGTCGTTCCTGTTTAAAAACACGTCTTGTAGCAAAGGTAAATGTAACTCATTTTTAAAATCAAAAAACTATCTCCAAATTATTTCTCTCTGCTTTTATTTTTCCTTTGACTAAAATATCAAAAAACTGAAGATCCGCACAAAACTACTTGCGCTGATTTCTTAAAATGAAATAAGTCAACGTGCCCAATAAAATTAGAACCAGAGCGAACAAAGTGTAAATGATAGATTTTTTTGTATTATTCGATTTGTTGAATATTTCAAACTGTTTAATTGCAACAATATTATTCTGACTGTTTTCTATATTAGCAATTTCTTTAACAACATAAGGCGAAAACACAGAATCTTTCAAATCTACATACATCTCAAAATACTCAAGTGATTTGTTTATGTTGCCTTCTTTTTTGTAGGCTTCCGCAAGGTATTTCGAAAATTCAATGACCCCTAGTTTATCATTTATTTCTCTGCAGCCTGCCACTCCTTTGTTCAGAAGTTCGATACTTTTTGTAATGTTTGCTTTCGCGGACTGATTGTCAGAAGCCATTGCAAGAAATATTTCCCCTTTGTTACCCAATGCATTGTATAAGCTTTTGCGATACCCTGGTATACCGCTGGTGATTTCTAAAGATTTATCAGCATACTCCTCCGCCTTAGAATAATTCTTCAGATTTTTGTATATCGCTGCAAGATTGCAAAGCGCATTCGATTTGCCATATTTGTCGCCCAGATCTTCAAAAATGTTCAATGCCTTGTTGCAATAAATCACAGCACTGTCCAATTTGTTATCGTCATAAAAAACATTTGCAAGATTCAGTAAGATGATTGCTTTGGAATAATTGTCGGTAAACTGGGCCTGCATATCCAGCGAACGCTTGTTGTAGTTGTAGGCATGAGTGTAGTCTCCAATGGCATCATAAATCACTGCTATGTTTCCATAGTTTCTGGCCAGATTGTAGTTGTCGTTGGATTTCTGACTGATTTTTACAACATCAAAATAATAACGAAGAGCATTTGGAAAATCACATTCATCAGTAAGTACGTTGCCAATATACTCCTTACTCACCCCAATATCTTCGGTAAAATTTCCTTCCTGATTGAGTGCCAGCGCCTTCTTGAAATATAATAGTGCATTCGGATAGTCGCATTGAGTTTCATAATTGGTGGCAATTACATTATACGAAAAAGCCATAGTCTTTTTCATACCCATTTTATCTGAAAGCTCAACGCCCTGTTTGGCAAATTTCAACCCTTCAGCAGGATCAATAGAATTATATAAAACCGTAATTGTATTGATGTTTTTTATCTTCTGAGAGTCGCTTTTTACATTGGGAAGGTCCCTGACAAGCGAGTCGATAATGTCGCGGTTTT
>Ga0007870_1000555_pt1 | contig 11410 bp, 8 predicted proteins | sample CryBogCBH04Jul08_FD_71207 | JGI IMG/M metagenome (GOLD analysis project Ga0007870, IMG submission 71207) | Freshwater microbial communities from Crystal Bog, Wisconsin, USA - CBH04Jul08 | ecosystem: Environmental > Aquatic > Freshwater > Lake | place: Crystal Bog, Wisconsin, USA | collected...
TAGATTTTCCATGAGTTGCCCCCCTGGTTGGCGTAGTCGTTGAAGTCTTGCCCGGCGGTGGGCGGTGCTACCCATTTGCCTTTACAGAGCAATGCGGCCTGTTGGGCGCATGTCTGGCCTGTGCCGTTTGGGTCGTTGTCGGCCATGATGATGATGTCTGCGGCGGGGTATTTTTGGCGGATGAGCGGGGCCACTTGGATGAGGTTTTTTGCATCGAAGGCAATGATGGTTCTGAAGCCGGTGGCTTCATGTACAGTGGCGGCGGTGGCAAAGCCTTCTGCAATCAGGATGGTGTCGGTCGGTTCACCAAGCCACCAACAACATCCCTTTTTCTTACCGGCCTTTAAGAATCGCTTGGTGCCGTCTGGCTGGATGAACTGCAAATTCACAATGTCTGCTTTGTCGGCGCTGAGGTCGTACAAGGGCATTATGAGCGCACTGTTTTGGCTTTGCCGTAGGCGGTGCGGGCTGACTTGTTTTTTGATCAGGTAGGGGTGGTCGGGTTGGGCGGGTGTGGCTGAATGCCAGATTGATCGGGCTTTGGCGGCGGTCTGCCGGTGTTGTGCGACATGGGCGGCCTGTTCCTGTTGGCGGAGTTTGTTGCGGGCTAAGCGTGATGCGGCGAGTTCGGCACGGGTAAGCTTGGGCAGGTCGCCGTGATATTTCCAGTTGGCTTTGATGGCTTGTTTGAAGTCTTCAAAGTAGCCAGCGGGGTGGCCGTCTGTATGGAGCTTGTAGGCTAAGTTAAGTTTGCCGCTTGCGTCTTTGGCGCGGTGCAATATGCCGTCGGCTATGAGGGTTTCGGGAAGCTGTACGCCAAGGTTTGAGGCGTCGGCGCGAAATTGTTGGATGATGTCGGTTTGGTCGATAATATGTGTTGGCATAAAATCCTTATGGTTTTTTTGTGACACACACCGTGCTAAACTGGCATTGCCTTGATGTGGCACGATGTATTGAAGTTGAAAACGGGGACCGCCTTCCATAGTGGGGAGGGCGGTCTTTTTTTTGCCTACAAAATCAAGCGGTTGTTTATCCACAAGAACAGTTGGGCTTGATCCACCATGATTTTGCCTTGGTGCTTGGCGATGCCGCATTGGGGCGGGTAGCCGGCGGCACGGGCTTTCCTGATCAATATGTCCAGATGGCTGGCTGTGAACAATGTGTTTTTTTGCAAAAACTCATTTTTGGTGATTAAGTTCATGCGGCCTGCGCTCCGGTTGATGCCAAGAGCGCCTTGATGTCACTGACACGCCACGCTACTGATCGGGGCCCTAGTTTGACAGAAGCGGGGTAGCGTCCGGTTTGGATGCCAGCGTACCAAGTGGCTTGGCTGACAGGGTAAACGCCTTGGATGCCCTTACGCTTGTCGCCAATGATGTAGGGCAGTTTGATAAGGCCATTGTCTGGCATGTGGTCGATGTTCATAGTCATCCTTGCCCATTCGGGCTGTTTGTGGCTGTTTTACGCGGCAACCAGTGCGGTCGCCGTTAATACTTTGGTATTGGGTTTAGTTTTCTAAACCTTTGTAAAGCATTGCTTTAATGGGGGGCTTTAGCTTTTTGCTAAATAATTTGTAGCCGTGTTACAAATGTATTTGTAAAATAGTCTTGTGGTATTAAAACGTTAATATCCACAAAAAAGCCGGTTACTGTTAAAAGTGATCGGCACAAAAAAGCCTTGGCCCGTTTGGGCATGGTTACTCCTTGGTGTTAGCGCACCAGATTTAGTTAAAGAGAAACAGAAACACCACGCTAAAACATCAATGCCGTTTACCGGTGCTGATGTGGAAAGAATCCAGAAAGCCGTAACCTTGAGTCGCCAAACTTAAGGGGTTACGGCTTTTTTTGTGCGCGGTGATTTCTGAAGCCCATGTTAGAGCAGATTTTTGGAGTTTGCAAACAACTAAATACAGTATTTGCTAATAACTTCTATTTCATTCGTTTTTTCAAACGGTTGTCGTACTGTTGGCATAGTTTTTTCCTGCTGAAATAATTTCATTTTGCCGCATTCGCTGCCCGTTATGGCGTGTTTTTCTGTCGCCATAGGGTAATGGTCGGTTGTTTGTTTCGTGGCTGTACGGGCGTTTTTGGCGGTCTGCGGGCATGTCAAAATTGTACCACGCGTATTTTCCACGTTCGGGGGCGGGTTTGCGCCATAAGGTGTTGCCCTTGTCATTTTGCGGGCATGTCAAAAATGCATCCCGAATGCGTTTCTGTAGCGGTTGCCCAAACCTTTCTGCGGTGTCAATTAAGGTTTAGATGTGCCTTGCAGTGTGTGTTATTAGCCGTTATTGGGCTTTGTTGGACACGGTGCAATGCGGGGTGGCGGGCGGTTTTGGATGTGTCAGATAAGGTATGCTTGGTGGACAGTTGGCGCTATCCGTCCGGTGCGGCTTGTCAAAACCTGATAAAACCTGACTTTGAAGCCTGTTAGCAAAAATTATCATTTTAGCCAGCTTTTCCGCTTGCATTTTGCAAGTGTCCAGTCAAGTGATCGGCTTCAAAAGCTCATGCGGTAATGTTTCGTTGGGTGTGTGCTGTTCCGCAAGTTAAAAAAACGGGAACGGTGCGTACTTGGTTGCGCACTTCGCCGCTGAGTACTTTGTAACCGTGCCATTTTTAGGGCAGCCCAGTGGCAATTGTGGTGCTTGCCTGTCTAACACCTGACCTTCACCAAGCCCTGCCAATCCGTGGTGTAGCCCGGCGAGCGGCGTTCCGCCTTGGGCTGCCAGCCCTGGTCCAGGCCGGTGGCGGCAATGGACAGGCTTTTGGGGAAGCGGCGGTTGATGGTGTCCAGCGTTTGCATCAGGGCGGGCTTGTCTTCTGGCAGGTTGGTGTCTGGGCTGCCCAGCCAATCGGCTTGTGCGGGGCTGTCCGCCGGCCCGATGTGGCTGAGCTGCACGCCGCATTTTTGGTAGCCGTAGCCGGTTTTGAAGATTGCCGCCAGCAGGTGGTGGCTGATGGCGATGAGGCGGCGGGTGTCTTGGCTGCCGTGTGCCAGTTTTTGGCTGGCGGCGCGCTGGTATTGCGGTTCTTGGGGGTTGAACGGGTTGGTGCGGACAAACACCGTGATGCAGCGGGCGGTGGAGTGTTGCTGCCTGAGCTTTTCGGCGGCACGGCTGGCAAATTCGGCGACCGCCTGGGACAGTGCCAGGTAGTCGGTCAGGCGGCGGCTGAAGCTGCGCGAGCAGACGATCTGCTGTTTGTCTGCGGCGATGTCGTCCAGTGCCAGGCAGGCGTTGCCGTTCAGTTCCTTGACGATGTCGGCAACCACGCGGTTAAACTGCGCTTGCATAGCTTGCGGGGGCTGGTTGGCCAGTTCCCAGACAGTGTGGATGCCCAGTTGGTTGAGCTTTAGGGCGGTGCGCGGGCCGATGCCCCAGACTTCTTTGACGGGCACCAGGCGCATCAGCTTTTCGCGCCGCCGGGGGTTGGACAAGTCCAGCACGCCGTGGGTGTGCGGCCATTTTTTGGCGGCATGGTTGGCGAGTTTGGCGAGGGTTTTGGTGGGGCCCATGCCGACACAGACGGGGATGCCGGTGGCGCGTAATACGGTTTGTTTGATCTGTTGCCCGTAGGCGGTGGGGGTTTGCCGGGCGTTTTGCAGGGGGTCTTGTTGGGAGTCTTGCGGGTGGCCATTTCGGCAAACGCCGGTCAAGTCCAGGAAGGCTTCATCAATGGAGTAGATTTCCAGACGCGGGGCGAAGGCTTCCAGCACGGCCATGACCCGTGCCGACATATCGGCATACAAGGCGTAGTTGGATGAAAACAGGGTGATCTGGTGCTGCTTGACCAATGGCTGCACTTGGTACAGCGGCACGCCCATTTTGATGCCCAGGTCTTTGACTTCTTGGCTGCGGGCGACAATGCAGCCGTCGTTGTTGCTGAGCACCGCCACCGGTTTGCCGGTCAGGTCGGGGCGGAACAGCCGTTCACAGGACACATAGAAGTTGTTGCAATCGACCAGTGCCAATAGCGGTGGTTGGGAAGTGGTCATGGCTAGAGGGGATGGATGACGCTGGTGACTACGCCCCAGATGACCAGTTCCAGGCTGTCAAACACGGTGAGGTCGGCATAGTCGGGGTTTTCGGCTTGCAGTTGCCATTGCCCGTTGCTGCGGGCCAACCGCTTCACGGTCAGTTCGCCATTGAGGGCGCAAATGACGATCTTGCCCGCCACCGGTTCTAGGGAGCGGTCCACCACCAGAATGTCATTGGGATGGATGCCCGCGCCGATCATGGACAGGCCTTCGGCACGGACAAAGAAGGTGGCGGCGGGCTTTTGCACCAGCAGGTCGTTCAGGTCCAGGGTCTTTTCGACGTAATCGTCGGCGGGCGAGGGGAAACCGGCCGAGACTTTGCCGGCATACAGCGGTAGCGGCAAGGCGGCGGGGTTCCGGGGCGGATACAGGAAGCTATCGGGCAGCCCTGCCCCTGCCACTGCTGCAAGGTTTTGTTTGCGGCTGTCCAGCAGGTTTTTCAGCGCGGGGATGAGGCTGGCGGGCACGCGGATGGCTTGGGTGGCTTCACCGTAGGCGGATGAGCCTGGCTTGCGTCCGGCGTTGGCCCTTGCGCCGCCACGCTGTTTGGCTGGATTGGTCGGGTTGGTGGTCATGGTGCGTTTGATAGCTGTACATTAATCAAGGTGTATTGTAGCAGGTTTGGGGGAGGTGATGTCTTGCTGTCGGGTGGAAAGGCAGGATTGAGCATCTGACTACTTTCCTGTCAATGGCTTACGGTTTATGGGGCTAGGCAACAAGGCGGGTAGGGCTTGGCTTTGTGAAGGGATTAGGGCTGTCCGCACGGCGAAATGGCGGTGTGCCTTGGGCGTGATGTATAATCGCCTACATCACTAAAGCAGGAAAAACCATGCACCGGACTCAAATATACTTGCAAGAAACGGTTTACGAACAGTTGAAACATAAATCCAAATCGATAGGGGTCAGTGTTTCAGAATTAATCCGTAGGGCGGTGGAAAAAGACTTAAACCAGCCAAGCGGCAATGAAGCAAGGGCTTTTTTTGATGCGCTGCCAGCCTTGCAAAGCTATGCCACCACTGAGCCTGAACAGTATGTTGATGACCTGCGTAGCCACAGCAGAATTTTAAACCCCTGCGAATGATGTCCGCCCCCAAGTGTTTGTTATTGGATACCGATATTGTTATCCATCTGCTGAAGAAGCGGGGCGATATATTGGAACTGTTTATCGGCTTGCACGAACAAGGCACCCAATTTTACCTTTCGCCTATTGTGATTGCAGAAATTTATGTGGGTGCATTTAAAAATGAACACTCAGAAATCGAGGCATTCTTTAACCTATGCACCCGATTGGTATTGGACGCAAAAACCGCAAAACAGGCGGGATTGTTTGCCGCCCAATACCGTAAAGCTTACCAAGGCATTGCATTGGAAGATTATTTGTTGGCGGCAACTGCCGGGCAATTGGATTGCCCGTTATGGACGCTCAATAAAAAACATTACCCCATGCACGAAATTGTTTTGTTTGAGGGTTTATAGCGGCGTATGCCGACCGTTAACGCCCTGTTCGCTTTGTTGGATGGCGGGCTTTGCTTTTTTGGTCGGGTCGGTGGTTATGGTTTTTTTGATTGTTGTACACTAATCAAGGTGTATTGTAGCAGGTGTGGGGGGCGGGGTGGCCGTCCAACGCACAGGTGGGGATTTGGTCATTTTTTTGCAAATAAAGAAACCGTGTTATGGAGTAATTTCAAGTATGGAACTGATCCAGAAATTAGTTCCCTAGCTTTTTTGTAAGCATCAAGTGCCTCTTGAAAGTCTTTTTTGGGCTCACCCATCGCAAAAGAAAAGGACGTTGTGCCGATTGTTGATCGAGGTGTTCCAGCCGGAATTTTTTCGCTCTTTGAAAGTAGTTCATCCATCACAACCTGCGTCATTTCTCCCTGCATTTTGGATTTTAATAACTGAGTTATTGAGCAGATTTCTTGGTAAATTAAATCACCAAAGATCATTACTTCTTCTGGTGTTGGTATGTAGCCTTGGTGGATTATCTTGTTTCTTTGTTCTGGTATTTTTTTGTTGAGTTGATAGCCACTACCAAAAGTTATCAGATAAAGGAAAAGGAAGCCGCCTATTTGACGCTCTGATTGCTTGGCCACTTGTTTGAACGTTTCATCAAGGGCTTGTTCAGTTATTGAGTTATTTTTACAAAATACATTAATTGTAAACTCAAAAAAACGTTCATAGGCGGCTGAGAGGCTCGATGCAGCCTCTATTGTGTACCCATCAAGTAGGGCGTTTGCAGCAGATTCGAGTAAAATCTCAAATTTCTGGTTTTGTACCATAACTGCAGACGTGTGTCCTCTGGAACACGTTACATTAGCCACGCCACTATCATAGTAATCTGCAAATATTGGTTCAAATGAAGGGTGTCCTAGCCCTTTCTGGCACTCCATACATGTTAAGAATATTTTCATTCAGCTTTTTCTCCATCTAAAACCCAAAATACCCATAGCCACTGTGTTATATACAGACTAAACCAAACATATAAACACCCTATACAACAACCCACTATTATCCCCCACCTCGCCTACCTGACAACATCCAACTTAGGCAAGCCCCGCACAATTGCCATTGTCCTTAGGCTGACGGTAATCACCCGTTGGAACAGTTCCAGCGGGTAGCGGGCGTTGCCTACGGTTTCAATGGCCCAGAGGTTGGCATCGTTGATTATGCCGCTGTCTTTATGGGTGGTGACGCTTTGCCGCTCCATGACCCATTCCAAGGCAGGTTTGCCGTTGACCACATAGTCATAGGCTTGCAATGGAATGCCCGTCATCGTGATTTTGTGGTTGTAGATAACGGTGGTTTTGTCGGTTTCTTTGCCGTTTTTGGCAAACTTCATGCGTTCGACGCGATAGTCCTGGTCGGTGAAGTTGTCCATAAACAGTGTGCCACCGGCAAAGTTGACCGGGTACGGGTCTACGGTTTCGTAGTGGATATGCAGTTCCGCCAGTTCGCGCCCGGCTTGGCTGAACGCCCAAAAGTCCGCCGCTTGTGCCACACAGGGGATGCGCGGCAGTTCCTTGGTCAGGTTGTCGGCATAGCGGGCTTGGTAATCTTCGCTATGCAGCAAGCCATAGATGTAATAGAACAGGTCTTCTTTAGTGATGTTTTCATCGGGGTAAGCGGCTTGGAAGTGGGCCAGTCCGGCATCGGTGATGGCGTGACGACGCTTCACTGTTTTGTTATCCGTATTTGCCGCCCCAAATAAATCGTCATTGCTGCCTATTTCACTCATTTGCCGCTCTCCTCCGTGTCGAAGAGAAACATCGGGAAGCATTGCGAATCGCCGATCAGATGCAGATCGGGCAATGTGTCGGTCATCAATACCGAGAAGCCTTTTGCGCCTATTGATAGGCAAATTACACGGTTCTGCGATGGTGTCTTGTATAATTGCTGTGCTGTGCTGTGCTGTGCTGTGCTGTGCTGTGCTGTGCTGTGCTGTGCTGTGCTGTGCTGTGCTGTGCTGTGCTGTGCTGTGCTGTGCGCTATTTCTTCGTCTGCTTCAAACACGTACTCTGGGAAGCATTGGGCTTTCGATACCATCTCCAAATCAGGCAATATGTCTGTCATCAAGGCACTAAATTCTTTAGTTGCCCCCCGACCCGTTACACAAATCACCCGATTTTCAACTGATGAATCAGGGAAAATGCGTGGCATTTGCCCTACACGGTGAGTAAATTGACCACTGAAATATGTCCACTGTTTTGAATAGGGTCGATACAAACCAATGGTGTTATTTTCATACTTGAATTGATGCTGTAAAAAATTAACGGCATCCATTTTTAAGCTAGAAGTCCAGCTAATTTTGGTTTCATCGAGACTGATAAAGCTATCAATTTTCGGATAACAATCTTTGCTCAATCCTTCGCAAGCTGTTTTGTAACGTTCAACTTCCTCATTATAAAAATCAACCATGCCTTGCATATTTATTAACAAAGCCAATTTTGAGGAGTTATAGCACCAAGCATCTCTGCCCGTTTCTGCGCCTCTCGAATAATTCTCAAAAATCACCGCTGCATTTTTATCTTTCTTATCACCCAAGCTGATAAAGCTACTAAAGCCGTCATCACGCTGTTTTAGCCAGTCGTTATGCGGGTCGGGTTGTATTTTTTGCCAGCCATTGGCTGCGGTAATGCCGTTGATGCTTTTCAGGTGGCTGACGGTTGCCAGCTTTTGTTCGCGGGTCAAATAATCGCCAATATCATGCAAGTGGATGTTGCCTTGTCCGGTGGTTTGGGGGTTTTTGACCAAGATGCTGATGGCAATGGGGGTGCGCGTTCCTTGCCCAAAAACATTGTCCTTTTCTTTGCGGCGCATTTCGCCGGATGTCCTTGCGTTGCCTCGCAAATGAAAAATATAGATGCTGCTGAACTCTTCCGCCAAACAGTGGCGCAAGCCGTCGGCGGTGTTGGCATCAATAAACCCTGCGTTGCTGACAAAGCCAATCACGCCACTGTTGCCAATCCGGTCACTGGCCCAGCGAATGGCGCGGATGTAGGAGTCGTAAAGGGCATTTTTGTTGGTGGCGTTGGAATGTTCGGCATAGGTGGTGCGGATTCTGTTGTCCAATGTCGGGTAGGCAATGTTCTGGTTGTTGTCGTTGGCACTGTTCTGCCCTGCCGAATACGGCGGGTTGCCGATGATCACGCGTATGTCCAGGGCCTTTTGTTTTTGGCGGCGGCAGCGGTTGGCATCGGCTTCGGTTGCCATGATGACCAAGTCTTTTTCGTGCAGTTGGAAGGTGTCGGTCAGGCAGATGCCGTTGAAAGGTTGGTGGTCGCCGCCAACAAGGCTGTGGTAGACGGCTTCGATGTTGATGGCGGCTATGTAGTAGGCAAGCAGGACTATTTCGTTGGCGTGGATTTCGTGCTGGTATTTGTAGGCCAGTTGTTCGGGGCTGATCAGGCCGCTTTGCAGCAGGCGGGTGATAAACGTGCCAGTGCCGGTGAACGGGTCAATGATGTGGACGTTGGGGTCGCCCAAGGTTTGTGCAAATTCGTTTTGCAGTGCGTCGTTGACGCTGTGCAGGATAAAATCGACCACTTCCACGGGGGTGTAGACGATGCCTAGCCGTTCGGTCATTTTGGGGAAGGCGTTGCGGAAAAATTTGTCGTACAGTTCGACGATAATGCGCTGTTTGCCTTCGGCGTTGTCTATGCCCGCCGCCCTTAGTTTGACGCTGTCATAGAATTTTTGCAGGGTCTTGGCTTCTTTTTCCAGATGTTGGCTTTCCAGTGTGTCCAGTATGGCTTGCATGGCCATGGAAACGGGGTTGTTTTCGGTGAAGCGGTAGCCTTCGAACAGGGCATCAAACACCGGTTTGGTGATGATGTGCTGGGCGAGCATTTCGATGGCTTCGGATTCGGTGATGGAGGCGTTCAGGTCTTCGCGCAGGCTGTTCAGGAACACGGCAAAGGCTTGGTGTTCGGGGCTGTCTTGGTGTTGCAACAGGCCGGTGATGCGGGTGATGTGGGTTTGGGCGATGGTGGCGATGTCGTTGGCCCAGTTTTCCCAGTAGGCCCGTTTGCCGCATTTTTTGACGATTTTGGCGTAGATGGCTTTTTGGAAGTCATCAAAATTATAAGGCAGGTCTGTTTGGGTGGCTGTGTAGTTGGCGGGGCTTTCGTTGACATTGCCGCTTGCGTTGTTCTCCCAAGCTTCGCCGCTTTCACCCCCATAGCTGCCGATATGGCCGCCATTGCCTTGGTCGGGGTCTGGCCCGTTGGGCAGGGTGTTGCTGATGGCTATGATTTCAATCTGGTTGCTGACATCGGCCCCTAGCCCGATTTTGTTGACCGTGGCATCCATGCGTTCGTCATGGGCGCGTAGGGCGTTGAGGGTGTCCCAGATGACTTTGTATTTTTCGTTGCGGTTGAGGGCTTGTTCGGGCGGAATGCCTGCGGGTACGCCCACGGGCAAGATGATATAGCCCATGTGTTTGCCTTCCGCCCGGCGCATGACACGGCCCACCGATTGCACCACGTCGATTTGGGATTTGCGCGGGTGCAAAAACAGTATGGCATCCAAGGCGGGCACGTCCACGCCTTCGGACAAGCAGCGGGCGTTGCTGAGGATGCGGCAAACGGTGTCGTCTGTGGGTTCTTTCAGCCAGCTTAACAGCCTGTTGCGGGCGTTGGCGTGGTATGTGCCGTCCACATGGTCAACTTCGCAGTGCAGCGGGGTTGGGGTGTTTTCCTGTGCCAGGCTGTCCAGATAGTCGTCCACCACTTTTGTAAATTCGGTCTTGATGGCTTTTGAGCTTTTGATGTCGCGGCAAAAGGCTACGGCGCGGCGCATGGGGTGGCGGTCTGCCACCACATCGGTGTGTAGATCGAGTTTGGCCAAGGCACGGTAGCAGCCTATGATTTTGGCCACGTCATCCAAGATCAGTTCGCTGTTTTCATCGGTCAGGCGAGTTTGCAGGGTGGCGCTCACCAGGGTTTCATCAACCGCCAGCACCAGCACTTTGTAATCGGTCAACAAGCCTTGTTGCACGGCAGTAGAAAAGTTCAGCGTGTACAGGGTTTCGCCATACAGGGCGGGGTCGTCCATTGAGGCCAGCACGACATCCTCTTCGTTGGCCTTGGTTTTGGCGGTGTCGCCAAATATGCGCGGGGTGGCGGTCATGTACAGGCGTTTTGCACCGGCTATCACGGCGGGGTCATGGATTTTGACAAAGTTGGATTCTTCAAGCCCCGCCAGGGTGGCCCCGGTGGTGCGGTGGGCTTCGTCACAGATAATCAGGTCAAAAGCGGGGATGCCATAGTGCTGTTGCGCGTCGGCAATGACTTGGATGGATTGGTAGGTTGAAAACACCACGGTCATGTGGCCTTGCGGCGGCTGGGCCATTTTTGCCGCCAGCTTTTGAGCATTGGTGGTGGCGGGGTAAGCGAGGTCGTGGGCGGTCAGGTCTGCCAAGTCGTCGCTTGTTTTGCGCTTGCCCACTTGGTTGTCGGAACAGACGGCATAGGCGCGCAGCGGGGTGGTGCTTTCAATAGTCCATTCGGTGATGGATTGCGACATCAAGGACAGGGAAGGCACGAGGAACAAGATGTGTTTGTCCGCACCGGCCAGTTGTTCGGCAATTTTCAGGGCGGTGAAGGTCTTGCCGGTGCCGCAGGCCATAATCAGTTTGCCACGGTCGGCGGTGCTGAAGCCTGCCTTGACCGCCGCCAGTGCCGCTTGTTGGTGTGGGCGCAGTTGTTTTTTGGGGTTGAGGGTGATGTGGTTGGGGGTGTATACGCGCCAGTCGATAGGGCTGCTTTCAAGTTCATGCAGGCCGATGCGTTGGGTGGGGATGGTTTGCCCGACCAGTTCCGCTTCGGCGTGTTCGCTCCAGTCGCGCCGGGTGGAATCGACAATTAGCCGCCGC
>Ga0007870_1000560_pt1 | contig 11280 bp, 6 predicted proteins | sample CryBogCBH04Jul08_FD_71207 | JGI IMG/M metagenome (GOLD analysis project Ga0007870, IMG submission 71207) | Freshwater microbial communities from Crystal Bog, Wisconsin, USA - CBH04Jul08 | ecosystem: Environmental > Aquatic > Freshwater > Lake | place: Crystal Bog, Wisconsin, USA | collected...
GCAGATTTTTTATTCATAGCCTTTCAAATGCCTCAAACATAAGCCAGTAGCGCTTCTCCGCGATTTCCAGCATCATTTTTGTCCATTAACCCGGGAATTCTATTTCAAGCACTGAGACATTATACTTAGTTTGATGACGATCATCCTGATCCTGGCAAATCAGAAATAAGTATTTTATAACTGGTTTTCTTTATAATATTCCTTTGATCGCTTTTCCAGTTCTTCCTTTTTTGCAAGGAATGGTGCAATTTTGTCTTTAGGCAAATGCAGTTTAAAAGTATTGGATGGATACTTTCTCAATATGAAGTTCTCATAATCAGGGTTAAATTTCAACAATGTACGTTTATCAATCCCTACTGCTGTTGCAATAAAATCCGGATTCAGCGGAGTTGATATCGAGACTACAAGAAGGTTCTTTTCTTCTTCTTCACTCGCTGCTACCTTCCGGGTATCGCTAACCACTCCCGCTTTCAACGGCTCATCTTTGGGCTCAAATTCCTCCGCTTTCACTTTTGAGAAACTGAAATCCAGAGGTACACTACCCAAATTGATGAACTTGCTCAGATTTTCAAATATGCTGGCAGTTGCGATAAAAGCCAGCACATGTCCCTGCGTCTCTTGTGGCAAATAATCTTTTATTTCCCAGAAGGTATGACTACCGGTTTTATCCAGAGCCCGCTGTACCGCGTTGGGACCACAATTGTATGCCGCTATTACAAGCAACCAATCATTGAGCTGCCCATAAAGCAAATCGAGGTATCTCAATGCTGCATCTGTCGATTTGTTCCAGTCTGTCCTTTCATCATTTTTGCGGTTCACTGTCAAGCCCATCATTCTGGCTGTTGCCTCCATCAACTGCCAAGGCCCGACCGCACCTGCCCTGGACACCGCTTTATGATTGAGTGCTGATTCAATCACAGCGAGGTACTTCAGCTCCTTTGGCATCTTCCTTTCTTCAAGGGCATTATCCATGATGGTAAATGGAGTAGCGCTATTATTTTTTACGCTGCTTAAGGTCTGATTGTGCAGCTCCATGTACCGGCGAACAAAATCATTTACATAGTCTGTTTTTTCGCCATAATAAGACGACTCACCCGCAAGTGGCACGTGGGTATATCCTTGCCCGGAATCTGGCGAAACAGCTAAAAGTGTTTTTCCCAAATCATTTGAAGCCAATAATTTTCCACCTTGATATGTGGAAGACGGGGGTGCAGAATCAACCACCTGCCTGCGATGTTCATTAGGTAACGGTATAACGGTTACACTTTTATGCTGCTGGGAAAAACCGGAATCAATTACTGTAAAAAACAAAAAAACGGTAAGTAAAATCCTGTTTGGCATCTTGGCATTATTATATTAAATGAATAAGCGTTTTCCAATAAGCTCCATAAACAACTTTAAGCATTACTGTTTCCACTTTGGGTCGTGGTTGAAGATTGAATTTTCTCTTTCTCTTTCATCCCCGATTCAATGTCACTTTTTATTCCATCCTTCGCTTCATTAAACTCTCTGATACCTTTGCCGATACCTTTTGCTAAATCAGGTATTTTCTTAGCACCGAACAGCAACACTACAGCAGCAAAAAGCCAAATCATTTCGGGAGTGCCAAAGGCCAGAAAAAGTGAGTTAAGTTTCAAAAAATGCATAATAAGCAAATTTAATATTGACAGCAAAAGTAAAACATATCCGCGACAAAACAGACTTTAAGGCAAAAATCCAACACATTTAACAGATATCGGTATTACATGAATCAGCAATTAATTATTAATTTGTGCGACTCGTCTAATATTATTTCTTCATTCAGTATCCAAAAACAGAACAACGATAAGCAACTTTAGTGTCTGTACTAATAAAAGTGAATTCAAAAAAACTTCCTTCACCCAAACTGGACAAAATGTCAAGAATACACTTAATCGGGAAACAAAAAATGCATTCGAAACATTACTCTGAAAACTCAATGGTTTATCGTTTAATGTACTTTAGCATCTCATATCGATCAAAAATTGCAAAAACCAGCATTTTGTCTTCTATTCATGAAGTGCTATAGCGATTTCTACATGATAAGCAAAATGATCAAACAATAATTAATCGGCAAGTTGCTTAACAGTAAACCGATATTGGGAGAATCCTCCGGGAGTGCGTGTCCTAAACGAGAAAAATTTACGAACAATAATCTACAATTTATTTATACCCTATACTTCGATTTTAAGAATAAAACTAATCTGAAATTTTCTCCCAAATCATGGCCTCTGTAAAATTATTGCTATCAGAAAAAGCACCAATCAAATTCACCCCTATGAGAAAGGGATCCAGTGGTACAAGAGAGCTTGCCTTAATATTACAAGCAAATCTAAAGAAATAATACATTAACCGGTGCATCATTTTTCCGGTCAAACTGCAACAATTTTTACAGACAAAATCGGCATGAAGCCACCTTCCACCCCGTCTCAAACTTTGTAATATCCCCGGCACAATAATACGAAGGCTCTCTTCGTCAAAGCAGTCGAGAAAAAAAGGAGTAAATACTATATCAAAATAATCACTTTCCCATTGGTACTCCTTAATGTCGCACAAAACGAACTCTACATTGTTCATAGCCCAATAGCGCCTTTTGCTTAACCCGATCATTTTCTCAGAATTGTCTAAGCAGGTTATAGCCAAGCCACCCTTGTGAATTTTCGATATTTCGTCCAGTAAAAAACCTGTTCCTCCTCCCAATATAAGTATTCTGCTAAATGGTTTCACGTACGGGATGAGGCACTTTTGTATGTCTCCTAAACGACTTCCGAAAATAAAATGACTCAATCCATCATAAAACGGAGCAACAATATCAAAATTTTTCAAAACCTTAGCTTGCTATCAGGAAGCTCCCAATCTTTTGATGAGCAAAAAATATTAAGAAAACTACAACCAGCGAATAGGATTTCTCCTGCTTAGGAAAATATAATGCTTAATATTTTTTACAAATGCAAGTATCATGTACACGATGACCGGAGACCCCATTGTAAGAAATGATATATAAATAAACCACAGCCTAATGCTTGACGTTGCAACTCCGAGGCGTTCTCCGATTGAGGAACATACACCATACGCCTGCCATTCGATAAAATCCTTGACAACGGAAATTTTACGCATTACAAATGAATATTAAATAAGTGGTATTGGACAAAAGTATTAAAAAAGAACATTCCAAAGTCTATTTGAAGACCTAATTAATTGTTAATATTATATATGAAATAAAAATCATAGTTAGTAAAAAATCTATTTTAGCATCTGACAAACTTCAGCCGAAGGAAATTTGGTCGCCTATCGTCAAACAACAAATTGACATGATGAATAAAGAACAATGGATTAATTCAGTACTGCAAACAGCAGAAGAAATTCAAAAGGCTGAAATGAAGACAGTGCAATATGAAACAATCATCAACAAAGCACAAACGACCCGAATCCAAAAAAATACGCTTTCAATTGCCTTTAAAATTGCTGCCGCCTTATTAGTTTTGTTTATAAATACTACAACACTGTTGAAAATATCGGATTACTTACGTTTGTTGAAAGATAAACCTATATCAGAACAAGTATATTACAACTATCAGCGAACAAACATTTCATACAACTACTAATAACTACTAAAATGATAGAATTGAGGTTTTGGAAACTATTTTCAATTTTGCTTATAACACTAAACATAGTGCTATTATCTGTTCTGTGGCTTGGAATCGGTTATTTCAAACAAGGGGTAACTTCTTCATTCCCGGATCGAAGAACACCTCTGGCTCGCGATTTCCTCATCAAACAGGTTGGCTTCAATGTTGAGCAAACAAAACAATATGACATCCTTATCACGCTACATCGTGACAGTATGCAACGTATGACAGAAGTTGGCCGTTTGCTTAGAGATTCATTATTCCAGGCCACAATAGGAGACAAACCAAAACAGGAATCTGTTTCTAAATATTTAGATGCTATTGGAGAAAACCAAAAGCAAATCGAATCAATCACCTACAATCACCTGATACAGGTCAAGCGAATTTGCAACGAGGCACAGAAAATAAAATTCGACTCAGCTGTGAATGAATTCCTTTCACTTTTGAAGCATGCTCCGGGCAACAAAGATGATTTCCCTCCCCGACACCAACAGCCACCACCTGAAAACCGATTGCAACCAAGACCGGAAGAAGGCCCTCCACCGCCACCACCTTTCTAAACCTTGCGATGTGCGATGATCCAGGAGGAACCAAAATTGCATTTACCGACCACACCGATTAGACAAAAGCGCAAGTTTACATTTCAAAAATATACATTATCGAATCTCAAATCGAAAAACTGCGTAAAGGCGATCAGGACGCTTTCAAAGCCTTTTTTGACGAACACAAATCGCGTGTTTTCAATACCGCACTAAATATGGTGCAAAATACTTCACTGGCCGAAGATATAACTCAGGATGTGTTTATATCGGTTTTCAAAACAATTTCATCGTTTAATGGCAAATGTACTCTTTCTACCTGGGTCTACAGAATCACAATAAATAAGAGTATTGATTACATAAGAGCGGAACAAAGACGGCTAAGGTGGTTAACATTTAGTGCGGCCAAACCACTTGAAGGGTCAGACTTTGGCGAATCGGCCAGAAACTTCGATCACCCCGGTATTATCCTCGAACAAAAGACACAGGCCAAATATCTCTTTAATGCTATAAACCAACTACCCCAAAACCAAAAAACTGCTTTTATACTTGCTTATATCGAAGATTTGCCTCAACAGGAAATTGCGGACATTATGAATACATCCCTGAAGGCCGTAGAATCGCTGTTGCAAAGGGCTAAAAAACATCTCCGTGAGAAACTCGGCGCCATCTACGAAAAACAGATTTCGAAGTCTGTAAGTCAATAAGCAGTTTATTATACCTTTTCTGCTTCGCTAAAGTTGCTTGCAAATAAGCGGTAAAAATTATCCTGAGGAGAAAGGAGTTTCTAGCAAAAAAAATTACCCTGAATTTGCTTTCAGGGTAATTTTTTTTGCTATTTTCAGCAACATCTATTTGCTAATGATCACTTTCTTATTTACAACATTATTGTCCGTAACTATGGTAGCCGTGTAAAACCCGTTTGGCAAATTACCTGAATTCACTTCAATCATATTGTCTTTGACACCTTCGAAAATCTCACTATAAACCTGACGCCCATTTTCATCGAACAAGCGAACAAATACCGAGCCTTTCACTTCGGCTCCAAAAACAACATTGAAAGACCCAAGGTTCGGGTTAGGCACCAGCAAAACAGAACTATTTTCGCTGTTAAGTGATTCAGTCTGTGTAGGCACTACAACTAAAACTGTATCGCTAAAGACCGTTGAAGAACATCCTGAATCTGTGACTGACAGAGTGATGGTTTTTAATCCCGGAGCAGTCCAGTTCACCCAGTTTGGACCAGCACCTGAACCCGGAGATGCTGTTCCTCCGGCAAAATTCCAGGAATAAGTTCCCATGGCAGACGGAGTACCAGTATAGGTAACAAGATCATTTACGCCGATATTTACGATATGGCTTGCTACAGTAAAAGAAGCCGTAGGAATCGCTGTAGGCACAACATCAAACAGAGAATAAGAAAGACCTGCTCCACAAATACCCGCACCATAAACGGTGATGGTTGCTGGCCCCGTTCCAACTGTGCAACTAAACAAAGTAGTAGAACTCGATCCACTCCAACCAGTACCGGTTACCACCCATACGTAGCTTGTGGCTGAAGAAACAGCTGATGTAATAAAAGTTGCAATATTACCTTCGCAAATCGGCGTTGTCGCTAATATAGCACTGGCCGAACCAGTAAGAGAATTGGGAGTAAGATAGGCTGTATCATTAGCCCCTGTACCGCATTCATTGGTACCTGAACAAACAAGCATTACTGTGCCTGTTCCCACTGTAAGTGTCAATGAATCAGTGGCGCTGGTACCGGACCAACCCGTACCGAAAACAGACCAGTTGTAGGATAATGCGCCAACCGAGTTCGCAAAATAAGTTGCAGTTCCGGTAGCCGGACAGGGCACGGCACTGATCAGCGACAACGATGGTGTATTGGGCAAACCACTATTGTCAACGTATACAGTATCAGCAGATCCAGTGCCACATACGTTTTGTCCACTACAAATTAAAGTACCGGTTCCGCTTCCCATGGTCACAACAATCGAACTGGTGGTGGACGAACCTGACCAACCAGTACCTAAAACGGTCCAAACATACGACACAGCGCCAGAAGAAGACGCAGTATAAGTTGCAGACCCGGCTCCACCTGAACATGGCAATGAGCTACCAAGAGAAATGACTGGTAGAGAAGGAGGAGTTGCTGGCGCTACCGTAACCGTGTCATTTGGTCCGTTTCCGCAGGCGTTCGTGCCGCAAACAATTATTCTGCCCACACCGGTACCGATCGTTAGATTCAACGAGTTAGTAGTACTTGACCCAGAATAAGCTGTTCCAGAGACGTTCCAGGTATAACTTGTCGCACCGGATGAAGAAGCAGTATAGGTTACTACTCCGGAACAAGGTAAGGTAGCAGGGGGTGTTACCGTTGTAGCACCGGGCAAAGTACCGGGAGCAACAACCAAAGTATCCGGAGAGCTAGTGCCACATGAATTCGAACCTTTCACAATAATAGTTCCTGATCCGCTGCCAACATTAACTGTAATCGTTGCGGTTGTGCTTGAGCCTGACCAACCTGTTCCAAGAACTGTCCATGTAAAAGAAGTAGCGCCGGTTGACGCAGCTGTAAACACTGCAGACGTTGCTCCTGAACACGGTGCACTTCCAGAAATAGAAGGTAATGTTGGTCCCGAAGAAGGTGTAACATTGAGTGTTGTTGCGGCTGAAGTTCCGCAGGCATCCGTTGCCGAAACAACCAGTGAACCCACTGCGGTACCAGCTGTAACGTTGATTGTACTTGTTGCACTGGATCCTGACCAACCTGTACCAGAAACGCTCCAATTAAACGTCGTAGCTCCGGTTGAAGTGGCAGTATAAACACCAGTCGCACCGGGACAGGGCGCAGCTGGCGCTGTAATAACCGGAACTGGTGGTGCAGCTGCTGTGTTTGCGATTAGCGTGTCTGGTGCACTTGTACCGCAGCTCCCTGTGGCCTTACAAATTATTGTACCAGATCCAGTGCCAACTGTAACATTAATCGTTGCAGTTGTAGTCGAACCCGACCACCCTGTTCCTAAAACAGTCCATGTAAAACTTGTTGCTCCGGCAGACGTGGCTACATAGGTAGCAGACGTTGCCCCCGGACAGGGGGTAGCACCAGACAAAGCAATTGTAGGAGTTGGTGCACCCGAGCTTGGCGTAATAGTTACTGTAGTCGCAGCACCCGCACCGCAGGCATTAACGCCGCTAACAACAAAAGTACCAGTGCTGGTTCCTATTGTAGGATTGATTGTAGCCGTTGTGCTTGTTCCTGACCATCCGGTACCGCTAACAGACCAGTTAAATGTGGTGGCGCCTGTAGCTACAGCACTAAGTGTTGTAGTACCGGTAGCACCTACGCAAGGTAATGGCGACGGTAAAGTTACGGTGGGAGTACCCGGCAATGGCGCCGGAGCAACGGTAAATGTATAAGCAACGCTGGTTGAACATGCACTATTGGCGACAACGCTCACTGTACCAATGCCTGATCCAACGGTGAGGTTTGCCGAATCGGTTGTTGAAGTTCCGCTCCAGCCAGTTCCTGTAACAGTCCACGTATAGGAAGTTGCGCCGGTAGACGGGGTTACACTAAATAACTGAGTGGTTCCCTGACATGGGGTTGTAGGCGTAATGCCTGCTGTTGGAGCAGAAAGTGCATTACAAACAGGAACATATGCCCACCAGGTGTCCCAGGTACTGCTTGAAATACCTCCTGAGTAGTTTGGTACACTTTCCTGCAAAGTCCAGAAATCGGTACTATTTCTTGGATCGACACATGCAGCAGAATAATCCCCCCATCTGCACTGAGACCCACCAAAAGTCTGATAATACGGCAATACACCGTGGCGGTATGTAAATACAGGCCTCCACGAGCTTGCAGCATCGCTATTAAGGTGTAATGCATAAGAAGCACTCGGATGAATGCTTGTGCTGGCGTGGGCAAAACCAATTAATGCATCATTGTTGACATTGACAGCCACCGAGGGGAAGAAATAAAAATTTGCAGCGGTCGCGTCATCTATCACGCCTACCTGCAGTGGATTAGCTAATGTATCTATTTGCCACCAAAAAGCTGATGCTCTGGTTGGGCTGCCCGTAGCCGGCAAGAAACCTGTATGAGCACACCACAACTTTCCATTTCTCATTTTTACATTGTTAACACGATCGTCATTGCACTGGACTTTATGAGTAGTCCCCAATTCAGGTCCAAAATCAGCACCGCCGCCCGGCGCACTTGATTGCCAAAAAGTAGTGGTAGTTGGATAACCAACCGAAGTAAGTGTCAGCGACCCTATGGTTGTGCCCGTAATTTTCCACTCTCTAAGCTGACCACCACCACCGTTATAATTCTCAATAAGAAACATATTAGCTTCTGTAGTATCATAAATCTCTGCCGGGCACAGTGTGAATGATCCGGTACTTGAGCCGGGTGTAATTGTCTGGTAAGAGAATGTACCGCCGGCCATCATGCTTGCATAATCCATTACGAATACCGCATCGTTTGTAAAACTGCCTGAACTATTGAAATAGTTGCCGCTGAGACAAAACCATCTTTTGTTGAAACCAACTGTCGGAAAATCCATCCAGGTACCGGATCCACTCGCAAGGTTAATGGTGTACATGTGCCATGTCCCGGTAGGATCGCCGGTAGCAGAAACTGCTACAAACATGGCATTATAGGTAGTTTGCCCACCATAATCGTAGGCTATAATCCATCTTTTGTAGTGTGGGTCGTAACAAATACGCGGGTCAAAGGCTCCGGCACCGTGCGCAGTTTCTAAACTCGCCCAGAAATTATCAATTTGAACTGCATATACCGTGCTGTGGGTAGCCCTGTTCTGCACGACTATTGAATCGTTTAGTGCAGAAACTGCATATTGCGAGTCTACAGCACCATGTGTGTCCGGAGGAATCGAGGTCCCGTCTGATGTCTGAGCCTCAAAGCTGTCGGCAGGTGCTGGTGAAGCCGGCAGGTAAGCAGTATGGGGAGTTAAGGCCTCATGACCTGAATAGGTAGCAGTACTGGTCGAGGCCGGCCCTGTATAAACATGAATATCCAAAGGGTTTGTAATAGCCGGCTTTGGCGCTCTTACTTCTTCATTTCCTTCATCATCCAGCATTCTCCTAACTTTAGCAGATGGATGAGCTCTGTAATATGCTGCTAACTCAGCTAAATTAACATCACATGCTTTCTCAACGTAAACAACATTACCAACAGACCAATTCCTTGATTGTGCCATCATTCGTGGAGCAACCAAAAACAAAGAGAAGATCGTAATCGCACAAAAAAACTTCCTGATCATAAAACACCGAATATTTGGCGTAAATTTAGGTTACAAATTGTTGATAACCAAATTGCACCGCGCTAACAATGATTTATAAACCAGCAGTTAAACCACTCATTTTCAGCGACTAAAAGCTGCTTTTCGATAGATTTTAAGCCAAATCTGAATACATTTTACGCTTCCTCAAGCCCATTTTTTAAGATAAACTATTATATAATACAATGTATTGATAGAAAAAGTTCTCCAAACTCATATAATTGCAGACCGATTGTCTGTTTTATTTAACGATCGAAATCTTCTCAGTTACCTTCCCGCCACCTGTAGAAACATGTAATAAATAGGTGCCCACGGCAATATTCATTGAATTAACTTCCAATTTATTATCCATCACTCCGGAAAATTCATTTTGATAAATAACCCTGCCCGCCAAATCAGTGATACTTATGTAAACCGGCCCAGCAACAGAATTTGCAAAGACAATTTTGAAGTCTCCATTATTTGGATTTGGCGTGATCCTTATAGAAGCGTTTTCACTGTTTAGTAAATTGTTGCTGGTTGGTACAACTACCAAAACCGTATCACTATATGCTGTTGATACACAGCCACTGTCGTTTACTGTTAGCGAAATAGTTTTCAGGCCAGGCGATAACCAGTTTACCCAATTTGGCCCGGCTCCGGTGCCCGGCGATGCAGTTGCTCCGTCAAAACTCCATGTATAAGTCCCTAGTGTTGACGGAGTACCCGTGTAGGTCACCAGATCATTTACGCCTGCACTTACAATATGACTACCAAGCGAGAACGAAGCCGTAGGCACTGTTGCCGGAACCACATCGTAGAGTGAATAGGATGAACCGCTACCGCAAATACCGGCGCCGTAAACAGTGATGATGCCCGGCCCTGTACCAACGGTGCAGGTTAGCATATCGGTCGTGCTCGATCCACTCCAACCGGTTCCTACCACTACCCAAACAAGGTTCAGGGCATTGGCGATTGACGAGGTAATAAAAGTTGCCGTGCCACCTTTGCAAACCGGGGTGGTGGCGAGAATAGCACTAGCCGGGCCGGTAAGTGCATTTGGTGTAAGATACGCTGTATCGTTTGCACTGTTGCCACACTCATTGTTACCGGAACATACTATCATAGCAGTACCTGTACCCACTGCAACTGTGAGGGAATCTGTTGTGGTGCTGGTTGCCGACCAACCCGTGCCATAAACGGCCCAGGAATAGCCCAGAGCACCGACTGAATTTGCAAAATAAGTAGCTGTTCCGGTTGAAGGGCAGGGTATTGCACTAGTAAGGTACAAGGCCGGCGTGGCCGGGAAACCGGGATTGGAAATCTGCACGGTGTCGGCTACACCGTCACCGCATGCATTATGACCATAACAAATTATTGTTCCGGAGCCAGCCCCATAATTTACATTGATTGTAGCCGTTGTGCTGCTGCCAGACCATCCAGTACCGCTGATACCCCATACATAAGATGTCGCACCCGAAGAATTAGCAATATATGTTCCGGAAATAGCACCGGAACAAGGTAATGACGAACCCAGATCGATTGAAGGAACAGACGGAAGTGAAGCATGAGAAACAATTACAGTGTCGCTGGGCCCGTTGCCACAGGAATTCGACCCACTAACTATTATTGTGCCTGAACCTGCGCCCAGCGTAAGACTAAGTGCCGAAGTTGAACTTGAACCGGAATAGCCTGAACCAGACACCGACCAAACAAAGCTTGTAGCGCCTGATGAAGCAGCATTATAAGTTACAATACCTGTGCAGGGCAAAGTAGCCGGCGGAGTCACTATAACCGCTCCCG
>Ga0007870_1000562_pt1 | contig 11259 bp, 14 predicted proteins | sample CryBogCBH04Jul08_FD_71207 | JGI IMG/M metagenome (GOLD analysis project Ga0007870, IMG submission 71207) | Freshwater microbial communities from Crystal Bog, Wisconsin, USA - CBH04Jul08 | ecosystem: Environmental > Aquatic > Freshwater > Lake | place: Crystal Bog, Wisconsin, USA | collected...
GTGGGGCAAGAAAAAGCACGTGGTCAATTGGAGATTTTTATCAATGCGGCGCGTGGTCGGAGTGAGCCTTTAGACCATGTATTGTTATTTGGCCCGCCGGGTTTAGGTAAAACAACCTTAGCACACATCATTGCAAAAGAGATGGGTGTGAACATGCGCCAGACTTCAGGTCCTGTGCTTGAGCGTGCGGGCGACTTAGCTGCTTTGCTAACAAATCTCGAGCCTAACGATGTTTTATTTATTGATGAAATTCATCGTTTGTCACCGGTAGTTGAAGAAATTTTATATCCAGCGATGGAGGATTATCGCTTAGATATTATGATAGGCGAAGGACCTGCGGCGCGTTCAGTTCGCCTGGATTTGCCCCCTTTCACGCTAGTGGGCGCTACCACACGTGCGGGTATGTTGACCAATCCTTTGCGTGACCGCTTTGGTATTGTCTCGCGTTTGGAGTTTTACACTTCAGATGAATTGGCTCGGATTGTTCAGCGTTCAGCGGGCCTGTTAGAAGTTGCTATGCAGGGCGATGGTGCACTTGAAATCGCTAAACGCTCACGTGGCACTCCTCGTATTGCTAACCGTTTATTACGCCGTGTACGTGATTACGCCCAAGTCAAATCAGACGGGATTGTGACATCGGAAATTGCTGATGCAGCCCTCAGAATGTTGGATGTAGATCATCTTGGTTTTGACGTGATGGACAGAAAGTTATTGCTCGCGGTGTTAGAAAAATTTGGCGGCGGCCCTGTTGGCTTAGACAATCTTGCTGCAGCGATTGGTGAGGAGCGCGATACGATTGAAGACGTGCTAGAGCCTTATTTGATTCAGCAAGGTTATTTGATGCGCACTCCACGAGGTCGTGTTGCTACCCAACAAGCATATCAACATTTTGGTCTTCCAATTCCTAAGGCGCTTGCAACGGGGGAGTTGTGGGCAGCGGAAGACGTTTAGAAAAGCCGGCGATGAAATTTGATTGGCCTGTACAAATTTATTGGGAAGATACCGATGCAGGTGGTGTTGTGTATCACAGCCAATATCTTAATTTTATGGAGCGTGCGCGCACGGAGTTTTTACGCAGTCTCGGTTTGATGCAAACTTTGCTGAGAGATGAGTTCGGTATTTTGTTTGTGGTGCGCGACATTCAAATTCGTTTTAAAAAGCCAGCGAAGTTTGACGATGCGCTTAATGTGAATACAGCGCTTATTAAGGTTGGCCGTAGCTTGCTCGAATTTGAGCAAAATATCTATCGCGGTGATGAACATTTAATCGCCGCCAAGGTGGATGTGGTTTGTATTGGTGCTGATAGTTTTAGGCCTGTGAGTATTCCTGAAAAAATGATGCGTTTATTAATGCTTTAGATTTAATTAATAGAAATAGTGGAGAAATAATGACTGAATTGCCAGTAAATGCAGCCGCAGATATGTCTTTATCGACGCTCATCACCGGAGCGAGTTTGCCAGTGCAGTTGGTGATGGCGATTTTGCTTATCGTATCTATTGTTTCTTGGTGGTATATCTTCATCAAAGTCATGACGATTGGTCGTGCAGAAAAAGAAGCAGAAAATTTCGAACATACCTTTTGGACTGGCGGTGACTTGAACAAGCTCTATGAGGGCTTATCAGCAGGTCGTAATAAACCGCACGGCATGTCGAGTATTTTTGAGGCCGGTTTCAAAGAGTTTGTGCGTTTAAAAAAACAGCCAGGCTTGGAAGTGAGTGATTTAATGGAAGGCTCGCGCCGTGCGATGCGAGCGGCTTATAACCGAGAAATGGATGATTTAGATTCTCATCTGCCTTATCTCGCCTCCGTGGGTTCGGTCAGCCCATATATTGGTTTGTTTGGCACGGTATGGGGCATTATGAATGCATTCCGCGGCTTAGCTAATATGGCACAAGCGACATTGGCACACGTAGCACCAGGCATTGCTGAAGCGTTGATTGCGACAGCAATTGGCCTTTTTGCCGCGATTCCTGCGGTGATTGCCTATAACCGCTTTTCATCTTCTGTGGACCGTTTGGCAGTTCGTTATGAGAGCTTTATAGAAGAGTTCACCAATATCCTTCAACGTAAGAGCTAAGCATGGCACGCCTTCGTAAACGTAGAGCCATGAATCAAATTAACGTCGTGCCTTATATCGACGTGACTTTGGTATTGTTGGTGATTTTTATGGTGACAGCGCCGATGACCAACCCTGGTGTGGTTGAGTTACCTAAAGTGGGTGCTGAAGTGCTCAAGCAGCAAACTGCGCCAGTTGTGATTACTGTTATGGCGGATGGAAAAGTGCTGTTTCAAGAAAAGAAAATGAGCAGCGACCAATTGCTATTTGAAATTAAAAATCAAGTTGCCAAAGAACCAGATCGCGCCTTTGTGATTAGCGCCGATAAAAAGGTGGGCTATGAGCACGTGGTTGATGTGTTGGCGTTGCTTAAAAAATCAGGGGCTAAAGCAGGCTTGTTATTGAATCCAGCTAACTAAAAAACGCATGATTCGTCAGCATGAAAAAGATGTAGTTTGGCAGGCAGGCGCATTTACTGCGGTTGTGCATGGGCTCTTATTGGCGCTTTTTTTAGTGTCATTTCAGTGGAAAACAGTGCAACCAATGAATGTTGCGCAAGTTGAGCTTTGGGATAGTGTACCTAGCCCTCGGGCTGAACCTGCACCACCGCCACCTCCTGAACCGACGCCTCAGCCAGAAACGCCTAAAGTGGTAGAGCCAGTAAAACCAGAACCAAAAGTTGCGCCTGAGCCGGAACCTAAGGCTGAAATCCAAACCAAAAAAGCGCCAGCGATGCCACCCAAAGTGGAGAAGCCTAAACCTGAGCCAATCAAGCCAAAAGAAGAAAAGCCTAAAGAGCCACCTAAGGTAGATAAAACAAAAATGGATCCAGACGCGCTGAAAAAATTACAGCAAGCGCTCTTGGCAGAGGATGCCCAGTCTCAAAAGAATGATGTGGCTAAACCAGCTGCCAGTCCAGCGGGATCAAAAACTGCACAAGTGGCACAGGCTGGCACACCAAATGCGAGCGAGGTTGATAAGTACAAGGGGCTAATTAGTAACAAGATTAAGCAGCATGTGAATAAGCAATTGTGTGGCGCTGATAAGGCCATTAAGGTGACGTTCATGATTGCGTTGATGCCAACTGGTGAGGTCATGGGGCGTCCAAAACTGATGAAAGAAAGTGGCATGTCATCATGTGATGATGCGGTTGAGCGGGCAATTTTGGAGTCTCAGCCCTTGCCTGTGCCAACATCTGCTGATTTATTTAGCCAATTCCGAGAGTTAAATTTAGTTTTTCGTCCAAATGACACCAACTAATTTGATAGAATTAGAGAATGTTTAAAAATCGACTGTTTTTCATCTTTTTGCTGTTACTGCCTATCATTGGTAGAGCTGAACTTACTGTTGAGGTGGTAGGTGGCGCAGCTCAGCAAATTCCCATTGCCATTGTTCCATTTGCAGCGCCAAATGGTAACCCGGCAATTCAGCAAGACAATATTACTAATGTGATTGGCGCTGATTTGCGGATGAGTGGTTTGTTTCGCGTGCTTGAAACCCGTGGTGTAGCAACGCAGCCACATATGATTTCTGAAGTGAAATATAATGATTGGACTGCCATTCAAGCTCAGGCTTTAACGATAGGTACGGTTGAAGCGTTGCCAGGAAATAGACTCAAAGTTTCTTTTAGATTGCTGGATGTACTCAAGCAAAACCAATTGTTGGCAATGGAGTTTAATATCACGCAAGCTCAGCAGCGAGCAACGGCGCACCGAATTGCCGACATGATTTATGAGAAGTTAACAGGTGAGAAAGGCGTATTTGCGACTCGTATCACTTACGTTAATAAAGAAAATGGTCGCTACTCTCTTCAAGTGGCCGATGCTGACGGATTTAATGCACAAACAGTCGTTTCATCTAAAGAACCGCTCATTTCCCCGTCATGGTCGCCAGATGGCACCAAGCTAGCCTATGTTTCTTTTGAAAAGAAAAAGCCGATTATTTTTGTGCAGTCTTTGGTGTCTGGTCAGCGCATCGTGTTGGCAAATTTTAAGGGAAATAATAGCGCGCCTGCTTGGTCTCCAGATGGAACCAAACTTGCGATCGTGCTGACTTATAGTGCTAACTCACAAATTTATGTGATTAATGCGGATGGTACAGGTTTACAACAAGTGTCATTTAGTAATGGCATTGATACTGAGCCAGAATGGTCGCCAGATGGCTCATCAATTTACTTCACCTCCAATCGAGGGGGTGGCCCGCAAATTTACCGTATGCCTGCTTCTGGCGGGGATGCAAAGCGCATCACTTTTGAAGGCTCTTATAATGTGAGTCCGCATGTGTCAACCGATGGCAAGCTATTAACGTTTATTAAGCAAACGCCAGCAGGTTTCAAGGTTGCAGTGCAAGATTTAGCGACAGGCCAAGTACAAACCTTGAGTGATACTTCACAGGATGAGTCTCCGAGCTTTGCCCCGAATGGGCGTATGATTCTTTATGCTACCAGTGTAGGTGGCAAAGGTTCGCTTGCTGCAGTTTCAGTAGATGGTCGTGTAAAACAGCGCTTGAAAGACAGTGGTGGTGATGTGCGTGAGCCTTCATGGGGCTCGGTAATGAATTAAGAGTGGGAAGTAAAAGATTTTTTTGTAGTTTATTTAGGAGAAAGATGATGAAAAAAAGTTTATTAATGAGCGTACTGTTAGCGGCAACGTTGGCGGCATGTTCAAATAATGCAGTTAAAGATAAGCCAGCAGCGCCAGTGGTGGACAGCAATGCTTCAACACAAGCACAATCAAATGCTGCCTCAAGTGCTAATGATGGTGCTTCAACTGCAGGCGCTAATCAAGACGGTGCTTCAGGCAATCCTTTGAAAGATCCAAACAATATTCTTTCAAAACGAAGCATTTACTTTGATTTTGACAAAGATCAAGTGAAAGCTGAATACCGTCCATTAGTGGAAGCGCATGCTAAATATTTAGTCGCAAATCCAAATGCTAAAGTGGTATTACAAGGTAATGCAGATAATCGCGGCTCACGTGAATACAACTTGTCATTAGGTCAACGTCGTTCAGTGGCTGTGAAAAAAGCAGTTAACCTATTAGGCGCACAAGACAAGCAAATCGAAACGGTTAGCTACGGTGAAGAAAAAGCTGGTGATTGTAAAGACGAAGCTTGTTACCAAAAAGATCGTCGCGTTGATATCGTTTACGATAACGATTAATCAATATGCGTAAACTGATTCTGATTAGCATTTGCTTATTGAGCGTTTCTCAATGGGCGCACGCTGCTTTGTTTGACGATAAAGAGGCGCGCCAGCAAATTGTCGATTTGCAACAAAAAACAGATGCTCAGAATCAAGCTACTCAAGCGTCGCTTGATGCATTAAAAAAATCTCAGCAAGCCTTGGAGCAGCGCATTCTTTCAGTTGAGAATGTGATTAAAAGCCAAGGCTTGATGGATTTATTAAGCCAGATTGATAGGCTGAATGAAGAGTTAAGTAAAGTAAAAGGCGAGTTAGATGTTGCGCAGCACAATATTGAGGTTTCGCAGCAGCGCCAAAAAGATTTATATGCAGATACCGATGGCCGTTTGCGGAAATTAGAAAGCGGTAATAATTCTACTGCGAGTACTACGTCAGAAATTAAAGAGCCGCCTGCGCAAGTTGCTAATGCATCGCCCGCTGAAGCTAGTGCAGAATCAAAAGCTTTTGAGAGTGCTCAAGCTTTACTTCAGGCAGGTAAATATAAAGAGGCATTTGATGCGTTTGATAAGTTTTTACAAACTTACTCAAATAGCAAGCAAGTGCCCAATGCTCAATATAGTTTGGGCTTTTCACAGTTCTCACTTAAAAATTACAAAGCAGCGATTGCTACTCAGCAAAAGCTGATTAGCCAGTTTCCTGACAGCGCAAAAGTACCTGAGGCGCTATTTAATATTGCAAACTGTCAAATTCAGCTTTCTGATATTGAGGGGGCTAAGAAATCATTGCGAGATTTAATTGCTCAGCATCCAGCTAGCGAATTGATTCCTAATGCGAAACGTCGTTTAGCTGTGTTGGAATCCATAAAGAAATAAGCCAATAGCTTCGCAGGAAGCGCCTTTAAAATATGTCCTTACGCATTTTCGAAATTTTCCATTCATTACAAGGCGAGTCATCTAGAGTTGGCTTGCCTACCGTGTTTGTTCGCCTTACAGGTTGTCCATTGCGTTGTGGTTATTGCGATACTGAATATGCTTTTCATGGCGGCTCAACAAAAAGCTTTGAAGAGATTTTAGCGAATGTGGCCAGTTATCAAGCTCAGTATGTATGTGTCACCGGCGGCGAGCCATTGGCGCAAAAAGGCTGTCATGCGTTATTGAAGATGCTTTGTGATGCGGGCTATCAAGTTTCTATTGAAACTAGCGGTGCGATGGATATAAGCCAAGTAGATCGGCGTGTTTCTGTGATTATGGATATCAAAACACCAGGCTCTGGCGAAGTAGGCAAAAACCTTTGGAGCAATATTTCGGCCTTGGAAGCAAAGGATGAAGTGAAGTTTGTGTTGGTGGATAGGGCAGATTACGATTGGGCGAAGCAAATCTTGGCACAATATGATTTGACTCAGAAGTGCCCAGTGTTGTTTTCACCAGTGTATAAAACGCTTCCGCCAGCTGATTTAGCGACTTGGGTATTGGAAGATCGCTTGCCAGTACGTATGCAAGTGCAGTTACATAAAATTCTTTGGGGCGAAAAAGCCGGAGTCTAGGACCGGAATGAGATTTATGAAAAAAGCGGTGGTTTTACTTTCAGGTGGATTAGATTCGGCAACCGTGTTGGCGATCGCGAAAAGCCAAGGGTATGAATGTTATTGTTTAAGTCTGGATTATCATCAGCGCCATGTGGCTGAGCTGCAAGCCGCAGAACGCGTTGCTCATGCTTTGAGTGCTAAAGCACACAAAACTGTCCAATTGGACCTTTCAATGTTTGGAGGCTCTGCGCTGACTGATAACAATATTGATGTTCCAGAATCCCCAAGTGAAGGCATCCCAGTGACTTATGTGCCGGCTCGTAACACCATTATGTTGTCTTTAGCCTTGGCATGGGCTGAGACCTTAGCTGCACAAGATATATTCATTGGGGTAAACGCCTTGGACTATTCAGGCTATCCTGATTGCCGTCAAGAATATGTGGCTGCATTCCAGCGTATGGCTAACTTAGCCACGAAAAGCGCGGTCGAAGGCAAAACGATTACCGTTCATGCGCCTTTGATTGATATGACCAAAGCACAAATTATTCAATGTGGCCATTCTTTGGGCTTTGATTATGGCATGACAGTTTCTTGTTATCAGGCTGATACAGAGGGGCGTGCATGTGGATTGTGCGACTCTTGCCGATTCCGCAAAGAAGGCTTTGCAGTCGCAGGATTGCCTGATCCAACCCACTATCAATAGTGCCTTGGATAAAACCATTTGGATAAATTTGCAAATACCGCATATTTACCTTGCCAAAGTATTAGAAAATAACGTAAAATCCGCCCCTTTCTGTAAAAACGATTAGAGAACAAAATATTATGGTAATCATTCGACTAGCCCGCGGTGGCGCGAAGAAGACCCCTTTCTACAGCGTAGTAGTTGCAGATTCACGTAATCGTCGCGACGGCCGCTTTATTGAGCGTGTTGGCTTCTACAACCCATCAGCTAAAGAAGGTCAAGAAGGTCTTCGCTTAGATACAGCACGTATCAGTCATTGGCAAAGCAATGGCGCGCAATTATCTGATTGCGTAGCTCGCTTGGTAAAAGACAATGCTAAAGGCCCAGAATTCTTAGCTGCTAAAAAGGCAAAAGACGCTGCTAAAGTTGCAAACGCTAAAGCTGCTGCTGAAGCTAAATTAGTTGCTGCTGCAAAAGAAGCTGCCGCTGCTAAGAAAGCTGAAGAAGAGGCTGCTGCAAAAGAAGCCGCTGAAGCTGCTGCCGCTGCTCCTGCCGTAGAAGAAGTTGCTGCTGAAGAGCCAGCTGTTGAAGCTTCTCCTGAGGCAACTGACGCTGAATAATTCTTAAGGCTACGTGTGTAGCCTGAATGAAGCGTTGTTGTAGAACAATCAGTGAGTAATATGGTAGTCATGGGGCGCATCGTCGCCCCTTATGGCATTTTTGGATGGCTAAAAGTGCAAACTAGCACAGAGTCTATTGATAGCTTGCTTGATTACCCATATTGGTGGCTTGGGCGAGACGATAACTCTACCCAGCCAGGCATTAAAAATTCACCTTGGCAAAAATATACGGTTGAAACGGCAAAAGTACATAACGATACTTTGCTGGTAAAACTCAAAGGGGTGAATGACAGGGATGCTGCCTTAGTGCTTAAAAGTAAACATGTGGCTGTGCCGCGTGAAGAGTTCCCAGAAGCCGATGAGGGCGAGTATTACTGGTCAGATTTAATTGGTTTAAATGTGACTAATCAACAAGGTATTGTGCTTGGTGTGATTAGTGATGTGTTTGAAACGGGTGCGAATGACGTAATTGTCGTCAAAGACCCTAAAGATGGCAAAGAGCGTTTGCTCCCCTTTGTTGATCAAACGATTTTAGAAGTAAGCATTGCAGAAAAAATGATGTTGGTCGATTGGCCGATTGAGTGGGATGAATAAGTGATTCAGTTTGATGTGGTCACGCTTTTTCCACCGATGTTTGATGCGATTAGCCAGCACGGTATCACTGCAAGAGCGTTAGAGAACAAGTTATATAGTTTGTCTCTGTGGAACCCAAGGGATTACACAACTGACAATCACCGTACGGTAGATGATAGACCGTATGGCGGTGGCCCTGGCATGGTGATGCTAGCCGAGCCTTTAGAGCAAGCAATACAAGCTGCTAAAGCAAGACAAGTGGCAGCAGGCGTCGCAAAGCCTAAGGTGATTCATATGTCACCAAGTGGCAAGCCACTCACCCATGAGATAGTGATGGCGCTAGTGGCTGAGCAAGGATTAGTGGTGTTAGCTAGTCGATATGAAGGCGTAGATCAGCGGTTGTTAGATCGTATAGTCGATGTAGAATACTCGATTGGTGATTATGTGTTGTCAGGCGGTGAATTGCCAGCCATGGTGTTGATGGATGCGATTGTTAGACAATTGCCCGGCGCATTAGGGGATGCCGAATCTGCGATAGAAGATTCATTCGTAGATGGCTTGCTAGATTGTCCGCATTACACTAGGCCTGAAGTTTACGAAGGTGCAAAAGTACCTGATGTGTTGACCTCGGGTAACCATGCAAAGATTAAACAGTGGCGCTTAAAAATGTCATTGAAAAGAACTCGGGATCAACGTCCCGATTTATTGGCCGTAAGGTCGTTGTCAAAAGAGGAATCTCGGCTGCTAAAAGAGCTCGATGTTGAGCTCGAAGCAAAGCAGGAACAAGATTCGCATAACTAGAAGGAGCACGAAAGTGGCAAATATTATTGAAATGTTAGAAAAGGAAGAGATTGCCCGTTTAGGCAAAACGATTCCAAGTTTTGCACCAGGCGACACAGTTGTTGTGGGTGTAAACGTAGTTGAAGGTACACGTAAACGTGTGCAGGCTTACGAAGGTGTTGTGATTGCTATTCGCAACCGTGGCCTTAACTCTTCATTCATCGTACGTAAAATTTCATCAGGTGAAGGTGTGGAACGTACATTCCAAACTTACTCACCATTGATTGCAAGTATCGAAGTTAAACGCCGTGGTGATGTTCGCCGTAGCAAACTTTATTACTTGCGTGAGCGTTCAGGTAAATCTGCACGTATTAAAGAGAAATTACAAGCACGTGACCGTGAGGTTATGGCGCCAGAAGCAGCAGAATAAGCTCAGCCTTATTATTCAGAGCTTCAAAATTAAAAGCCTCAGACGAAAGTCTGGGGCTTTTTTATTATCTGCTGCTTTGAATTTAAGCTAATATAAAGCGCATGGTTAAGCCAATTACTCAATATTACGATGTCATTATAAATGCGCCATTCGGCGGGGTTGGCATTCATGTTGAGAGTGATTATGTCGTTGGTATTCAGCTGTTTCCTATCCAGCAAAGTGCGCGTGAGACTTCTCACCAATTTGCGCAATACACAGCAAATCAAATCAGTCAGTATTTTATGCAAGCAGGCTCAATATTAGATATCCCATATGCGGTCTCGGGAACTCCATTTCAAAAACGTGTTTGGAAGGCCATCTCTGATATTCCTGCTGGAGAAGTGCTGACATATTCAGAGTTGGCCGAAAAAGTTGGTTCTGGACCACGTGCAGTTGCCAATGCTTGTGGTGCAAATAGGTTACCTTTGTTGATTCCTTGTCATCGTGTAGTCGCTAAAAATGGATTGGGTGGTTTTATGCAAGGTATTAATGGCGGGCTAAAAATTAAAGAGTGGTTATTGGCGCATGAATCAAAATAACTTATCAATGAATAATCAGGCCGTTCTAGATGAGTTCATCGACAGGATATGGCTGGAAGAAGGTCTTGCTCGAAATACATTAGATAGCTATCGCCAAGATTTAACACAATTTGCGGCTTGGTTAGAGAAAGATGCGGCTAAAGATTTATTGCAGGCTGAACAGTTTGATATTCAGCGTTATCTAGCTGTTAAGTTTCCTATTAGTAAGCCACGTAGTATTAGCCGTTTAATCGCCAGCTTGCGACGGCTTTACCGTTTTTCTTTACGTGAAAATAAAATTGCTCAAGACCCAAGCTTACAAATTGAGTCTCCTAAATTACCACGCTCACTCCCGAAAAGTCTTAGTGAAGAGGATGTTGAGTTTTTGCTTGGCGCGCCGAATTTAGATGATCCGATTGGCTTACGAGATAGAGCAATGCTTGAGCTGCTTTATGCAAGCGGTTTGCGGGTCTCCGAATTAGTTGGTGTAAAGGTAACGGAAGTGAGTCTTTCTGAAGGCGTGGTTCGTGTGACTGGCAAGGGCAGTAAAACGCGTTTAGTTCCCATGGGTGAAGTGGCCGTTGATTGGCTGGGACGTTACTTAAAAGAGGCGCGACCAGCGATTTTAGAAAAGCGGCTCAGTGACAGCATGTTTGTAACCCAGCGCGGCGCAGCTATGACACGGCAGGCTTTTTGGTATTTGATTAAGCGTTATGCTTTATTGGCAGGGATTCATAAACCAATGTCCCCGCACGTGTTACGACATGCTTTTGCAACACATCTATTGAATCATGGCGCTGATTTGCGCGTGGTGCAGATGTTATTAGGACATTCAGATATTTCGACCACACAAATTTACACCCATGTGGCGAGAGAACGGTTGAAGCAGCTACA
>Ga0007870_1000564_pt1 | contig 11246 bp, 11 predicted proteins | sample CryBogCBH04Jul08_FD_71207 | JGI IMG/M metagenome (GOLD analysis project Ga0007870, IMG submission 71207) | Freshwater microbial communities from Crystal Bog, Wisconsin, USA - CBH04Jul08 | ecosystem: Environmental > Aquatic > Freshwater > Lake | place: Crystal Bog, Wisconsin, USA | collected...
GCAAGTACGATTCTGCCATTCAGCAATACAATGTAGCCATCAAAGGGAATCCGTTTTATTATGTGCCGGTAATGAGCCGGGGAGAGTCCTATATGAAGCTGAATCAGTTCGACAGTGCGATAGCCGATTACAATGCCGCGATCAAAATAAGTCCTGAATCAGGCGAAATCTATTACCGGCGCTCCTTCTACTACACCCAAAAAGGCAAAAAAGACCTTGCCCTGCAGGATGTGGAAAAAGCGATGTCTCTGGGGTATTCGCGGGTGGACAATAACTATATGAATTTTCTGAAGAGCAGGTAGGGTGCTTTACCACGCAAATCGCATATCCGATTGAAACATTTCCAGATTGCAAAAAGAACGGGACAGGGAATCTGATGATGGGCAACCACAGATGACACTTTCCGCCCTAAAATCGGCAGGTTAAAGCATAGGGCAGGATGAGCGCCTGATACTGGTTGTTGTCTGCAGGCGCTAAATTGCTCAGGTTAAAGACAGAATACCATCCGGGTGCTCCGCCGGGAATCAGGTGGTGTCCTGTTCCGCTGCCATTGGTGCTGCACACATAAATATAGCCATCCTGCTCATCCACCAAAACATCATGGGGCTGGTAGAAATAACCATTAATAACTCCCACAACCTGGTACGTATCATAGTTGATTACATACACCGAACCTTTGCATCCGGGCAGGGTATTGGCATTGCTATCCAGCATACACGCCACAAAAAGGTAGTGCATAGACTCAGACAAGTCCATTTCCTGAGGGTACTTACCAACGGGTATGGTGGTAATAAGTTTATTTGTTAGTCTGTCCATAACTCTCACTTCGTTGCTTGCCTGGCAGGAAACAAAGTATTTTGAAAAATCAGGTATCATCTGTATCTGGTGGGGGTCCAGCGAGCTTTTGTCATTGGTTGCGGTGTTTCCATCTATAGATATAAGGTTGTTGTAGGCATGAGGTTTGGTATAGGGGGCATAAATCCAGATGCTGTTCCCAAGTTGGTTAGTGATATAAAAAGTGTCGGATGTTGCATTTTGTTCCACCCCGTGTGGGTAATTAACATCTGGCGATGATCCATGGGGGAAAAAATCAGAGGGTGAAGCCGTCATCGTCTGAGTGTTCACCCGCATTAGCCCCATCCATGCCCCGCTATAGTTGGTAATGACAATCTCTGTATCTACTCCCAAAGAAGTATTCAAAACGCTCCATCCGCTGCCGGCAGAATTTCCTCCCGGCATTCCGGATGCTGTATTCAGATCCAGACTGGCTGTCACGGTATCGCGGGTGCAATCTAATTTCTGAGCATAGTTGCCGCTGTAGAAGCACAAATATGCGCTCATGCCGTCGCACGAACACTCGATATCGTGGGCGGCTTCCAGGGAGGCAGGATTCAGGCCAACATTTATATAGCGCATTATCACTTTGCGTTGCCCGTCTATAACAGCCACAATATCTGCACCTTGATGGGCCAGGTATATCTTTTGCCTTGAGGCGGCATTGTCGGCAAAAGGTATATTACCGTATTTGTCGGGCGCGCCGGCTTGTATCCAGTTGTACAGGGTCATGTATTCTGTTTTAGTCAGCGCACTCATCTTTCTGCTAGGAGTGCTGTAGGGCATTGTGGGTGGCTGTACAAAACCAAGACTGGAATCGGTGTTTACTCGATAAAGCAACGGGCTGTAGGCCGTAGAATAGGGCACCACCATCGCGCCGTTCTGGCTGCCATTGAACAAGTGATCCCAGGTATCCATCAGAAAATTGCTGGCATTCTTATAACTGGCCTGATTGTGGCAGCCGGAAATGGCACATTTGTTCAGGAATATTTTAGCAACATCTGGTGGAAAGTTACCGTCCGGCGTAACAACCAATTGTGATTTATGAACGCAAGACCCGGCAACGATAAGGGTAATAAAACCGGATACTAAAACGAACAGGAACAAACGTTGCAACATAAGCAGCTATTAGACTGTTAAACAGACCATAAAGTTACATGCTAATCTGTAAATTACAGCCTTTTGGAGTTGCAAAGGATACAATTTATTTGTCATTTTATGATATTAACCTGATTTTAATACTCAAATCAGGCCGTTATGTATCAAAAAAACCTACTTTTACCACAGAAACTTAAATTCTTGCCGGTTTAAAAGCATTTTTTTGATGCAAATGCCTGCTTTGAACACTAAACGAAACAAGAATGGTACTTGCTATTTATAACAGGATATTTGACACAGCCGATATACCGGTAGTGAAGCGGTTGCTGGAACTTTTGGAATTTCATAAGATACAAACAGTATTCTATAAAGATTTTTATGACAAAATAACACCCTGGCATACTTTCAGAAACACACCGCAGCTATTCACAGGCAAGCGTGATTTGCCGCGCAATACTGATATGTTACTGAGTCTCGGGGGCGATGGCACCATTCTGGATTCGGTTTGCTTTGTGGGCAATTCGGGTATACCTCTGATTGGCATCAACCTTGGGCGGTTGGGTTTTTTGGCTGCTATACCGGAAGATGAAGTAGACGAAGCTATTTTGTCACTGGTGAGAGGTTCTTTTACGGTAGAAAAGCGCTCGCTCATTCATCTTGATTCAAGTATACCCCTTTTCGACAATGCGCCTTTTGCGCTCAACGAGTTCACGATTCACCGGCAGGATACTTCTTCGATGATCAAAATCCACACCTACCTGAACGGCGAATTTCTGAATACCTATTGGGCAGACGGATTGATTGTTGCAACGCCCACCGGTTCTACCGGCTATTCGCTGAGTTGCGGCGGCCCGGTAGTGTTCCCTCAAACTTCCAGCTTTGTCATAACACCGGTAGCACCCCACAACCTGAATACTCGCCCCATTTTGGTGCCTGACGACAATGTAGTGTCATTCGAAATAGAAGGTCGCAGCGATACATTTTTGTGTACTCTGGACGCCCGTACAGAAATCATTCGCAATTCAGTGCAGCTGGCAGTGAAAAAAGAAAATTTTATGGTGTCGCTGGTACGACCCGATGAACACAACTTCCTGAAAACCATACGACAAAAATTGTATTGGGGTATTGATAAAAGAAACTGACAGATGAAAAAGATATTGAGTATCGCGTGTTTGTTGTTTTGTTTTGTTGTCGCTTTTGGGCAGCAGCAAAAAAAGACGACTGTGCAACAGAAAAAGCCTGGCACACTTCCGACACAGGAAAAAAAGCAGGCCTATTCGGTTTATCATGACAAAATTGATTTGTTCCGGATAGACTATCCTTCTAATTGGGAAAAACGGGATATGCATGGCATAGACCTATTTTTTATAAGACCAATGGAAGAAAGGGGACAGCGATTTGAAGAAAACATGAACATCATTATTGACCCGCCCGACGACCTTTCTTTGCAGGAATACGCCGATGTTGGAGTGGAAAAACTGGCAAACCAGCTCGATTCGTTTAGAGTTTACAGTTCTGATTTTGTAAAAATAAATAACATGGATTTTTACAAATTGGAATACGGTTTCAAATACAAAAGCAGCGATATGCATGATCTGTTCTATATCACGGTGAAAGACCATCGCAGCTTCAATTTCACATTTTCAGCTATTGACGGCAGCTACAAAAAATACTACCCCGTGTTTCAGAGGATGATCAACAGCTTCAGTTTTGAGGAAAAGAAGTAATTTTTTTGTTGCTGGGGCGGCACCCACTTTTATCGCTGTTAGTTCAGGATGTTCGTAAGTGGCAACAATTGAAGGATTTTTTTTTGAGTTTAACGCATCCTTTAATCGAATGAAAGAACTTCCAATCACGCAGTTTTTCATGATTTCAACTGTTAGCTCATTCGCACCCAACACCAACAGAACCTGAACGACAACGACAATTGTCGGGCTGCAGAGCGACGGATAGAGCAACTAATCTGCTCTCTGAAATATCAGCAAATACTGGATAAATTGAGAAGGATTCGTTGACCACATTGGGCACTGCAATCAAGGGCAAGATTGCCACCTGCCAAATTGGAAAACACTGGCGAACAAAAAACAACGGTTATACGGTTGTCAATAAGATTCAGTATGATATAAACAAAGACAAATTATCTTTATTGTCTTGGAAAAATAAAATTACTATTGGTTCAGAAATCCAAATTGAATAAACTTTCCCTTTTCAAAATTCCGGTTACAAACGCACATTACTCCAAACTTTCCGGGGAACTAAAATATGTGACTCAGGGCAATAGAAAGATTTTCCTCTATTGATCATTATCAGAAAGGCAGATCGTCGATGTAGTCATACACACAAGGAGTTATTTCCTTGCCGGTAATATCGATAATGCCAAATTTGCCTTCGTTCTGAACTTTGAGATAACCCCTGTCTGAGGGCAATCCGATAAAATCATACTTAATGGCGATCATTTCTTTACCTTTCTTATCAATATAGCCCCACTTTTTACCAATACGAACCTTCGCAATGATAGCAACATGTCTTCCAACAGTTGAGTCAACCACATCTACGTCGTAAAATTTGCCGATAAAGTCGTATTTACAAGGAATTATTTCTTTGCCGAACAAGTCAACAAAACCGCTCTTACTGTTTATCTTCACAGATGCTACACCATCAATGAACTCACCGATATAATCGTATTTACATGGGACGATTTCCTTTCCGAAGCGATCGATGTAACCCCACTTCCCATCTTTTTGAACTGCCGCCACATCGATAGTACTATCAGATTGAGCGAAAGCTGTAGATGAGATTATTAAAAAAAGCAATATTTGCAATAGCCGTTGCATAAAAATTTTTGTCCGCAAATGTAAAAAAAAAATTTCGCCTTTTTTATATTCTTTATCGTAATTCAAACCTGTAATTATGCCTATAACGTTGTCTTTGAAAATATTAACATTTTAATTAAAAACACATAAATAATAGTGTCAACCATAATGTCGCTACGGTGTAGCTGAATCCTGAATTATTACGTTAAGATATTAGGATTAAATCAGGAGGTCAATCATTAGGGCCATGAAAAACTCGCTTCTTATTTCTGTTACGATATAAAGATATGTCAATCAGCTCTTTTTATTATTAATTTTCGGGAAACAGTTTTTTTGGATCCAAATTTAATAGTACTTTTAGTCAAAATTTAGTTATGTGTAATACTTGCTATGATCGTGGGTACAATGATTATCCGGAATACCACGGTTCTACTATCGAGCATAAGATAGAATATATAGATGGGTATAAGAAAAAGCAATATGAAATTCTCGAATCTGATCAGGAAGAGGATGTAACATTTTGTAAAAAATGTTTTGAAAATGGTGTCAGAAATTCGAGAGTGGGAATTTGGGCGCCGCCACTTACTGAAAAAAGCGGCCATTTTGACTCCTATGAAAAAGGTTACTATAATCCTTATGAGACGGAAGCTGTATCACAAGAAAGCGCACCAATTCATACCAGCAAAATTTATGCCGGTTTTAATCAACCGGAGAATGTTGCTGTCCATGCGGTTAAGTCCGGAGGCCCGCGATATAAGCACAAAGTATTGGCTCTTTCTATTCTGGGCATTGCCGGAGTGGCCATTGGTGTAACTGAAGTTTTTTTGAATGTTCCGGCAGCAAAGAAATTGATATCAGCAAACGAAAGCCACAACGGAGCGCCGGCCACACCCTCAGGTGCGACGGAAAGTGTTCTAAATCCTGGTGGGCAGGTTGACAGTGACACCGATGCTAAACAAGATATAAAAAAAAATCCGGCATCGGGCGCAGGCAACGAGACAGAAAGTAGTAGGAGCAAGCCTAAGGAATCCGGGAAAAAAGGGTCGGATGAGAAAGTGAAGGTTAGCGGTTTGACCGTTGTTTTTCCTGATTCAAAATCATCGAACACAAACAATAAAAAAGGATCTGCGAAAGAACATTCCGGTTCGCCTAAGTCATCTGGCGCGCCAAAAATGATAGTAAAAAACCAGAACCCCGAGAAGAACACTCCAAAAGCCAATGATAAAGCAAGTGTTGCTTCAAAACCAGCCAAACCAACAGCTGTGACGGGTAAAAGTGGAGCAGTACTTGCCAAAAATACCAAAATAAAGGCAAAAGCAGCCCAGCCGGCCGATGAAGAAGACGATGATGAAGAAGATGCACCGGCACCCGTAACCAATGGTAAGAATAGCGGAAAGTCTGTCTCAGGAACAGTAGTTTCTGGTGCCAGCCAGAACGGTGTCGCCAAAAGTAAGGCTGTGATCAGCAAACTGGATTCTCTGAATATTGCGAAACAAACGAAGAGTGCAATAATAGGTGCGGCCAATAGTGCAGCTAACATAAAAGGCGGGCAGGCTACCGGAGTTGCGGCTGCTACAACAAAAAACCCGGTTACTGCTGTTAAGGGGATTCCAGCCGTTGGCAAGGTGCAGGCTGATAATCAACCCAAAAATACGATGCCCTCCATCGGCAACAGCAATATTGCACCGACTGCAAGCAGTGCTTCTCAGGGTGGCCACAGGCCGGGCAAGTTCAGAATCAGTGAGGAAAAAAGGCCATTTTCGGCAAGTGTTTCGCCTCTGGATGGCGACCAGCCTGGGAATAATTCGACCGCTGCCGGCGAATTGCAAGGCGCTGACGTTCCCGGCGGGGCAGATATTAATGCAGCCGGCGGCAATGGCGGATCGGTGTTTGGGTCGTCGGGTACTTCTGGTGTAATATCGAAGCCGGTTAGTGAAGTTCAGGAAAATAATTATCCAAACCGGGGCGGTAAATATTATGTTTTCCGGCCGGAAAGTGAACGCTACAGCAGGGATGGTAAAAAAGAGCCCTACGGTGGCAAGTTTGTATACGCATCGCAACGAAAGCTTGCTGACGCTGAATTGGAAAATCTGGGTCATGACGATCTGATCATTATGCTTAATGAGATATATGCGCGGCACAATATGATTTTTAAGGACGAATCTCTGAGGCATTATTTCGAAGAAAAATATTGGTACTATGGCGACGAAACTGATGTTTCGAAGGATCTGACAGAGGTAGAAAAACAAAACATCGAAACCATAAAAAGACATAGCAAGTAGTCTGTACTTTTTTAATTGACGGATCTTGCTTTGGGATTGCAGTAATTATGTTTTCAAATAGATTGCTGTTTATTATTGACTGTTTATTATATCTTTCTTTGCGTTAATTTTGCAATTATGTACAAAGTGACGGCAAGTATAGATACAGACCATTTCAAAACAGTTATTGATAGCGATAACAATACTTTGATAGCAGATGAGCCCGATACCCTGGGTGGGCGCGGTAAAGGCTTTTCGCCGGGAGAATTGCTCGCATCGGCATTGGCATCGTGCATTACCATCACGCTGCGTATGTATGCAGACCGCAAAGAGTGGCCCCTTGAGCGCATTGAGGCCGATGTTGCGATAGAGCGCGATGAAATCAATAATGTGACAAAAATCAGGAAGACTATAAAGCTTTTTGGGGATTTAAATGAAGCGCAACGCCAGAGGCTGATGGGTATTGCAGACAAGTGCCCGATCCATAAAATACTCGCTAACCCTATTGAGATTAAAGCATTGTGATATTTATTTCGAAGGCAACACGACTTCGGTCACTTCGTTGCTTTTTACAGCAAAAGAAAGGATGGTCTCTTTTGCGTAAGGGCGGGTGGGGTCTTTGAGGTAGCGTACCTGGTACTGGCCCGGCTGTATCTGCAGGTGTTGCAGACTTGTGTCGCTGCTGTTGCGGCTGTCGAACTGTAAATATTTGTCGTTCACCGGTTTGAAGAGGTTAAGTTTGCGACCCTTCATGTCGGTGGTGAACTTCACAAATCCGGGTTGGGCTATGTTGATTACCTTCGTGGCGTCGAAATCCAGATCCAGATTGCGCACTTCTGGTGGATAGGTGTGTATCTCCACATGATAATTGCCAGGCTCATATTCCAGCTTCTGGGTACATTTCTGATCTATTACTTTGCCATTCGGCACATTGCGCTCGGTAACGGTGGCTATGAATTCGCTTACCGACCGGGATGGCGCGCCATCGTAGGCAAAAGCAAGGCTGCTGTTTTTGAGCTTTACCACTATTTTGTTCAGCTTTTTCTCTACTATCTCCACATCGTGCAGGTTCAGGTTGCGGACATCGCCAATGGCAATGTTGTAGGTACCGGGTGGTACATCTTTCTGAATATCGGGTATACCAGCCCCATCTACAGTGCGGTAGAATTTTTTGGCCACTTTGTTGCTGAATGGCTCCAGCATCAGCACCACAGGCGTGCTTTGGTAATACTTGCCATGCCCGTTGGTGAAGTAGATCATCACCCCGGTTTCTTTGGCATCTATCGTTTCCAAAGTATAAGTGCTGTTGATGCCTTTTTCACTGGCGGGTTTGGCTGGTGGCGCAGGCCCAAGATTAGGCTTGGATGCAAGCAAAGCGGGCGAGGGTATGGGTACTATGGGGGCAAAAGTAGGCGGGTCTGGCGGTGTGTGCAATTTGAGTACATGGTCTTCGATCAGGAATACCAACTTTGGCTCTATCATATGGGCCGGGCGCTGGCGCGGTATTTTGTGTGTGCCGGTGATGTCGGGTTTCTCCACATAATCCACTCCGGGCACACTGGCATTTACCATTTTTAGCGGTATTGGTATTACCGGGGTTATATTGGCAAAGGCTGGCTTTGCCGGTATGATGCGATTTATTTTTGCAACAGAGGGTATCTCGGGTGTTTCCCGAGGCTCAACAGGTGGCGCCGGGGGCTTTGCCATTTTCAATGGGCCGGTAGAGGCGATTGGTTGTTCCATCAACCTGATGGCTGCAGGTTTGATATGCTGAATGGCGGTGGTAGGTGGCAACGTGGCCTGTTCTTTAACATCGGTAGCCGGCACAGTTCGTTTTTGTGGTACAAATGTTTTTGTATTCAAATTGAGATCAAGCATAGGCGCATGCCTGATATGCTCTATGGAATTAACATCAGGAATAACCGGCTTTTCGGCGGGAGGTGGTGCCTTGGTGTCTGACTTAAACTTTTTTACCGTAAGTACCATATCGCGCTGCGAGTTGTCCTGCGATTTGTCGGTTGTGTTGCCGTGCTGCCATACGCTGTCTTCAACATGAGGTGCCGGCTTCGTTGCGGGTCTGAAAGTTTTGGGAGTGAGGGTAAGATCGTGTGTTGGTGATTTCCCTATATGATCAATCAGGCTCACCGGAGGCAGGGTTACGATTTCATCCACCGGCGGCGGTAAATATTTGGCTATGTTTTTTGCCACCGGTGCCGCACCCGATAAAGTTACCATTGGCGCCATTTCGATATGGTTGATATCGGGTACATGCGGGATCACGATTTGCGGCATATCTACCACAGGAGGCTCATACCACGGTACTTTCACAGGTATCAGCGTTGCACCCATCATCTCAATCATACCGGCAGGCAGCACATGCTCAATTTTATCAACATGCGGTATGTCTACACCAATTTCAGGAGCCGGCGGCACCAATATTTTGGGTACTCTCAGCTTATCCGGCTCGGGGAGACTGACGGGCATAAGATTGGCACAGTTGAGGTGATTGATAAGGGCTGTGTGCGGAACCGTTGGCCTGGCAGGAACCGTTGGTTCGCTTTTTGGAGCAGGCGGCGAAACCTTCAGAATACTTGGTGCTGTAAAGCCATTGAGTTTCATTTCTTTGAACTCCGATTTTGTAACTTTGATGATGGGTTTGAAAGCAGTAACAATTTTTGACACACCGGGCGCTATGTCGTCAGGGTGCGTCATGCTCAGGTAATCGCCCATGCAATTGTAGGTGGCCTTAAGTTCGGGCGCGTCTTCGAGCCCTACGATATAGGGTCTGAAAAATACTTTCGATGCCACCAGCGTGCGCATCACCTCGCAAAGATCGCCGCCACAGCTTTCACCGCCGTCGGTTATCAGAATCAGGCTATAGGCATTATGCACCTCGTCGAGAAGATCATTTTCGGCAGCTTGTTTCAGAGCATACGCTATGGGTGTAACGCCCAGCGGATGGATATCGCTGAGGCGCAGATCCATCTGCACCTTGTTGCTTTTTGAGAATGAGACTTCATTGCGGGTATCAAAACAGTTGTTTTCCTTCACCGTATGCTGATGGCCAAATACGCGGAGCGAAAATTCTACATCTTTGTTGTAGGAATAAACACTATCCATGATACGCATAATGATTTCGTGGGCAGCCAGGTATTTTTTGGTACTGCTGTCGCCCCATTTGTCTATCATGCTCGACGACTCATCCAGCAGGATGAGTATACGCGACTGCACAAGATCGGGGCCGGGCACGCGCTGTTGTGCTGACAACTGCGACGCCAGGCAACACAAAGCCCCAATGCAAACTACAAAACGTTGAAACATGAATATCCTGATCCGGCCAGCCGGCGAAAACACAAACTTATCAATAAATTGTCAGATTTGGTGCTAATGGGTTCAACAGGGCAAAGAAATAGCTTTCTGAACCGTAGATATTGTCCAATAAGTGTTGGTAGTCATTGAGTTAAATTCTAATTATTTCAATGTGTCTCAGTTTGAACTGGGTTGTATGATTATATTGAGCAGAAGTGTGTGCTGCTTATAATTCAGAAATTATGATTGGTTTCCCTTCTTTTAGTTTTTCAGTAGTTAGATATTCTTTAATTTGGTGTATCAGGTTTACCAGCACAGAATACGTGTTAATTTTTGCAACTAAAACAAAAACCGTGATTGAATATTTTGAGAAATTTTGTTGATACTGCATATTTTTGTCGAAGGTCATTAATGCATCAAATTCATTTGCAATTAAAAGTTTTAGCAACTCTCCATTTTTGATGCGTTTCCAACCTCTATCGCTTACTGTATAAATTTCATGTTCAGGAAAATGAATTTTAAGTTTCTTTGGAAGATTTTCATCAAGCAACGGCCTCATAAATTTTTGCTATGTCTTTTGAAGTCATAATTTTATTAGCGGCATCAAGTAATGCCAGAGCCTGATCTTTGCTTACTGTGGGGAAATCATCCAGAAAATCATCCAACGGCACTCCTGCTTCAAGATGATCAAATAATGATTCTACAGGCACTCTTGTACCCGAAAAAACAGGTTGCCCACCCAAAACCTCCTTATCAATAGAAATAATTGTATCTATTTTCATTATTACAAAGATACAAAAATAGTGACATTAGTTCTGAGTGTGTAAAACATTCTGTTTGCTTCATTGGTTAATAATAAATATACAAGGCAAAACAAACATTTTTGGCATTTTTGCGTCTATTAATAATATAAATAAATAATTATTTGAAA
>Ga0007870_1000567_pt1 | contig 11225 bp, 18 predicted proteins | sample CryBogCBH04Jul08_FD_71207 | JGI IMG/M metagenome (GOLD analysis project Ga0007870, IMG submission 71207) | Freshwater microbial communities from Crystal Bog, Wisconsin, USA - CBH04Jul08 | ecosystem: Environmental > Aquatic > Freshwater > Lake | place: Crystal Bog, Wisconsin, USA | collected...
TGATGAGTAACATAATCCCTTCCACGGATTTATCTCGGCCCGTAACGGAAGAAGTATTAGATGAGATACAAGCAAGGTTAGACGCAGGATGGCGCATTAGGAATGATATGCAACTCCTGTTAGACTTCACTAGGAAAGCATTACATGAAGCTAGACGCACAGTTGATAGAGGGGTTTGTCAGGGTGTTTCTTGTCCCTCGAATGGATGCAGTCAAGGCAATCCCTGCGTTTCATAGGGTTCTTTGGGATAAGTTCTGTTCAGAAGGTTCTAGAGTAGTAGTCGCTGCTCCACGTGGAACCGCCAAAACGACTGCCGTTACATTCTCTGGTACGTTAGCGTCCGCTCTCTTTCGTGACCGTGACTTCATCCTTTTAGTCTCCAAGACCGAAGGACAGGTGGCCCGATTCCTAGCCAACATCAAAACTGAGCTTCTAGTCAATGAGGAACTCAAGTCCCAGTTTGGGGTAAAGCGGTTTATCAAGGACACCGAAACCGAAGTAGTAGTTGAGTTATTAGACGGTCACCAGTTTTGTATAATAGCTAAAGGTTCTGAACAAGAAGTCCGAGGACTACAGTGGAACGGCAAACGCCCTAACCTAATCATTATTGACGATGCCGAGGGTGCCGAGCAGGTAATGAACCCCCAACGTCGTGAGAAGTTCCGTAACTGGCTATTTAATGACCTATTCCCTTGCGGTTCAGAATACTGCAAGATACGGATGGTAGGAACTGTCCTTCATATGGATTCTGCCTTAGAACGCCTATTAAAAGATAGCCTATGGGATTCTGAACGTTTTGCCGCCCACAATGAAGACTTTACCGAAATACTATGGCCTGAGAAGCTAGGTAAAGCCAAACTAGAAGAAATCCGACAATCCTATATTAACCAAGGAAACCCTGATGGATATAGCCAGGAATATCTCAATAAGCCTATTGACGCTGAAAATGCCTATTTTCATAGGGATGATTTTATTCATAGCGATACTCCTGATTACCTTGAGTATTATGCGGCAATTGACTTTGCTATTACAAAGAAGACCAAGTCTGACTATACCGTTATTGCGGTGGCGGGCATCGACCAAGAAGGATTAGTCCACGTAGTCGATATTCGTAGGGGCAGGTGGGATGGCTTTGAAATTATCGAGAATATGTTTTGGATACAAGAAAAGTATGAGCCTAACCTGTTCATAGCCGAGAAAGGGCAGATTAAACATACCCTAGATGCGTTCTTAAATGCCGAGATGGTTAAACGGGGAATGTACATTAACCTACACGCAGTCACTCCAAAGGTCGATAAAGAGCAACGTGCTAAACCATTACAGGCTCGTATGAGGGCTGGTGGGGTACGGTTTAATAAGGACAAGAACTGGTACGCTGGTCTAATAGATGAAATGTTGGTATTCCCAAGAGGTCAGCACGATGACCAAGTTGACGCACTAGCCTATATTGGTCTGGCTTTAGACAAGGTAACTATGGCACCGACCAAAGAAGAAATAGACGATGAAGAGTACGAAAAAGAATACGGTGGCGGTTTATTTGAAGGTCAATCAGTCTATACAGGTTACTAGACAATAAATTCTGTGTCTAGGAATAGTGTTAGGTATTGACTCTGTTACAATACTGTAGTATTTTCCTTTAAAGATTATAAGGTAAACAATGAAAATAGAAGAACTCCTGCGTTCCCCCAATATCGCTGAAGATATGGATTCAGAGGAGTTATCCTCATTAGGCTTCAGATTGATGGATGAAATCAATCTTGACTTAACTTCCCGTTTAGATTGGGAAGAGCGTAATGAGAAAGCCAGCAAACTGGCACTTCAAGTGGTTGAGCGTAAAACATTCCCTTGGCCTGGTGCTTCTAATGTGAAGTTCCCGTTGATTACTATTGCTGCAATGCAGTATCATAGTCGTGCCTACCCTGCATTAATCTCTAATAACGAAGTGGTCAAATGTAAGGTGTATGGTAAAGATGACGATGGCGAAATGCACAAACGTGCAGACCGCATCTCCCGTCACATGACTTACCAAGTAATGGAAGAAGATGAAGGTTGGGAAGAGAACACTGACAAGACTTTGCTGGTTCAAGCTATCGCTGGTACCGCAATCAAGAAGTCTTATTTTGACCCAGTAAAAGGTCATAATGTCTCTGAGCTTGTTCTTCCTAATGATTTCGTTGTCAATTACTATACCAAGTCAATTGCAGAATCCCCAAGAGTCTCACATCGAATTCTTTTGTCAAGCAACGACTTGCACGAGCGTCAGGTACGTGGAGTATTTTTAAAAGTAGAAGACGAAGTACAACCTAGTCTTCCTAACGTCTCTATGCTTACCCAAGCTAAAGAAGACGCACAAGGTGTTCGTCAGCAATCAGGTGACCCTGATACCCCTTACGAATTTTTTGAAACTCACTTTTGGCATGACTTTGATGAAGATGGATACAAAGAGCCGTACATTGCCTACATCCGTAGAGACACTGGCAAAATCTACCGTATCGTTGCCCGTTACTTTGAAGACTCGATTGAGTACCACAACGGTGAAATTATCCGAATTAAGCCTGAACAGTACTTCACAAAGTATGGCTTTGTTCCTAGCCCAGACGGTGGCTTCTACGATTTAGGCTTTGGTGTATTGCTTGGGCCTACTAATGATTCAGTAAACACCATTGTTAACCAGTTGATTGATGCTGGTACGATGAGCGTTACTGGCGGTGGATTCTTAGGACGTGGCGTTAAGATTAAAGGTGGCGACTACACATTCAAGCCACATGAGTGGAAGCGTGTAGACAGCACGGGCGATGACTTACGTGCCAACATCTTCCCATTGCCTATCCGCGAACCTAACGGTGTATCGTTCCAATTATTGCAACTCCTCATCAACTATGGTGAGCGTATTGCTGGTGCAACCGATATGATGACAGGCGTAAGCCCTGGTCAAAATACTCCTGCTGAGACAAGTCGTAACGTAGTAGAGCAGGGTATGAAAGTATTTAATGGTATCTACAAGCGTACTTGGAGAGCCATGAAAGAAGAATTCCAAAAGCTATATCGTCTCAATCAACTCTACTTGCCAAGTGAGCCAGTAGAGTTTGAGTACAACAACGAACTTCAATTCGTGTTGCCTGACGACTATTCTATGGATATGAAGTTAGTTAAACCTGCTGCCGACCCTAACGTTGTTTCAGATAGTCAACGTCAGATGCAAGCACAAGCCGTATTACAGTTAGCACAATCCTCTGGTGGCTTCAATATGTATGAAGTCCAAAAGCGTTACTTAGACGCACTCAAAGTAAACGCTATTGACCAGATTCTCCCTGACCCTAAAGGCCCTAACGCTATCAAGCCAGGCCCATCGGAAAAAATGCAAATCGAGAAGATGAAGAACGATGAGCGTCAGATGAATCACCAACTCAGATTTAAACTTGGTATTGCCAAACTCATGCAAGAAGCAGAGCTACAACAAGCCAAGATTACCGAGCTACAGGCTAAAGCAGTATTGGAACTTGAACAAGCAGATGGCGTTCAATCTGGTCATGCTATAGCTATGTTAGAAGCCCAAATAGGTGCCAAGAGAGCGCACGTAGATGGGATTATTAAGTCAATAGAGATGATGCAAAACTTAGATAAGGAAACTAGCAATGACGGAGCAGGAATTCAAGGAATGGAAAACGTACCACGTAACTGAGGAATTCTTTAATTTTCTAAAGAAGGCTAAAGTTGAAACCCAAGAGGCGTGGGCTAATCGACAGTTTGTAACTGACGGGGAAAATCAGTTTGCATTAGGTGGGGTATATTCCATCAATCAAATTCTTGATTTGACTTATGAAGATATTACGGGGGTCTAATGAGCGATACACTAAATTCAAGTGGCTGGAAGCCAACGGGTCATCGTGTCTTGGTAAAGGTAACCAAAGTTGAAGAGGTTACTCAAGGCGGCATTATTATTCCCAAAGACGTTACTAAACGAGAACAGCTTGGTCAAGACGGTGGAATCGTCGTCGAAATTGGGAATACTGCTTATTCCGACCAAGACGAACCTTGGTGTGCAGTCGGAGACTACGTCAAGTTTGGACGTTACGCTGGTCAGCTTATCACGCCAGACGAATCAGAAGACGGAATAGAATACCGTGTATTAAACGATTTAGATATATGCCTTACCAAACTAGGAGATAGAAAATGAGTGAAGAATTAGAACAAGTATCGGCCGAATCATTAGATGGTTCACCTTCCCAAGAAGCAGATGTGCAATCTGATGCCACACCTGAGGTTGATGAAGAAACGTTATTAGAAGCTAAACGTCAAGGTTGGGTTCCCCAAGAAGACTATAACGGCCCAGATGACAAATGGGTTGACGCAGAAACCTTTGTAAAGAAGGGTAAAGAGATTAATGCTCTGTTGCGTAAAGACAACGATTTTTTAAAGCGTGAAGTATCTGAAATGAAGTCCACAATGATGGAATTTAAAAAGTTCCACGCTGAGACTGAAAAACGTGCTTATGACCGTGCCATGTCAGATTTGCGTGACCAAAAGAAAGAAGCCATCTCTACTGGTGACGGTGATAAGGTTCTACAGATTGATGATGCTATTGACGAACTTAAATCCCAAAAACCTGAGCCTGTAGCCGCTCGTGCATCAAACCAGCCTGACCCAACCTTTGTTCAATGGAATGAAGATAACACTTGGTTTGGTAAAGATACAGAATTGACTAATGAAGCTAACCTAATCGGTGAAGTTATCAAGCGTCAAAACCCAACATTGATTGGCTCTGAGTTCTTGGACGAAGTTACTAAGCGTGTTAAGAAAATGTATCCTGAAAAGTTTACCAATTCTAATCGTGCTCGCCCATCTCCTGTAGAGGGAACTACTGCTCCTAAGTCTAATTCTAAAGGTGGTAAAGGATATAACGACTTGCCCCCAGAAGCTAAACAAGCCTGTCAGAAGTTTGAAAAACAGGGATTGATTACAAGAGAAGCATATTTAAAAGAATATTTTGGTGAATAACCATTGTATTTATAGTAAAATCACTTAAAATAAGTTAGGAGTATTATAATGCCAAGAGTAAGCAAAACACAAAGTAGTCCTGAAACACAAGTGCGGTCTGTATCTGACCGAGAGACCGAGACGGTTCGTTCACAGGCACAGCGCCCTAGACGTAACTCAATTGGTGTTCCAAGACTGACTTTGGCTGTAAAGTTTGATATTCCAGGTCATCATATGTGTTGGATGAATGATGATGGAAATGTTGAATCAGCACTAGATAGCGGATATGAGTTTGTCACAAGAGGTGAGGCAGAGTTAGAGAATGGTGTATCACCATCAAACGTCGACATGGGTGACAGAATCAAACAAAAGGTAGGAACTACACAGCAAGGCGATGTTCTTTACGCTTTTTTGATGAAGATTAAAAATGAATGGCACGAGGAAGATATGGCCACGATTGAACTTCAAAACAAACAAGTAGAAGATGCGATTGCTAGTGGAAACATTAATGGAGCCGTTGGTCAAGATGGGCGTTATAACGCTGGAATCTCGATTAAACGGAACTAAACTTAATTTAATTGGAGCTTTATCATAATGGCGAATTTAAACGCACCATTCGGCTTTTCAGCCGTGATTTATGGTACAAGTGGCGTTAACAACCAGCAACAACGTGTTTACTACATTCCATCGACAGATACCTCTGCGTATTACATCGGTGACACAGTTTACACAGTTGATGGCGGTGATGCTAATGGTACCCCTGCAATTGCAAAATGTGCGTCTGGTCAAACACCTCGTGGTGTTGTAACTGGCGTATTGATTGCTAACCCTAACAACCCTTCTATTCAGGGTACAAACCTTGACTTGACGACTACTAGCGTTCCTGCTTCTAAGTCACAAGCCTATTACCTGCTCGTTAACGATGACCCAGACCAAGTCTATTGCATCCAAGGCGACAGCACTACATTTGCAACAACTGACATGAATAAGAACGCATCCTACACTGTAGCTGCTCCTTCATTGTCAAATCAAATGTCAGCAACTGTATTAACAGGTACCACCACATCTTCTACTGCAGTATTGAAGATTGTTGGAATTGAACCAATCCCAGGTAACATCTTGGGGCCTTATGTACGTTTCTTTGTGTTGTTCAACAACTCAGAGATGTTACGTCCATCTGCTGGCATTTAATTAGGAGAATAAAAAATGGCTGGTATTATTACAACTGGTTCGTTTCCAAAAGCACTGTGGCCTGGTATCAAGGCTTGGTGGGGTCGTTCATACAATGAACATCCTATCGAATACACAGACTTGTTCGACACGAGCACATCTGACAAAAACTACGAAGAGTACGTCCAAGCTACTGGCTTTGGTCTTGCTCCACAAAAACCACAAGGTCAAGGCGTTGTTTATGACTCCGAGACTCAAGGTTTTGTAACTCGTTTAACTAACGTTGCATACGGCTTGGGCTACATCGTTACCCAAGAAGAACTTGCTGACAACCTCTATGAAGTTGTTTCCAAGCGTCGTGCTGCTGCCAATGCTTTCTCTATGCGTCAAACCAAAGAGAACGTTGCTGCTAACGTATACAACAATGCTTTCTCTAACAGCTATGCTGGTGGCGATGGCGTATCACTGTTGAACGCTTCACACCCTAACACCTCTGGTGGTACTTTCTCTAACTTGTTAACTGTTGCAGCTAACTTGTCTGAGGCAGCTATCGAGAACTTGATTATTCAACAAATGCTTGCATTGAATGACCGTGGACTACGTATCAATTTGATGCCTAAGAGCCTCGTTGTTCATCCAAGTAACTGGTTTGAAGCCAACCGTATTATGAAGTCTGTATATTCATATAACACTGGTGCTAACCCTCCTGGTACTGCAAGTAACGCTGTAAACGTATTACACGCTACTAACGCATTGCCAGAAGGTATCAAGATGAACCATTACCTATCAAGTACTAAAGCATGGTTTATCCGTGCTAACGTACCCATGAATACAGGTATGATTCACCAAGAGCGTCAAGCAATCACGTTTGACCAAGACAATGACTTTGATACGATGAATGCTAAGGCTAAATCGTATGAGCGTTATGCCTTCGGTTGGGGCGACCCACGTGCATTGTGGGGCACACCTGGAGTTTAATTAACTCGCACGTGAGCGATTCCCCCTAGTTTCCCAAAAGGTCTCTAGGGGGTTTTTTCTCTAACTTAAAGGAAAAAATTATGCCTAATAAAAAATTACGTGAAGGTCAGTCTATTGGAATGGGCGTAAAAGCTCCAGTTCAAAAGCCGACTAAAGACAAAGTTAAGAACCCAATGCAATCAACTAAAGCAAAGAAGCCTAAAGGCGGTTATTAATTATGGGTACTCACATTCTTCCATTTCAAATCCTTAATGATGGCTATAGAAATGCCACATTAAAGATTGCAGGATATGTTAATGGTACAGATATTACCGCTTACACAGTTCTTGACCCAAGTACATTAAGTCCAATTGATGCACAAGGAACATTAGCAAAAACAGTCCGTATCAAACGTATTAATTTTGACATTCAAGATGGAATTCAAGCTACTTTAAACTGGGATGGTGCTACCCCTCAACTATTGTGGGAATGTACTGGTCGTGGTGAAATTAAAGCTGCTTCATTTGGTGGTATTACTGATAACGCAACAACACCTAATGGCAATATTACTTTGACAACTTTGGGTGGTGCAACAACTACCTTAAATACATCATTTGTAATTGTTTTAGAAATTATCAAAGATTAATTATGCAACACGCAATCAGCAACGCTAAAGAAATCCAATTTATTGCTACAGTTACCCGTGCAGACGGTACAGTAGAGGAATTGGGCGTTATTGATTACTGGCATAAAAACCCAATCAAACGAATTATTTGGAGAATTAAAAAATGGCTACACAGGTAAAGCACTGCTCTATCTGTAAGTCTATAAAGCTCTTATCTGAGTTTCATAAGGACGCATCTACTTCAAATGGATATAAAACTGCCTGTAAGCAATGTACAAATGTTAAAAGAAAAGCTCGTTATTTAGAGAACACTTATGACAAAGAATATAAGGCTAAACCCGAAAATAGGGACTTGCATAAAAAATATTCAAAAGAATATAGAGAAAAGAATTATGAAAAAATCAGAAAAGTTATTTCTAATTGGTCATCTAAAAACAAGGACAAATGCCTTGCTAAGGTACTAAAATACAAGTACAAAAAGATGAATGCAACGCCTAAATGGAATTTTGAACTTACAGAATTTGTAACGGAGGAAGCAACCAATTTGGCTAAGTTAAGAGAAGTAATAACTGGATTTAAATGGCACGTTGACCACATTATTCCCCTTCAAGGAAAGAATGTATGTGGTTTTCATGTTTGGAGCAATCTTCAAGTAATTCCAGCAGTTCAAAATTTATCAAAAGGAAACAAATATGGCAACCTTATTGGTTAACACAGGAAAAGCCGTTGTTACTAACCGTATTAACGGTGCTGGAACCACACCCCTTTATGTAGCATGGGGAACTGGTGCTGGTACTACTGCGGCAACTGACACGACTTTATTTACTGAATCTAGCTCTCCTGCGACTCGTACTACTGGTACAGCATCTCAACAAACAACTTCTACAACTAATGATACATTCCAAGTTGTAGGAACATTAACCTCTGGAACATCACAAACCATTACCAATGCTGGTACGTTTGATGCTGTGTCATCTGGTAACTTGTTTGTAAAGGGTGACTTTACAGGTATTGCGCTAAACAATGGTGACTCAATTCAGTTTACGGTAAAAGTACAATTTAGTTAAAATGGCAATAAATGGGTCTAGTGTAAATAGAGTTGCAATTAATGACCAGGATACGATAACTCTTACTCCTACATTATCTGTAACATCTACGAGCACTAGCACCATCTCTACAATAGCTAGTATACTTAAAGCATTATCCGCATCGGCTACCTCTACAGCCTCATTTGTCAGGGCAATAGCCAAGACCATTACGGCAACAATCGTTGCATCTACAGCAACAATAGTCAAATTACCCAATAAACTATTAGCGGTTACATCTACTACTACAGCTAGTTTTAAAAGGGCTATAAGTAAATTTTTAACCCTTGTTAGCGAGATGTCTGTAGCGGTAATTACAGAAAGTTCCTTTCACCTTATACTTTTGTCTGTTACAGAGGCTACGGTAATAAGCATTAAAAAGGCTATTTCAGTCACTAAATCGGCAACTTCCACCACAACAGCATCGTTTGTCAGAACGGTTAATTTAATTAAGAGTGTAGTTAGCACAAGCACTGCAACTTTAATTAAGTCAGCTAATAAGTTCTTGTCAGCTACATCTACAACTACAGCATCCTTTGTTAGAGCTATAGCCAAGACACTATCTGTCATTTCATCGTCTACAGCGTCCATAATTCGCTCTATAACGGCAAAATTGACGGTAGTATCTGCTACCACAGCATCTATCATTAAAAAGTCTTTAAAGACGCTTTCTGTGGTCAGTACATCAACCGCCACATTTATTCGATACATAGGGAAAACCCTAAGTTATGTATCTACAACTACAGCAACCATAGTTCGTAAATTTATATTGGGTGTAATCCTATCCGTTACATCCACAACTACCGCAAGAGTTAACAAATTAATCAACAAGTTATTTGCGGTCACATCCACCACTACAGCTTCACTATTTAAACAAATATCTGTTACTTTAGCCGTTATTTCGGCTACAATAGCAACATTAGTCCGTGAGTTTTTCCCCAAATTAGGGGCAGTAATTCGCTATACCTTTACGGTGGACTTCCGAGACAGGGTAACAGAGCTTTATAAAGAACGGTTGAGCGTAGTACAATTTAAAGAGCGTCTCGTTGACTTGTATAAGCAACGGAACGTCCTTGCAAACACAAGTAATAAAAAGGTCTCAAAATGAGCCAGTTTTCGTATAAATTAGTTCCAGAATCAGAGCTATTTAGCTTTGACTTTAACCCAGTTCTGCAGCCAACTGAAACATTATCATCTGGAACCTGCACGGCTATTACAGCCCAAGGCACAGATACCAACCCTTCTGCCATATTGTCAGGAAGTGTCAATTTAAACCTTGGCAAAGCAACACAACGAGTTATTGGCGGTGTCGCTGATAATACCTATCGACTAATTATGACCTGCACAACCAATGAAGGCAATACGTATACTTGTGTTGGTGATATACCAGTTTATTCTCCAGACGAGATTTAAAATGGGACACGCTGATTACTTACGGAATGGCGACTATAACGGTATATGTGATGCTTGTGGTCACAAATACAAGTTTTCGCAATTAAAGCTCCGTTGGGATGGTTTATACGTTTGTAGCTATGATTGGGAGATTCGTCAGCCTCAAGATTATGTAAAAGGCGTACGAGATAATATGTCTGTACCAGTCTCTAGACCGCAAGCTCCAGACGAATACAGCATTGTACAATCCACAATTCAATTAGTTGACGGTTATGCTGTCGACACATATACACTAGGATAATATATGGGCCGTCCTTTATATACTAATAACGCAGCCACTTATTTGGCTTTCGGAATAACCAATACAGCAACAACAATGCAGGTATCTGCTAATGCTGGAAACCTATTCCCAAATCCAACTGGTGGAGACTACTTCTACGTTAGCTTAATCAGTCTGAGTGGCCCAATCATTGAGATTGTTAAATGTACTGCTCGTAGCGGTGATATTTTCACTATTGAGCGTGGACAAGAAGGTACATCACCATTGTATTGGAACATGGGCGATAACGTACAATTGCGTATTACTGCTGCTGGTATGAATTACATTGCAGGTGCTGCAGTTCAATCAACCGAAGAGCAAGTATTTACAGCTACTCAAGGTCAGACAGTATTTACTTTGACTAACTTTGACTATGCTCCTGGAACTAATAATTTAGCAGTATTTGTAAATGGCTCTAAACAAGTATATGGTGTAAATTATTCTGAAACTAGCGTAAACACTGTCACATTTAATTCAGGTCTTAATGCTGGAGATGTAGTTGAATTTTTAGTTGGTATAAGCGTTGCATCTGGAACTTTGTATGCTAATGAAATTAATTATAATGAAGGTGGAGTAAACGCAGTTACAAATACTGTTCAATCTAAACTTCAAGAATCAATTTCAGTTAAAGATTTTGGCGCAAAAGGTGACGGAACTACAGATGATTCAACAGCTATTCAAAATGCTTTAAATGCAATAT